>Ga0210059_1000477_pt1 | contig 50985 bp, 21 predicted proteins | sample Ectturendosymbi2_FD_188042 | JGI IMG/M metagenome (GOLD analysis project Ga0210059, IMG submission 188042) | Ecteinascidia turbinata endosymbiont from Florida, USA - Sample 2 (SPAdes) (version 2) | ecosystem: Host-associated > Tunicates > Ascidians > Unclassified | place: Key West, Florida...
CCGAAGCTTTTTTCTGGTGTTCATTGTTACCTGTGTTAAGTTGCTTAACAGCCACGTGTGAAGCAATTTTGTCAGTGAAAGAATGAAATCGTAAAATGAAAATCAAGCATAGGAAACGTACAGTAGTCATAAAAAAATTGCGTAGTGCGTATATCAGCGACCAGAAAAGAAAGTCAGTTTCTTTTAAATTGAGGCCCTTGCCCACCCGCTTAGTTACGCCACTGCCGAATACTGTTTATACATTTTTTTATTTATAGGGTCTGAGGGGGGCCATGGCACAGTTCCCCCCCACCGTACGCTAGTGCGTGCATTGCATGCGAATTGGGTTTTGGCCCATTTTCTGTGGAAACAAGGTTCCACATACGTTTTCGGTTTATCACAAAGCCAAACTGTAAAAAACAATTGTAACTGGCAACCTTTAAAACCGGGCTTGTGAGACACAAAAGTCCGCGATAAAACTACGGCTGGTCGTTCACTACTCACGTAAATCTTTGGCGCGTTGTATCCGTATCGTACTAATGGCAGATGGCGTCAGAACGCTGCTAGCCACACATGCGTAACGTCCGTCTCCGAGTGTTGACTCGCTCAAGTGCAACCACTTGGAGTTGCTTAGAACACCTCCGTCCGGCAAAATCCACTTGACCGCTGGTGATGGATTTCCTGCAGCCAGGCACGAGAGGCGGTTTCCAAGAAGTTCTATTTCCACAGCGGGCGGGTCTACAGACACACAGTAACATGCTTCGATCTACTGATTGTTAAACTGTTGTAACAAAGAAATTTTGTTGGCAGATTATTTCCAAAAAACGTCGATAAATGAATACGATATAGCTACCAAGCAACAACGCAGCAAGAGTCCTGTGGTAATTTTTCAATGAATTCATTTCAAAATGGTTATTATGTTCGATGGCGTTTCGCCTTCAGGAGCCCAGCCACCCAAGTGTGCATAGCTTTCGTTTTAAAAGCGAGAAGCATCTTTGATGTTTTTCTGTGGACCCACGTGTTTATCAGAAACCTTCACACTGTCACCATAACGAGTACCGTGCATGGCCCCTACTCACAGCAGCGCTACAGTGCAGTGGTTGGTGATAATTTATCTAATTTTGTATGCAGTTGTCTGCCACACACTGGAACCACAATGGCCGCTATGTTAATTTAAATTCACCTCGTTCAGTTTATGGGAAGTGCAGTGGTCAGAATTCCATACGATTGTTGTGTTACAATTGCAAGTTCGATTTTTCCTCAGTGTTTCGCAGAACTTCAGAAACACTGAGATCAGCAATGGAGTTTAGTATTACAAGCTGAAGGTGTGCTTAGGAGACGGAAAAGGCAGGGGCGTACCGAGGCTAGATGGCGCCTGGGGCAAGAAACAAGTTTCGGCTCCCCCATGTTCGAACCTCTTTTGGGAGTAAATGTATGAATAAAGTACTTGCGACATTGTTGGTACTTTTCGGCGCTCCCCAGTGATTTGGCGCTCGGGGCATTATGTCCCCCTTGCTTCCTCGGTACGCTCCTGGGGTAGGGTTTGCAAAATCAGCTACATTAAAATTCTCTCTCTCTAGTGTGGGATCGTATTGGATAACTTTGTTCATTACATCTTGACTCACGCTGTATGGCTGTACAGCGAAAATGAATTTTATGACGTTTGCGAAGACTGTGTTGACTTAAGAGATCGCTGAGGCTGGGCAGAGCAAGAGCTCTTAGAAAGATCTAAAATGACTTCTCCGTTGCATTGCCAGAAATCATTTCTCAGTATTTTGACCAAACAGGCAGGCAAAATAGTTTACAGTTTGTACCAACTGCAAATGCCTTGCATGCTTTGATTTAACTTGGAGTACTCTTTTCAGCTTTTGTTAGCGACATATGTTTAGGCCATTTCAATGTCTTCCATGCAATTGTTGTTATGTTCTTCGTGAAATTCACTACTTTTTGATGTTGGTATTGAACGCAAACCCAACTGCTGCTTTCAACTTGGACTTAGCGGTTGGCAAATGAATCCGGATTTAAACTACGCAAGGGTCAGCAGCCTTAATATCCGAGACACCGTTTGTCATTTGAAGGGAAGCACCAGGAGCTACAAAACTTTTTCTACTGAAATGATGGTGAAAAAGTACATAATATTTTTATCTGTCTGTTATGTATTGAATTATAAAACTATAGTTTGATGTATTTATAAACAATTCCTGTTATTTTTCAACATGGGTTGTGTGTTTATCCTTTAAATATTCAAATATTTGTTGTTTGCCAATTTATCGCTACACACCAATCATACTGATAAACCAGGCTCGTTAACAGTGAAGGCAGTTGAATCTTCTCACATATTAAACGTTTTATTCTCAATCAGAAACTTTTCTTTTCCCGGATTTATTCGTGGTTTGCCGAAGAATTAAATTAAAAAAACTAGCGAACGAAGATAAGGAAAAATTTAAATGAAGTCACAGGGAGCAGTAGAAGAGGGCGTGAAAGAACCTCATGGTCTTCTTGAGCCATGGGTTGCCGAATCTCGAACTGGAGTCACTTTTGATCAGTTGAAGTCGGACAGAGACTCAAAAGCACTCACACAAATAGTATCTCAAAAACACTGACAAAACATCTACAGTAAAAAAGCAGAGTGTTATCTAAACACTGTCATCAACAAAAGTGTTTTATCACACATATGTGATGACAAAACTTTGGGTTAACGTTTTTAATGATTACACTAGTTGATACATTCAGTAGCGATACATCATCCCCAATGAACTTACAAAGCAATTCTACAGTGACACATTCCGATATGCTTTTCCCCAAACTGAGGTCCTGTTGCTTTACAGTGCAGATGTATTTTTGTCGGCTTTCATTAACTAGTTTGGATACTCCAACAGAGAACGTGTCTATGGGAAGTCCAGGTAGAAGACGTAGCTCCGATATAACGTCGAATGAACCATCTTTCAGCAACTCAGTGGATAAACGAAACTCCTGGGGCTGAAAGCGGCAAAACGTTTGTTGAAAAACAGAGGAGCACTGGCTGTAGCAAAGCCGATGCTTTTGAGAACAAAAAGAGTATTGGGCTACTTCGTGAGACATTCATTTCCACCTTTTTTTGACTGTGTCTTATTTTGTTACCAGTGAAGGCATACGCACATGCGAACAATACGACCCTTTTGCAACTCTCAGCTCACAGTATTTTGTCTTTTTGTCTGCATCATTGCATCGGTACCTCGTGCAAATGCAGTTTCAACATTGTTTTGCCTTCATGCATCAATTGCTTTATACTGTATTTTTCTTTTAGCTTTTTCCTAACAATAGGTCTCCCTGTCATGCCAAGCAACAGGTTTTTCGTAAAGTCTCTGAGCATCAGAATCAGCTCTCCGATTGTTATAGCTCTTTTTCAAGTTTAATCGCAAGCGTCACACAAATGCGTAAAACAAGTTGAAGCTGATTTCTTAGGCAATTAAATAAGTTCTTACATTCGAAGCGAGAGCTGAGTTAGTGAAGGTTTTTGACGTTACGCAGACCGACAGCATTGGATGACAATTAGAAACAAAATGCAATGTCGGCTGTAGCATCAAAACACACGCGATTTCATAAAAACAGTTTCCCTCGCAATTGTTGATTAATTATTATTTTATTGCCGCACATAAATCTGCGACAAAGTAAAGCAAATCAAGACTTTTGCAAAAGTACGGCTTTTTTTGCAAACATGATTTTGTTGAATTTGAAAAGAGTAAATAGCTTTACAAAGTTTTGCTCTGGCTGGACGTAATATACAGTAAAGCATTTGATTTACTACTTCCTAGTTTTTCTCCAAAATTTTGCGGTACAAGTGACTTAAATTTTAGATTTTTTCGGTGTGAAGTTAGGACGCCATACGGACGGTTTTTCCTCAAAACTGCTTCAACAAATTGTAGCACGTTACTGTTGTTGAATTGCATTTTTGTATTACATAGCTGTTCTAAGCAGAGTTTTTCAAAAACCGCGTGAAACAACCTTTAACGTGTACCATGCAAAATCAGTATCTGCCACAAAGAAGGCGTGCGTGTTCGACACAACTTTTTAGAAACTTTAGGCACTGGCTTATTCATCACACATGCTGATTAAGCATTATATTTTATTGCTCACCAACGAATGTCACAGCCAGGTGCGCAATATAAACATTTATTGGAGGACGAGAATTGTCTACTCGAAAAAAAATAAATAGTATTATGCATTCATGACAATTTTGCATGACCGTTTAACAACTTCCGTCCAAAATTTTGGAGGATCAACCGTGCCTTCCACCCCCCGGGTAACCCCTGGTCATGAGATGTTATACGTAGAAGCTCCTCAACAAACTACTGGTTCTATGCACCGAATTGTTGACCTGCAGACAACAGGAAATATGTGCAAGCAGGATGTCAACATATCAAAAAATCGGGCAGGCAGCAGAGGATTAACTGATCACCAGAACTATGAAAGATTTCCAAATTGGTGAAATGTTTTTAAAAGCTCTTTAACTTTTTGTACAAACTCAACAAAGTTTAGTAATTTTATCTTTCATGCAAATGCGGTATTCCCAATTTAAAAACGAAATTTGAGCTTAGAAGTGAGGTGACCAGGCGTTCCGGTTTTTGGGGGTCGTATATGCTGGTCATTCATCAGGTTGTCTCGGTTAACGACACCACGGCCGGCGGGCAACACAAAAAAGTTATTAAAGTGTGAAAATCCAAAGAAAAATTTCCAATTTCTCTGAAAAAATCACTGATGACCTTTACTGGACATCAGACAAATTTAATGACCCTACATTGATTCTAGATGCCGTCCCGCTTGGAAAGATCAAAATTATGGTCACGCTCACGCAAGCTTAGAAGTAATATTAAAACAGAATCTGAAATTCCTAAACACGTCTCTATTCACAACCGCTACTGTAACAGTTGAATTTTTCACACATATTTTTCTGCAATTTAGATATGAAAAAAACTTAACGCTAGTAGTGGCATCCGTACCTCTCCAGCATGATTCGTCCACAAAACCTTTGGTTGCGGTTTACCACCTTTTGCATAGCATCTTGCAGCTGTATAAAAGCCACTAGAGTCGACTGTGGGGCTTTGGTTTACATCCACTTCCACGGATGGTATAGCTGTAAAAAAGCCAAGTGATGTGTCTATACAAAGACTTCAAAAATTTAATTGCATTTACTGCACAATAACGCAACCAAAACCTTGCAAAGTCTCTGTCAACCGCTGTGTTCCCATAGATCGCCAGTGTTTGTGCCCCTTACCTGTTACAACGAGTTGTACGGTGAATAACTGAAGTCCTCTTCCTTTCTCTACCACAGTGCAGGTGTAGAGGCCGGAATCCGAAAGTCTTAGCTGATCGATTGTCAGGTTGGTCACTTGTAGCCTCGCTCGTCCAACTAGTTCGTCCAGTCTTCACACAACAAACAATCTATGTGTGGGCAGTCCACAAACGCTTGAGCAATCGTAACAGTTGAGTTTGACTTACTCGATGATAAACTCGTCATATGAGGATGCCACAGGGTCAGTGGAACTGTTGTGCTTTTTGGCCCATACTACTACTGGCTGTGTGCTGCCATCAGCGTAGCATGGTAAAAGAGCCGAGTGTCCTTTACGAGACCTGATCTGGACAATCCTGTCAGTTCCGTCATGTAACGTGGAAAACGCGCAGGAGACAATAACCGAAATACATAGTACACATGATACTTTTGGTAATAACAATGGTGAAGGCATAATTGTCCACTGCAAAAAATGTCAGAACAAAAAGCAGTAAATAATCAAACAGGCCAGTCTTGCCAGCACGTACCAAATCTATTAAGGATGTAAACAGACATATTTTTGCTTTAACACTTTGCCTATAATATAAAATGAAAAGTTATCCTTGTCAGTTGCAGATGCAGAGGGAAAGAAACTTGCGGAAGTTGCTCTCCAACGATCACGGGACTATTTATACTTGCTTCCACTTGACAAAATCACCCCATTTTTTACTTCAAACTTTATTTTTGCAATATCATAGCCTATATTGTATCCATTATACTGATTTTTAACCATTTGCTTATAGTCGGGACCATGAGCGCAATTTTGTTGTAAAATGTGAGGGGGACAGCTTGGTGTGAAACCACTATATTACGAACCCTAAAGAGAAAAATGTGGGGTCATGACATATTATATCCCCACTGTCTGAAAAAGTGGGGGGGCGTCCCCCGTGTCCCCCACCTAATTGCGCCCATGGTCGGGACTTCCACTGAATGTGATAGTTGTCTAACCTTTGATCAATAACTAACAATTGCATAAACATAGAAGTGTTCCTATCTAAGTACTCATACCCAGTCTTAGTAATTTGTCAAGCATCCATATCATTGTCGCAGCATTCTCCATCTCTTGTAACCGAAACTAGTTTGCACAAAGGCGATTATTCTATTTCCATTAAGGTTTCAGGACTGAGGATGCGCAGAATAACACGAAATCGATTTCCTATTAACAAAAATTTGTTGATTAATTAGACTTCGTCACCTTTGTGACGACGATATGTGCAAGTCTGAATCATCGAATATTCATGAAAGCAGAGCCCAGTTTCTTGATTCCTCGAAAGCTTGCAGCAAACCTAGAGTTTTTAATTGTCTTCTAACCGTGGTAATTATTGATTATTATTATTATTGATGGTTGTTGAAGGCAAAAAAGCAAACAGTAAACAAATTATTGCGCACGGCTCTGAGAAAAAAGTTGTTGTTTTGCCAAAAGTCTTGTTTACTGTCTGCTTTGGAAATTACTAGGATTGTATCCGTTTTACTGATGTATCCATATATGTATCCATTTTATCATCGCTATCATTTGATATCAAATTAACCCAAGCTTGGATTTTCCAGGTAAATCTTAGTTAGAGCTCCAACGTTTTTATTTCCCAGATTCAATACAACAAGCAACAAGATATTCCGTGCAGAAGAGGATCAAGGTCGTAGAGGCCTATTTTGCGACGAAATCAGTTGCCCAAACTCAACGACATTTTTGGAGGGACTTTCCACTTTCCAGGCTGAAACGCCCCAACCAATGTCACAATAAAGCGATAAAGCGCCTTCTGGACAAATTCAGGAAGACGGGAAGTGTACAGGATAGCATTAAAGGTCGCAGTGGCCGGCTACAGTCACTCGGCACAGATAATCACATAGTGACTGTGAGACAATGTTACGAGCAATCTTCAAAGAAATCCTCAAGACTTTTGTCCCAGGAGACAGATCTTTCAAGGCATTCAATAATGCGCATAATGAGCCAGGATCTTCACTTATTCCGTATAAGATACAGATTTTGCAACTTCAGACCGTTGCAAATAACGCTCAGAGACGTTCCGTTGTGCAAACCATCAGTCAGCGAATCGAAGACCATCCTGATTTCTTGGACTTCATTTTCTTCAATGACGAGGCAAATTTCCGCCTTAGTGGTTACGTGAACAAACAAAATATGCTCTTTTGAACTCAGCCTGTTCATCATCAGTATTGCTCACTTAGTGTGGACAAAGTGACTGTTTGGTGAGCGTTGAGGCCTAATGGCATTATCGGGCCATACTGTTTCGAGGATTCTGCTGAACATCCAGTAACTGTGAGCACAGAGCGATACAGGGACTAATGAGAAGAAGATTCATTCCAACAATGAGACGGAAACGAGGACTGGACATGGATACCGTGATTTATCAACAGGATAGAGTAACACCGCATTGTTCCAGTGTTTCACTCGAATACCTTCATCGTTACTTCCCTGGAGACAGGATCGGTCCGTCGTACGGATCACCCTTGGTCTGCAAATCCCCGACCTATTCCTTTGGCTTTTTTCTGTGGGGATACCTAAAAGACAGGGTCTATGCTAACAATTCCCAAAATATTGATGGTGCTCAGGAATAACATTCGAACAGAAATCAGGAGAATTCCCCATGAAATGTTGGTCCTTGGACAGGGTCAGTACAAGCTTCAGTGTTCGAGAAGCCACATTGATTCAGCGCCAATGAGCTTGGATCGAGAGAACACTTAATATAAATTATTGAGCTATGCTCGCAAAATGGTGGTGTGCGAAGAAAAAAATTACAGCACACAAAACTTACATGTCTGTAAGACAGACCTATGAAAAAATTGCGAAGCATTCCTTTCAATAAAAATGCTAATTTATCAAATATGGATATATCTTTTTGGATCACCCTGTAGTAAAACCAGTAGAAGACCCTTAAAAAGATTCAATTTTTAGTATTTGCTGTCTCATCACATAAACACTAAAACAGGCAAAAGTAATGTGTTAAAATTTTAAGTTGCACCAGTGAATTTACATTACTGTTGCTGATAAAGTAAGCAACTGCATATTGCATTTCATTTATAGCTATGTTTATTGCCTTGAACGTACAGCATCCCAGCCTTTTGCATTTCTAATTTCTTGCCTATGAATGAGTTCACTGAAATGCTTATTCTGACATATAAACGCTGCTATAACTTGCAATAAAAATTACATTATTTGCTAATCAAAGATAACTCAAAATATGTTCCTAAAATATTTATCGCTATAAAGTGACAGTGGAAAAAAACATTGCTGGAAGACATTTTCATTCTGGTATAAACAAGCTGCCAGATTAAATAAATTCCTTTCGAGAATGTTTTTGTCATAGTTCTGCAGTTAAAGCAAATATTCTTTCCTCACATGACAAATACCCTGCATTTCAATAGCAACTAACAAACGGATGAAGAGAAACAAAGTCGGCAAGCGTCGCAACACATTTCTTTTTCTGTTTCTCGTCGCTGGCGCCTCAGTTTTTTCCAGCCTTTTTTAAGTAGCTTTCAAATACCACTTGACGAGTTCTCAACGTGGGAGTATGTGAAAGTCTCGTTCTACCCTTACTTTGTAAGAATTCCCATCAAAAATCTGCAGCAAAGAGCGTTTTAGTTTCAGTTTAAAAGTAACTTGTTTCACTTGCCACTACTTGCCGCACAAGTGCCTTAAGCTGCATTCACTTGTATCCACCAATTCATATTTTCAGAACAGACGAATCAAAAGAGGATTCAAAATTTTTCAGAACAAAATAAAAGGAATAAGATTATCTTTGCGCTTCCAAGAAGAAAATGCATTTCTTTCTGTAAAAACAACTGCTTTAACAAAGTTCTTGGCATTTGAAAATCTTTATACTAAATATATTAATCTATTTTTTAGAGTTTTGACATTTTACCTGTGTTTTTCTTTGACGCCACAGTTTGAATTATCAGTGGGCAGTTTACTACTAAATCGCCTTACCAGCAGTATTAACTATTGATCGATGTTGTGAGTTATAGAGCTTTAATAAGGTTTGGTAAAACTTTAGCTGCATTTTTTAAATCTGCTGTTGTGGGGATGGATCGTGCTGTGATGGCGATGGAGCGTGTTGCTGAGTTGATTAACCGTGTGATATTTTGATGTTGAGTTGTGCTGCTGCCGTGAGTGATGAATCGTGTTGTGTGGCAATTAACCGTGCTGGTGTGTTGACTGACGGTGCTGCAGTGAATAACCATGTAACTGCTGTGAGTGATGAACCATGTAGTTGCTGTGAGTGAGGAACTGCGTTGTTGTGGTGAATGGCCATGATGTTGCGATGATGAATGGTGCCGTCGCGTCTAACACCTTCGTGTAATATGTGAACCGCTTTCTGGTCATCACATGTGTCTTGGGCTGTTGGCCATTAGTGTTTATTCAGCATCGTTCAAAAATAAAGCGTTTTATGCTTCTTGGAAAACAGCACACAGTCATAACATTCTACACTTTGTCTTATTCAGTAAAGGATTTAAAGACTGATTTTTTGGGTAGTCTTAGATTGTGTTTTAAAATAAGTCGTGGATGTTAACAATTTCCCATTTTAAATGGTGTTCTTTTGGTAAGTGCTAGAAACCTTTTATAACAGCCATAGCATGATAACAATGAAAGCACTATTTTTTATTCTTAGTTTTTTGAAGTACAACTGCAAAGATTCTGTAAGAAGTATTTTTATGGCAAAACATTATCGTATGATGATCCTTAGAGCTTAAATTCAATTTGATGCTGTTAAACTATTGCATTGTTATACTGATGCAACGAATTAGGGCATCCTGTCAGTACCTTCGTTTGCCAACATCTTGTAAATCTTATGAATTACTATCGAAATATCGAAATAATCTCTTACTATTTTTTCTGTTATTTTTCAAAACACTGTCAAAAGCGTTTTAAGAACTGTAACGACACATAATTAAGTGTGTCCGATCTGTGCTTGTATCTCGTCTGTAATTTGTCTGTTGATTGATTTCGAACGCAACTCTTTGCATCAATCTACATCTCACTATTGCTTTTTGTTAGCTTCAATGAGTTTTGCTCTTCATCTGTGCTTATTTGCTGCTCCAAAAGCTGTCTCTTGGTTTGCTTTCAACAGTAAGGAGATGAAAAGTCTTCGTTAACGATCCTCGATCCTTGCGAAATCTGTGTTTCACCAGTTTTTTCGCTGTTTCTCCTGGAATCTGAGTATGTGACAGCGTAAGCTGGAACCCTGACTCACAGTGGCAGAAACAGCAACCTAAGGGACGTTTATTTCTCAATTAGACTTGGATTTATGCTTGTTACGGCGCTTAGGCAAAAGGTATAATTCGATTTCTACAGGTTTCTGTCATCGATCGTTCGAGACACTGTTGAAATGTTGCTGCTCTCCAAAGAAACGCAAGCATCCAACAGCAATCTGCAGTGTCTGCCGTAAGTCACTACAGGTCTAGAACATTGGTTCGTCACCTTTTTCCTACCGCGACCCACCATCGCTCCGAAAGATGACGTAAGGGCCTCCGAAAATTTTCTCATAAAATGACATTAATCATAGTACGTAACGACTTTTCAGCTGCCTGAAGATTGTATCTTGCAAAGATTGTTATTTTGTTTTACCGAGTCGTCTCTCCGTGGCTCATCTCGTGGGTCATGACCCACAGCTTAAAAAGCACTGGTCTTGAAGAAGTAAAAGGAACAAATGTAGAATAGCAAGAACACAGTGACGCACTTATGGAATGTAATTCATGTTAATTTGTTTGCAACTCATTGAGAGGAAGAGGTGAACTGAAATACGCAACCTGCCCTCACTGCAAGAGTTCATCTCGCTGTGAGAGAAAGAAGTGATTTGATATATCGGATGAATTGATATAAGTATCCATGCATGCAGATCACACGCTAATTCTATGATGGTTAGTAAATGCTCAAATGTAAATCAACGTAAATGTTTTTTCTCTTTAATGCTTTAATCTTTCACTCACAATTTTCTGAGATCGGTGGTGGTTCAGGATTTCAACAGCTTTACACGTTCATTTTGAATCACATCTTTCGTTATTTGACTAAGTCGAGGCGTAAAACTGTCACAATTGTGTTGCAAATGAAGACAACCGTAAATAGGATTTAAAAAAAAACAACTCTTTGCCCATCGATGAGAGTTACAGAGTTATGCAAAGGACAATGTATGAAAGATGCCAGCCGGAATGGTTTAGCGGTATGCGCCAGTGTTGGTTCAATTGCAAACATCACTAATAAATTATTAACGCCATCGATTCAAATGCGTCTCATGGCTTGTTTCTTCGCCCGGGCGCATTACACGAGACAGCATCACTCCTGCTGCTCAATCTGTCGTCGGTTTTCGAAACCTCACTTTGATTCAAAGGACAACTGCGGTTTTATAGTTTAACTTTTGAGTTAACTCGGCACCGCCGCCTTCGATCGTTACATAAGGTTGTGCGGCTAACCTTATTTATCGTCTGTGACCAGATAGCCGATAGAAAGAAGGTTACATACTTGGGTTGTCGTTGACTTTTGCTGTGGAACTTGCAGTAATCCAGTGTGCTTAAAATCGGATCAAAATACAGCGCACTTCCTGCAACAAGTAGAGTTTGCCCGGAATGTTTGCTAATTTTCGTTGATATCTGGCCGATTAGAGTGTGTAAACTCTTTAAATCAATATTTTGGTGCACAACGACCTTTCGTGTTAATTGCAATGAGAAGGGTGAGGAAAACGCTTGCAAAACGTCGTTAACTGAAGCAACACAGACAGAAACAGTGCATGGGACCAATCCATGGGAATTATACACTCAGTGCAATGTATGTTTAGAATGTAACTGATGGCATTGCGTGTCAGTGGTGTATTTGCCATTGCTGTTAGCGACTAAAACATTTTGCGATTTTGCGTTTTACGTTGTTTAAACAAAGGTTTTCGTTGCAAAGTTTGACACAAACTTGCTAAGCTGTAATGGCTTTTAAGGTTATTTCGGTCATAACTCGCGAATGGATTGGGTTACAATGTCAACGAAGACATCCTCGGATCGGGTAGACAAAGATCTTTCCGATGGGTTGAAAAATGTACCTTTAGATTTAAAAATTTTAAGAAAAACTCAAATATTTGATTTACCGGAATATAATTTTTGGCGATTTCTGAGAAATTCAAAAAACTTCCTTTCACGCTTACCTGTCAGTTTTTTCGAAACAGTTGTTTGGCTTGGACTACGTCTAAGGGCCCCAACTAACCAAAAATGCAAGCTAAAATAACTCACCACTGTTTTGAGAGGAAAATGTTTGGGTGAAAAAAAGATATCTGGTAAATCTAAAACAACTCAATTTTTTTGTTTTCCGCTTTACCCGTTGTAAATAGCGTTTTTTTTATGAACCACTGAAGGTAGCGCAAAAAATCCAATGAAACTGAGCAACTTTTTGAGAAAATTTTGCAAATATTTTATCAATATTTGAAAAAAACTTCCATAACATTTTTTCCTCTTGATATTTTTACTTGAAATTTGGTAGGATGTTATAAGACACTAGGGTAACCTGCTCTGCAATTTTCAGATTTTTCGTGTGTTTTGAATTGGTACAGTAGGCCTTTCAGAGACAGAAAATTGTAAAGACACCACCCAAATGTAGAATTTTGCACCCCAAAAACGAAGGAACATTTTTTCAAGTATTTTCGCAAAGTTACGGTCATGAATAGAACCGATTTTCCAGCGTGCGTGGCTTTCGCTCCACTATAAAAATAAAAATACCAAAGTATTTTTGGCTACGCGAAAAACGGGTTTTCCCCTAAAATAGTCATAATGACGTCACAAGTATGCGGAGTATACCTCAAAAGATGAGTTGCTGTCTTCCGCATCCGAAGATGTTTCCACACTGACTTTGCAACGCAATCTGTTCGCGAGTTATGGACGATAATAACCTTAAAAGCCATTATATTGGCTTCTGCAGGCCTTAAAGCAGGAGTCTCAAACACGACATTTCTGCACACGAACAACTTATTACATTCGTTTATTTAAATCAGTGTTTCGCAATCTTTTTTTGGATAGCGACCCCCTTTTCTGACAAACAAATTTCTATCGCACCCCTGCAATCCCTGACACACATCAACACAATTTTTTTGTATTCTATATTGGGATGTTTGAAAATGATTGGAACAAAAATGAGTGCAAAGATGCATTTCACTACAAAACTTAATTTGGTAAATTAACTCATTTAGCAGTTGGAAACTGTTAGAGTTAATGATTTGGAAACTGTTAGAGTTAATGATTTGGAAACTGTAAGAGTTCATGAGGGGCTCGATTTCGTTTGAACAGCATTAAACTTGGACAAGAAGGTGAAGATTGCTGATTTGGCATTAATGAGGTTTACACCATTCCCCTACAATTGCAAATTAACTTCATTGAACTTCGTGAAGATATCCGTGGACTGTGACAGCCAAGATACTGTGTTTATGACACCCTTTGACAGTCACCTTCTGTGTGCAGCAACAGGCGTACAAACTCTTTTCATCATTATCCGAGTGCACCACACTGCCTAAACTTAGCAGAACACTTTTAAACCCTTTGGTGTCCTTTGATCAATCAATCCATTAATACTCTGCCACATTTGTAGTAAATTTTGAGTTCGGAGCAGTGCAGGATTGAATTTAATCTGCATATTTATAAAAATTTTGAACTTTGCTGTGACACTTGCAGTCATCCACTGGCTCTACCATCTCTCTCTCCCGATGGATTTCCTTGGTGCTGCTCAAGCGAAAGTGCGTTCTGAAACATACTTCTCTTTTCCGGAATCTTTTCGATTCCCTTTAGGTAACTTATTCTTGTTGGCACCTAACACTATCTGTAAAAAAATATAAATTGCCTTTCTCCTTTCGAATGAACTTGTACAAGGTTACTATTATCTTTCTTTGTGATCATTAAACCACTCCATCGAAAATTAGCTCACGCTTTTGGTTACAGACTGAATCTAAGTGCAAGCGTGCATTCTCAAACCTGACCGGTGATGGTCACTGTAACGAAACGGGCATTATTAAGTAACACTTCACCCGTGCCAAGAAGTACAGGTGACGAAAATCCCAATCATAATCATTTCATTATAGAGGACAGTTTTACTGTGCAGCTTACCATTAGTGATAGAAACTGCAGCTCATCAATTTATTTCCTAGCGTTTCACCTCTGTTTTGCTTCCAAAACGCTAAGTTTTTGTTTACAAATTACATGCATACATGTTTGTTGATCATACTGTTTTTTATGACATTTGGTCACTCAAGGTTAGTAAGAGAACAGAAATGTAATTATTAACTGGATCTCCAATCGCCCCCAACCGCCCATTTCTGCTTCACCGCCCCCTAGAGTTTCTCAACGCCCCCCAGGTGGGGCGGTACCACCACTTTGGGAACCACTGATTTAAATTATTCTAGGCAGGCGAAATGTCACTCGAGCTGGCATTATACCAACTCCCTTTCAGGAGTCATGATTGCGATTAAATCTTAATTGCAATTATGACTTTGAAGAATTTGTATTTAATTGCAAAATGTCGATAATGATTTAATTTGCTTGCTGATGGTAATGTAAATCATATGTTTATGCTGATTAACTATTGGATCTTGGATCATGTTTGTAGTTTTTTAAAATAAAACTTCTCGTTGATTTAAGTACGTTTGCATTAAAATATGAAGATGTAAGATTTCTGCAAGATTTCATAATCTGACCGCAATGTCCCCAGACCGAAACGGCCGAGACCGAAATGTCCCCACACCGAAACGGCTCAGACCGAAACGGCCAGACCGAATCGGCCAGACCGAAAAGTCGTGTACCCATTATAATCAGCGTCTTGTTTCGTGTCTTTCAGACGGTTTTTCTCATAAACGGCAGATGCTTTCTTGATGTCGAAAAGTTTCCACTCGATTCTAAAGCATTTCTTTGTCTCAGGTCGCACGCGAGTGTCTGACCGCTCGAACCTCGGGTCATTCTGCTCAATTCGTCATACATGGCCAAGGTCTACGTTTCGGGGCCTGACGCCGACAGGTAGGTCGCACGCGTTTTCACCCGAGATGTGGTGAGTGCAAAGGACGGACAATTCGTCTACACCAGCCATGTCCAACCCAAATGGCTTACTGAGCCAAAAATTATGTCACTGTTTGGCCAGGGCCGCACATTGAATGACATATTATTGAGGGCCGCACATTGAATGGCTTACTTTGATCTTAGCAAACTAAATTTAGCTTAAGCTAATGTACTGAAAGCATTCGAATCCTAACTGCGATGGTAACAGACGTGATAAAGCGGCACTGAACACCACCTGCATTAAAATGTCAAATTTAAAATTGTCAAAATAAAGACAGGGTGTCAGTATATAGGATACTTTTACTACAGCGAAAACCTAAACTGGGCCGCACACAACCTTCGACTGGGCCGCATGCTGCCCGCGGGTCGCGGGTTGGACATAGCTGGTCTACACCTTGATGCTGCATGAAGCTGCAGGGAATGAGGGGATCTCATTGTGATTAGAATCTAGCCTACTCGCAAAACGGAGGTCAGTCAATCAATCAATCAATTGTATTTTTACGCATTGCATAAACAAGTCATGATTCAAATAAAATAATACAAGGATTGGCGAAATAACTGCGAGGTCAACAAGACAGCCAACCTTAAATTAAGGAGGAAGGCACGTTTTTTTAATTTTTCTCAATAGTTGACAGACGTCAGTTTCTTATATTTCTTAGGTCAGTCTTTTGCTTTTAGAGAGAAGGGTCATTTTCATAGGCGTCCGCAGGGGGGGGCAAAACCGGCATTTGCACCCCCTTGGACATTGGGAGTAAGAACCAAAAATTTATAGAAAACCTGAAGTCAGCAGGTTAATTCCGATTTAATTGATTTAATTGTTGCAATGACAGTTCATTTGCCCATATGACACACACTGCACAAGGGCCAGGTTCACAGTTCTAGTATTATGCGATAATGAGCTTGCAGTTCACTCACGTCCGCTCCTTTATCTCCAAAGGAGGTTGGGAGAGGAATGTTCTACTGTTGGTCTTTATTGCGTAACAAAAACATGGCAACAAATCTTCAAAAATCTCCCTAGAGGTTACGGCAGTAGGCGTCTTGTTGCATGTGTCTGTTGCACGCAGACATCTTGGCAAGTAGTGCAGCGAGACAGTGACTGGTGATGGCGGTAATTTAGCCACGTAGTTTTATACTGTGAAGGTCCGTAACTAGGGGGGGCTTTGGCCTCCCTACAAATTTTTTTCCCCCCTGGAAAAATGTGTTGGTCATTGTTTAAAATTATTGGGCTTAGTCAAAAAAATTTGGACCCTTCTCAGAAAACTCTTCGGCACCTCTGGTGTCCCAAGCTGGTTACGGGCCTGAACTGTGTGAAAAGAAGCTTGAGTGAATCTGTAGCAATATTTTCACAAGTTTGAAAAAGCTATTGTTGGTGTGAGTGTGACCAATCACTAATGTGCTTGAGTGAATAGCTTCAAACTACGCTTATGTCGACTTCTGTTCACACACCCGTAGTATAAAACTGTGGGACTTGTTAGAATACGTCTATGCAGTCTTATGGGAACACGTCTTAGTCGTTAAGGCTTAGTTATGGTTTCTGAGTGAGTACTGAGTGCAAAGCTGTATTTGTTGAATCATGTGCTCAAAATTTTAAGCCTGCATGGGGTTCTGCTTTTAGTAAGTTGTCCATAGTCGTGTCATTATACACGTCAACGTGTCCGCAGGCCCGTAGCCACGGGGTATTCGGGGGCAGTTCTCCCCAAATTTTGAGCCCCCCAAAATTTTGTTGGTTTCTTCGAAGACCATGGCTATGCTTCTTTCCTTAAAGACCTTGGCTATGGACGTCGGAGGGGGGCAGGAGGGGACCTTGGCCACCCCAGGATTTTGAAAATTTCAGTACAAAACGGTTGTTTTTTTAATTTCGAGTGGTAAAAACTAAATTTCACCACTTTTGCCCCCTTCCTCGAAAAATTTTGAAAAAATCCGCGAGTGCTCCCCCTGGAAAAAATCCTTCCGACGCCCATGACCATGGCAATGCTTCCTTCAAAAGAAGTACCCTGCTTTGAAAACTTGCAGATAGTCTGTTGTGTAAATTATCGTAATATACCTGGGTACTGCTGCCAATGAAGCGCATTGTTTGTGATTGTTGCCGTAACATGGGGCATTTTCTGAGTGGTTTAGAAAGGGAAAAGGATTTGGTTAACGCCCATTTGCATTACATCGTCAGCAGCACTGCCGTAGCCAGCCCAAAAATTTGGTGGGGCAAAATTTTGACTTCAACAGTATTTTGTAATCCCCCAACATTTTTACATAGCTATTCAAAGTACAGAAGTCGCGATCAGGGGTAGATCTAGCGGGGGAGAGTGGGGCGATCACCCCCTGAGACCTATGAAAGTAACTTTATTGATCATGATTTAATACAATTCGGAAAACAACATATCAAAACCGATTCCGAATAAGTCTTTCGTCATGTTCGAAATATCGCATTGATCGCGATATAAGGCCATTCTGTTGTCCATTGTTTTGTTACAGCAATGTTGTGAAGTAGATTTTATCTCTCTTGCAGTAGCGAAGCCGTAATGAGACTTGACTACCACATACGTAGCAGAACCAGCCACAAATCTACAAAGCGACATTTGGCTATAATTGACTTAATACGAGATTGCATACTTTTGATTCGTTTTGGCTCGGCTCGGCGTACAGTTTGTTTCTTTACTGCTGTTATTTTATTCTACGTACTATCTGTTCCCTGCAGGGACCCAACCAGCTCTTCATTTCGGGGGGGGCAATTTTCATGAAATTTCATTCGATGACGTCATCGTGTTTATTCAACCGTGGTACAACTTTTTCGCAAACGGTCACAAATAAAGTTCTCGTCGCTACATTTGCGAAAATGAGTGCTTTTCAGTTTCAATCAAGATTGAAACCGAACGATCAGGACAGAGTAACAATTAGTAGCTTAATACAAACACCTGGTTCCGTATTAAAATAGTGCAGTCATGGCTTTAGTGTGTGTGGCAGCTGTATAGGCAGTGCTGGCGCTACCGTGAGGCAAACTAGGCGACTGCCTAGGGCGCTGGGCCAAGGGGGGGCGCCAAAAAGGACCAAAAATACACCTGTTGGTTAGAAAGTGACGAACGGACATCAAGTAAAGGTGAAAAAACATGAAAATGAAGGAACACACGTTCACGCAGTTTATGAGAAGATGATGACGCCCATCCTGTTCAATCCTGTCTACTACACTATTTCAGGTTTGCTGCAGAAGGATTAATGTTTTTCTTATCAATTTCACATACACAAAATAAGCTATGTCGCAATCTGGTATACATTTTATTCATCTAATAAACTTTTCTAATTAACAAAAAGCGACTTTATTTCCATAATTTGCAACGTGACTGATTATATGTAGAGTAAGAATCTTTGTATATGAGAGGTGGGCGCTGGAAAGAATCCTGCCTATTGTGCTTACAACTTGATCAATGGCATGGTGTCAGAATCAGCAAAATGTACCCTGCAGGCCATACTTTGTCAAGCTCACTACAAAATGTTTAACGTTATTATTTCTTTTCATTTCTAAATATTTCCGTTGCGCCGCTTTTACCGGAATAGGATTATGTTGAAACAGGCCCGTAGCCACGGGTGGAATTTGGGGGCAGTGTCCCTCAATTTTTTGTGCCCTCCAAATTTTGTTGTGACCAGAAAGATTTGTTTTGTAATAAGGCAAAAGTCTTGCCCGCCTAAAATGTATGTTGCCTCTCCTAAACCTTAAAATTGGGTCGAAGCTTTCACTAAATCATGTTTCAGCCATCGCGTGTAGTCAGGTTAGGGAAAGTTACCGAAAAGCCAACATTATTGGCGTTAGTAGCCTAGTTAACCGGTCAAATTTCATTTATTATACTGTAGAACGTACCACCTTAAACTTACTTACCAAAAAAATTCCAAGTGGAACGTATACCACAACTAACATGGTGGCGTTCGCGATTGTCAGAGGTTGCAGACTGTAACAACGGGCCTGTAACAAAGTTTTAAGGCTCGTATGCTAATTTTTTTTATAGATGAATGCTGTAACGCCTGTTACTGGTGTAAATTAAATTTTGATGAAATTGATGCTCAAATAAACTCGGCATTCATTTAAGAAATTAGGTTGATGTAAAAAAAATGATCATTATCTACGCCATATATTTAAAAAGGTCGTGCCACGGTTGATTGAGCAGGATGGGTGTCATCATAAGCGAACACCACTTCAGGGGGCGCTGAAAACTGATCTTGCCTAGGGCGCTGGAATTGCTTGCTCCAGCCCTGCGCATAGGCTACTAGTGAACCTGCTTAACTTTTCGTCTTGTTTCAGCAAATTCGTTCTAGCTCTCTTCTTCTAGCGTGTGTTTGAATTTCTATCACAAATGAAGATCCCACACTTGAGGGATAGCCTATGTCAAGTGTGAGGGGATCTTTGAATGTTCCCATTTCGGGCAAAACAGATCAGGTGTCTTGTGTGTGTCTTTGGCGCACAACGGATCAGGTGTGTTTGGGGCAGCAGGGCTTTTTCTGGCATCCACGAGTTGTGTGGAAGTTTTTAGAAGCGCGTTCAAGGCTATGAGCTTTCAGGGCTTGCGCTGGTTGCAAGAGTTTGGGTCTGATAAAGCGTCATTTGGAGCCAAAGTGGTGTAGTAGATAGGTGCGTTCAACACTTGACTAGCACTCATATGACACTTTACTAAATCTTCTTCCCAAGCCGTGGTACTGGTACCAGAAATACCAGCACTACAAATACCAACATTTTAAACTATTTCCCAAGTTTTGACAATTTCAGCATATTTGTGATTAAACCAATTATTTACGATTTTTTCGATCAAATGGCCTGTCTAAAGATAAATCTTTGAAATAATTAACCAGTAGGACAAAGAAAAATTCAAGCAAGACTTTTCTTTAAAATGATTAGAACAGGGATCACCAACGTTGCGCCCGCGGGCACTGGGTCGCCCGCAAGGGCAACGTAGGTCGCCCGCGGGCCTGTTCTGAAAATAACATTAGCATGATCAATGTCTTCACATTAACGAAAATCAATACTACAATAATTAAAGGTAAATTGAGCAAAATATTTATTTCAGAAGTGTGTATCAAACTTGTAGCCCTTCGCATTAATCGGTACACAAGACGTAGCTCGCAGTTTCAAAATGGTTGGTGACCCCTGGATTAGAATATAAAATTTCATCTTTATTCTTTGAATGTTTCTGCAAATGTCAAAATTGCTATGCAATGTTTTGAAAATTTCGGGGGGGGCGAATGCCCCCCATGGTTGCGCGCCTGGTTCCCTGTTATCTACTGTGCGTTTTCAACGTTGTTGTCAGTGTTGCCACTACGTGATGCAATCACGCGCGTTTGGTGATTCTACTGCTCTCCTGTCCGAGTCGCCATTCGCCCTGATGTAAGACTACTGTTAGTTGGCTGAAACGTCGGTGTCGTTTTCAAAGTTTTACAAAAGTTGAGCAAAGACTTCTATTATTGACTACCAAATATTACTGAAATCGTCCCCCTATAACGTTACTACGGAAAGCAGCATTCGCGATGTAGGCCAATTTGTCGTCCATTATTTTGTCACAGCAGTGTTGTAAAGTATACTTCATCTCTCTTACAGCAGTGAACCCGTTATGAGACTTGACTAGCGCTTATTACTGAAATCGCCCCCTTGACCTTACTGGCCGGCAGTGACGGGAAGGCGTTGCTGTATGGGCACATTTGTGTAGAAAAGGCCTTACACTGAGTCTACTGCAAGCGCAGTCATGCGGCAATCACTACATCTGAAAAGGGGAGGCATTGCGCCATCACTTTACTTTTCTTTATGGGACAGGATGGATGATCCAGAACCGTCGCCAGAAAGTGGTCAGTAGGGGGCTTTACTTTCGTGCAGGGGGGCTTGACATTCAAATTTGACAAAAATTCCACTAAATTTGAGGAGGCTTGGAGCTTTGTTTGGGGGGATAAGCCTACCAAAACCCCCCGTGGCGACGGGACTGGGACGATGTTGTTGATCCCTTTTCTACCTCAACCACCCTTACCACTGACTCAATTTTACAAGCTGGGTTTACTCGATGCAAGTGGATGAGGATTTCACTCGATTTTTAGCAAGTCCTTACACTCTTGTTACAATCGAGTAACCTTCACTTGGCCGCGGGAGTGATTGACCGCACTCGCAGTTGGGGCCAATAGTGATTATAGAAAAAATAGCGGATTACAACATATTGTATGCACTGTATTTGCCACAAAATCTGTTGTAAGTCAAATTGCCTTCTGAAGGTAAGAAGCAGATGTAGTTGAGACTAGCAGCATCAAAACCGTCATTAAGTGATTGATATTGACCAGATATTTTTTATACAGCATGGAAAATCAAGTTCACGCCCATGGGCGTCCGCAGAGGGAGCAAAACGGGCATTTGCTTCCCCTGAAAATTGAAACTAAGCACCAAAATGTTCTAGAAAAAATAAAGTTAACAGCTCAATTCCGATCAACTAATTCAATTTTGCAATGCCACTTTATTTGCCGGTATGACACACTGCACAACAGTCAAGTTTACTGTTATGGTGTCATGCAGTAGTGAGCTTGCAGTTCACTCCACTCGTGTCGATACCTTTGCGTGGCCAAACTTGGGAGAAAATTTTTCTGGTGTTGGTCTTTATTGTGTAAAATATCATGGCAGCAAATCTTCAAAGGTTCGCTTCAAGTTACGATAGTGGGCCAAGTTTGCCAGATTAGCTTTTTTGACGCCAAATTTCACAAATTTAGCTTTTTTAGAGACAGTTGCCGTCAAAAAAATTGTTTGGTTTTTTCTCTTCAATATTTAGCTTTTTTTAGAGGCAGTTGGCACATACTGTCAGACTGGTATCTAAACTTTTTAAATATCTTGCTCAAAAGTGTTATTAGGCTTATTCAGACAATGCTTGGTGCATATTCTCAAAAGTTATCTGGAAACCCATAGAAGAATGAAGTTGTAGCATATCTGGCAACCCATAGTACCAAAGGTTCGAGTGGAAACACTGAAAAATGTGGAAGATGAAGATTTGGAAGTTGTTCCTGTAGAGTGTAGAGGCAGTGCTACAACTTTATTTTTCCAAAATGTCCTACAACTAATAAAAATTTTAGATTTCATGTTATTTAACAATTTGGCTTTTTTTACCCGATCTGGCTTTTTTTTAGACGTAGTTTGGGTTTTTTCTCAAAAGGTGTCTGGCAAAGCTGTAGTGGGCGTTTTACCGCATGTTGCTTTTGAACATAGGTGCCACGCCTAGTGATTTTTAGACTGGCCTGGTGATTTAGTGATTTTTCCATGCAATCTAGTGATTTTTTTTCAAAGCATGTGTTTGAAGAAAATCGGTTTTCTTATTTGTAACTTTTCAGCCGTTTTCAACTCGTAAACCAGTGGTTCCCAACTTTTTTTGGCTAGCACCCCCTTTTCTGACAAATAGATTTCTATCGCCCCCCTACCTGCCCAACACACATATCAACACAATTTTTTCGTTCTGTATATTAGGTATGTTTGAAAAAGATTAAAACAAGAATGAGTGCAAATATTAAATTAGCTCATTTAGTAGTTTTAGCTATGTCCGAGGTATGAAAGGGAAATCAGCATCAAAGCAAGTAATGGTTAGATGTGATGGCAAAAGATGGTTGTGCTTGGTGAAGAGGTATCAGTTTCTTGATATCAGGCTGGAATTCATTCAAAAGAAGTCATAGATCCCCACGTTCACAAATATTTAGTTTGTTTCTTTGCTTTGAAAGAAGAAAACCGACTGCAGCCTTTTACCACTAAATATTACGTTGGGAAAGCAATGAAATAAATCCTCGCTGTTTCCGCAATACTGGATAGCAAATGAGACTCTTTTGCAACAAAAAATCCTGATAAGATTTTCTGAACTTTGGTCTCAGCCCAATGTCATGTCAGATTGTGATGCCTCAGACAGCTAGTACACATTAATAAAGGCTTTATTCCTTTAACAACACTAGTTAGATTCTAATCAGAAAAAGTACGGTTAAGACACGAGACGCAAAACATGCAACACGGTGTGCTACACTGAACGCAGCATCAAACTTTGCTCAGTAAGGTGCGCAAATAAACGGCGCGCATCCAATCAAAGCACAGACCCTGAGGGCTCACGCAGCCAATCACCTCATTTCTCCCCACTACGTTTAGAATGGAGCAGCGTCTAACATAAATGTCGAAAGAAACATTTGCACGTAACAAATAAAAAAGAATGACTAAGCCCAATCTCCACATCGTTCAGGGGGTTTCCGTTCGCGGTTCGACCTCCGCAAACCTTCTGAAGGAGTCGACGAACTCTTCTCTCCGATTGGTACTTCGTACAAGTCATTCTCGTGGAGGTCCGTCTGGCGGGTAGTGCCGAGTTCATCTGCAATAGTGGTGTCGGCGTTAGAAGTGGAAGGCGACTGGTCGTGGTCAATGGCGGGATAATCGTCCTTTCCGCCGTTTGGGGATTGCGCTAAATCAGTCGTTGATACGATGGATTCTCTGCCATCAGGGTATCCAACGCGAGCAAAGCTGTGATTGGCATCCAAAAGCTCAACTTCATCACATATGGCCTTGTTTTTATTTCTTACGAATCGCCTTAATAAAACAGGACCTGGTTCCACCTCAGCCAAGAAGGGTGAGTTCTCCCTAGACCAGACCTGCGTTGGAATTTAAAAAATCGTTCGTGTGGCTCATTGTTTGTTGCGGTGCAGAGCAGAGATCTCACAGCGTGTAAGGCTTCGGGCAATACGCTCTCCCAATCGTCTTCGACCAAGCCTCTGCTTTTGAGTAAAAGTTTAACTGTTTTCCAGATGGTCTGGTTTGTCCTTTCACACTGTGAGTTTCCAGTGGGGTGATATGGTGTCGACTGACTTGACACAACGCCGCGAGCAGTCAAATAATCTTTTAGGTCTTTAGACATAAAAGCAGACCCTTGATCGCTATGAACGTAACCCGGTAATCCAAAAATAACAAACAGCTGTGTTAAGCATTGAATCACAGTTTTGGAAGTCATATTACAGCAAGGAAAAACAAAGGGAAATCGGCTAAATTCATCCACAACCACGAAAAGGTAGGGTTTCCTACTCCGTGATCTCACAGGCCCTTTATAATATATGCTGATGCGGGTTGCATAGCTTTGATGAGGGTTTCCTTTCCCTTTTTGAAAAATCTTGGTTTACGTTCAGCGCACACGTTGCATTTTGAACAAAAGGAACGCACTTCTTCCAATGAGTATGGCAGGTTCTTGCTACGAATGAAATGATGCAATCGAGTTATTCCTGGGTGTCCCAAGTTTTCATGAATTTTCCTTAGACCAAGATGCGAGTTTGAGACAGCGATGACCCTCGATAATGCATCTGCAGCCACGTTTTCTGATCCTGGTCTGTGAATAACGTTGTAGCTAAAAGTGTCAAGTTCTATTCTCCATGATAAATTTTTGGCGTTCTTGATCTTACCTTTGCGCTTCTGATAGAACATAAATGCAAGAGATTTTTGATCTGTGACAAGTGTAAAGGTTCGCCCATGTAAATAGTGCGCCCACTTCCTCACAGCTTCTATTATTGAGGTAGCTTCTTTTTCGACCGACGGGTGACGGCATTCACTTTTTGAGAGAGTACGTGACATAAACGCTACAGGTCGACCGCCTTGACTCAAGACGGCGGCGATTGCAAAATCCGAAGCATCACACTCCACGACAAATGGCTCATCGTCTCGAATGCATTGTAAACACGCAATAGCTAAATCTTGACGTAGCGTTTCAAACGACTGGACGGCAACCGCTGGCAAAGGATACCGGTTGGCGAGTGAAAGGTCTCGAATTTTGTCTGAAAATCTCAGTATCCACCGTGCATAGTATGAAAATAAGCCCACAGTTCTTTTGGGGTCCTAGGAGGAGACAACTCTAAAAGAGGGCGGAGGCGCTCGGGGTCGGGTTTTATATTGCCATAGGAGACACGATATCCGAGCTGATCAATTTCGCGAACAGATAACACAGACTCACTTTCGTTGAAAGTTAGACCTGCCAGGAGTTCTTCCTCGACCACTTCTGTTTCTTCACTATCTACATCTAGAAAGGATTGATTACCTTAATCTGGTACTGAATCAAGATCCCTAAATCTCTGAGACATGTCTCTCTGCAACTCATCCAGGTGTGCACAGTAAATCTGAAGGACAGCATTCGGTATGGTTGAACAGCAGCAAACTTGAACAAGAAGGTGGAGATTGCTGATTCGTCTTTAATGAGGTTAACATCATTCCCTGCAATTGCTAATTAACTTCACTGAATTTTGTGAAGATATCTGACAAATAAGCAACGTTAAATTTGATGTTTCTTAGTTCACTACAGAGAGCCAAGTTGGAGCCTTGAAAGAATTCAACAGCTGTATCAAACAGTGAATAGAAACGTCTCAGGCGTTATCCTTAAACAGCCACCTTCTGTGTGCAGCAACAGGCGTACGAACTCTTCATAATCAACAGGTGTTCAAACTCTTCATCATTTCCGAGTGCACCACATTGCCTAACCTTATCGTAACACTTCTAAAACCTTTGGTGTCCTTTGATCAATCCAATAATACTCTGCCACATTTTTGTAAATGTTGAGTTCGGAGCAAAGCAAGATTGAACTTAATCTGCAGATTTTGAAAGCATTTAAGCTTAACCGTGACACTAGCAGTCGTCCACTGGCTCTGCCATCTCTCTCTCTCGCTTGATTTGCTTGGCACTACTCAAGCTAAAGCACGTTCTGAAAGACACTTCTCTTTTCTGGAATCTTTTCAAGTCCCTTCAGGGAGCTTATTCTTGCTAGCACCTAACACTACCTGTGAAACATATAAACTGCCTTTCTACTTTCGAATCGAACTCGTAGCCTACAAGGTTATTACTGTATTTATTTGTGATCATTAAAACCACTCCACCCAAAACAAGCTCACACTTTTGCTTACGAAACGGGCATTACGAAGTAAAAGTTTACGCATGCCAAAAAGCACAGCTGATGTAAATTTCGATCATAATTATTTGATTTTAGAGGAGGGCGGTTTTACTGTGCAGCTTACCTTAGTGATGGAAATTGCAGTTCATCAATGTATTTTCTAGCATTTCACCTCTGTTTTGTTTCAAAAACACTAAGTTTTTGTTTATAAATTACATGCTTACATGTTTCTTAACTATACTGTTTTTTATGACATTTGGTCACTCAAAGTTAGTAAGACAACAGAAATGTATTTATTAACTGGATCTCCAAACGCTCCCCAACCGCCCATTTCTGCTTCACCGCCCACGTTGGGAACTATTGCCGTAACAACTGATTACGTCAATGGTTGCTTGAAGATTTGCACTAACAGAACAAACAAGTTTTTCTAATTTGTGTTTCTAATCGTTCTCTCTTCCGCGCTGTTTATTGATGCAATGTTGGCCATGCCGGCATTTTCATTTCGTTGCAGGAACGCTGCAGAAGATATAATCAAATATATGTTAGGTTGATTGGTCTAAAATGCTCGGTGTGCGGTTACGTTTTCAGCTCTTGAAAAATCAGTGGCTGCTGATAGCGGTAAGCTTAGTAGTTTTGTTCTGTGTGAAAAGAAGCACTGCTGTGCCAGCGAAGCGAGATTTTTGCGACTGTTGCCGAAACAGGGCATTTTCCTTATATGGTAGAAAGAGCAAAGCGTTTTGTCAACGTGCATTACATTGCATCGTCAGCAATATGAAGAGGATAAGCATCAAAGAACATCAAAATATCGAGGTTGCCCCCATCCTGGAAAAATTTCTGCGGACGCCCATGTTCACGATATTCGATTTGGTGTGAAGCTCTCCTTGATGACGTGCATTTTCAACAAATTTTTAAAGGCGTAATTTGCGACATTTCAATAATACAAATTGCGGAATTGTACGCTTTAGTGAATTTATTGTATCAAGCTTATGTGTCTAGATGAGTGGTTCTCAAACTTTTCTGCACGTTGACCCCCAATTAATGTATACAATTTTCTGTAGACCCCGTGGCCTAGTCCAACAGTTACCAATACAAGGAAAATGTGTGTCAAATTGTTCTCCGTCCTACTGCGTAGCCTACTGCTGTAATCTGTACTTACTACCAATCTAACAACTGCCCAACTGCGACACATGCACTAGAGTATTGTTTGTGATGTAACAAACAGAACAGTTTTCATAATGTCATCACAATTGATGTTATAATAATAAACTATTCGAATTGAATGTCCTTATGAATTACTGCAGCTGAGATTTGATCAGCCCTCTCATTTTGTTTGTTTTTTGAAAAACGCCTTTGCATTCCTTGCCCAATTAACAATAATTTTGAATTGGAAGCTTAATTGCTCCGGTAGAACCCAGCAGTTATTCATTGACCCCCTGGCCATTCAGTGACCTCCATTCGACCTCGTGACTATTTATCGATCTTTTGGACGGTTCAATTGACCCCTGGGGGTCGATATCGACCACTTTGAGAACCACTGGTCTAGATCAGCGCTCTTCAATCGGTGTGCACGGTGCACCCTAGGGTGCATCAAAATATGCGTGGGGTGCACCACTACGAAAGGGTTCACAAGGGTGCATCACAAATTTGTCACACTAAAAAGATACATTTTACAATACTTTCTGTCAGCAAAAATTAACCAACCAATGACTTTCAGGATTTAACCTGGACTTTGCACATTCTAAAGTGTGGTGCGTAAGCATCACACCATGTCAAGGTAATTGTTGTAATTAGTTGATTATTTGTGATTCATAAGAAACAGAGAATGAGCCATTATCAATTGAATTACGTAGCTGAAATGTGTTGGATATAGTTTGAAAATATTGGACATAGTTCAAGAAATTTGGGCCCCTCCCAGAAATCTCTTCGCCCCTCCTGGTGTCTCAAGCTGGTTACGGGCCTGCCTGGAGAGCGAGTGTTAGTATCCACCAGGTTCAATGTAACATTCCTACCTTTGAGGCTCTGCTACGAAAATACATGTACCTGTTTCTCGAAAGATGCAGAAAATCTAACAGCATATGGTTAAGTGCTTTGATGCAGTCAGATTGTTTGTATTCGTCCGTATTCTTTGAAAAATACAATCGCATTTTACTCTGTGAATGAGTGATCGAAATTTGCAGTACCCGTTTGAATGATGGCGTGTCATGCCACAATGCTTTCGCATTTTACTTAGACTCGACCAATTTAGGAATTGGCGCCCTACTCCGCAGTAGTGTTGAAACAAATGGTACGTATTAGCTACCTTTAGTGTTAAGAATGTGTCTGTAACCCTATGGTTCTGTCTTCAATGCAGTTGCAAAAAGTGTCTATAACCCTGTGATTCCGCCGGCTTCAATACCTTGTACTACGTTCTGTTTTGTCTGTTTTTATCGACCTGCGTTCTGCAGAGTGTGTGTGTTTATACCATGGACCTCGTGTCTGCTCGTAAACAAATAAATAAAAAAATTTGCAATGTTTTCTGCTCAGCGGATTTCTGTTGCTTGAGGCAAACTAAAATTCATCTGTTTTTGAGCAGTTAAAACTCATGGCGTGGTGTTTGGTATGCTGACTGCTGACAGCATAGGCTACTAGGAGATAGCGTAGCCGTAGACCTTGCTTTTCTTACTCTATGTAAATGATATTACACATGTCTCAAAATTTAAAACAACTGTATTTGCAGATGATACAGTTCTTTCTTTTTCAGCAAAATCAGTCATTGATCTTAAAATAAAGGTTAACGAGGAACTAAATAATATTGACAACTGGTTGAAACATAATAAACTATCTCTAAATTACAACAAAACTCATTACATGCTGATTACGAAACAAAAAATACCTCTGAACTTTGACATGAACATTAACATTAACAATCATATTGCATCCAAAGTTGACAATGTTAGATACTTGGGAGTAGTATCAGACAACAAGCTATCCTGGAACTCACACATAGCTCAAGTGAAAAAACAAATATCCAAAGCCTGTGGAGCTCTTTCAAGGCTTAGACATTACCTTCCCATCAATTCCTTACTAACGGTATATTATAGTCTAGTCCAGGCCCGTAGCCACGGGGGGGCATTCGGGGGCAGTGCCCCCCAAATTTCTTTTGTGCCCCCCTAAATATTATTGTTCCCAGAAAAATTTGTTTAAAAAATATAATAAAAACAAAAATCGTGCCTGCTTAAAAATGTATTTTGCCCCTCTAAACCTTAAAACCTGGCTACGGGCCTGGTCTAGTCTTCTCGTATCATCCTCAATATGCAATACGTAGTTGGGGATCAGCATCAACGTATTTGCTTGAAACAATACAGACTAAAATTATAAGATTGATTACATTTAGTTCATATAGATCAAATGCTGAAAAACTGTGTGGACAGCTCAAAAATTTTAATCTTAATGACATTTATAAGTTACAAATAGCAAAATTGATGCATCAATTCAAGCATGGCTGCTTACCATCTGTTTTTAACTATTTATTCACAAAGTTGGACAATATACATTCATATAATACTAGACAGAAAACATCTCAAGAATATATAGTTCCCAGAAAAAGATTGGCAACTGCACGAAAATCTCTTGCTTATATAGGAGTTAAGATTTGGGAATCTTTAGATCAAAATTTAAAAGTACAACCTTTCTATGTTTTCAAAAAGAAATGCAAGTTACACCTCTTAAACCAGGGGTCACCAACCTTTTTAAAACTGCGAGCTACTTCTTGTGTATCGATTAATGTGAAGGACTACTAATTTGATACAAATTTATGAAATAAAAATTTTGCTCAATTTACCTTCAGTTATTTTAGTATTGATATTCTTTAATGTGAAGACATTGATCATGCTCATGTTGTTTTGAACAGGCCTGCGGGCGACTTACATGGTCCTTGCGGGCAACTTGGTGCCCGCGGGCACCAAGTTGGTGACCCCTGTCCTAATATATGAGATACGTCGATGTTATTTATAACTTAGAGCAGGGGTGGCCAACTTGTCTTCGAGTGGGATCGACTAGAAAATATCGTGATAACTCGCGATCGACCGTTCGGTAACAAAGTCACAAGTACAAAATGTCATCAAATGCAACGTTTTTCATTTTTATGCACTTTCTGTAATATTGAATGAAAAATGTTCACTGTGTTTTGTCAATTCGATGCAAAGTCAGGTGCGATCGACCAAGTGACACTCGGCGATCGACCGGTCGATCGCGATCGACGTGTTGGCCGCCCCTGCCTTAAACCAATATTAACCTGGGTCAATTATATGCTACCTTAAGTATTCCCCATTATCATAATAAAACTTTCTGATGGTACAAACCTTAAACGCCATTAATATAACACTATCTTAACATTAGACTAGTGGGGAACCTAACTAGAAAATCACCTGGTTATATTAGATAACCCGGGAAGATACAAATATAATTTTGATTATATTTTTATTCATGAGTTTGCTTGTTATTTTATCGTGTTTATTTGTGAGTTTCATTGTGTGTGTTTGTTTTCCCGAATAAATGAACGAATGAATGAATAACTAGCTCAAGATATGCAAATGTCATCGATGTGCAGTAATGCTATTAGAAATGTTCTTCCCATTGTGCAGCTTGCAAGATAAATTTTACCATGCGACATAACGTAGATCTGACTTTTCAAACTCGATACTGTTTAAAAAATTTGTTAAAATCCCCCAACAACACACCATTCCCTTGTAAAATTTTAGTCACTAACCTGCCCTACACAAATTCAGGGTTACCGACGACTCGTACGTTATTTTGTTCAGTTCAGCGCTTGAGTCACTGGGCCATGACTGTCGCGGCATTGTACGCATCTCTTTATTCTCTTCTAAGGTTAGCAACATGTATGTGCGTTCGTTGCGCTCACGTGACAAAACCAGCTTGAAGTCTATGATGTGACAGCCGAATGAGCCGATAAGGTACACCAAAAGCAAAGTTGCATAGCTTTGCGTTGGAGCCTTCTGGAAAGTTTTTCAAATTCTTTCTTGGTTGTACAACCATATATTCCACTTATGCTAGCACCGGCATTCACAATTTCATGTCAGTGGCCTTCGCAACGAAAAAAGACCAGTAGTTGTACACTCCTCGGTAACCTCAGCCCAGCTGACGCACTTGCGCGTCACACACACACAAATGACGTAAATGAGATTTTGGGTATGGCGTGGGTTGGATTACATCTTGTGAGAGTGAGTTGAGGTATGCTTGAATGAGGTTGCTTTGTAGCAGCAGGTTGGTGAAAAAATTGTGACAAAGAGGAGTTTCATATGGCAGTCGTGACAAATGGACTAATTTCTGCGTTTGCGGTGATACGTTAGGCACATTTCTGTTAATCGAGCATGCAAAGCGAGTTGCCTGTAACTAGTGACAGTCCTGTTTCAACTCAAGCTTTGCCATAAGCTGATATTGTTCCTTTTGGCTTCTGAAGGTTGTCATGCGAGTACGGTCAGACTTCACTGAAAAACTGTTTAACTTTAAGGGAAATGCAGCAAAGCTAACTCAAGTCAATGTATTTCAGGAACTGTCGCTGTCGTGTTTGCGGGATGTTTTAAACACGACTGTACCAATTGTAGGTATATAAAAACATACAAGTAGCCTGCTGTAGTAAAAGAGTATAAAAGACCGTTATAACATGACAAACAATAAAAGAGTCAAAACGCAATGCAATATCACAATACAAAGAAGAATATTGAGGGCATGTGAATGAAGAGGTGAGAAAACTGCACTCGTGACTCTGCAGTGCTCATTTCATCGAGTCGATTTAATGCAGCTATGTCCAACCCGCGGGCCGCATGCGGCCCAGTCGAAGGTTTTAGTTTAGGTTTTCGTTGTAGTAAAAGTATCCCATATACTACTGACAACCTATCTTTATTTTGACAATTTTAAATTTGACATTTAATGCAGGTGGTGCTCAGTGCCGCTTTATCACATCTGTTACCATTGCAGTTAGGACTCGAATGCTTTCAGTACATTAGCTTAATCTGAATTTAGTTGGGTAAGATCAAAGTAAGCCATTCAATGTGCGGCCCTCAATAATATGTCATTCAGTGTGGGGCCCTGGTCAAGACAGTGACATAATTTTTGGCTCAGTAAGCCATTTGGGTTGGACATACCTGATTTAATGGATGGAAAAGCCTTACAATCGATTCCTTGGCCGTAGAGTCAGCTACGTTTTAGAGCAAGGTTGAGGTTGTCACATTTAGCTCACTCATTGGGCTGATCTGGCGTTTCTCGACAATCGGTCGTATCAATAAATCACACTAAATGAAATCAAACACTCAAAATATAAAAGTTGAAAAAACGGTGGCAAGTTGCAGCAGAAGAACAGGGTTCCCTCTAAGACAGTGGTTCTTAACCTTGTTGGAGGAACTGAACCCCGCAAATTTCCATTCAGTGAACCCTTCGTGATTACCGGTAGGTTCCAAAAATGAATTTGCGATAGCTTGTGTCCTAAAAATGCTGTAAGTACCTCAAACAGCATAAAGAAGCTTTGCTGAGATCCGACATGAAACGTGAGTCATGTTTTTTATCAAACCTAGAATTTTTGTTTAAAAATTTCGGGGAGGCCAGTTTCCCGACTTGCCAACTTGAATTTAGGCAAGGTCAAAATCGGTATGCGTTTGTCTCTTGCTCCCTCGGCTATGGGAAAACGAAAGGGTAGTTGTGTAGTCCGGCTAGAATTGGAAAAATGTCGCCACCTTACGCCTTTTGACAGAGAGAACGGTGTTCCTTTCCCCATATGGCAAGAAAAAGGCTTGTCGTCGTTTGTGTGAATTTCTGCACAAAAATTATCTTATGTGACGGTAGAAAAACGCCTCGTTTTGATAGAACTTTCCCGCCTTTTTTGTCACTGCCAGAGCATCAAAATTTTTTGACTTCGACTCCAAGGCAAGCGTCTCAAAATGTTTGAACTCCGACTCCGGGTAAATTTTTCAAAATTTAGCACTCTGTAAAGCAGTTTTTTCAGCAAAGTTTGCTGAAATCGATAATATCTTTCCAAACTGAGAAGCTCCAAACCTGTTGATGAATATTTAAATATGTGTTTGAATTAAAGTGAGCACTTGTAACTTTTAATTTGCAATGAACACGCGTTCAGTCTGAAATAGCGTACACAATACAGCATAGCAATATCACACAAATTTTAATTTGTCAAATAGTGGCAGTGTCATATATAGCAGCAATACTTGCGGCTTAAATTGGAAGAAATGAAAGCACAGTTTGAAGAACAATTCTGTCTCTCGCTGAGAGAAAACTTGTATCATGTTAATAGAAGGCTACCATATCTGAAGAAGCAAAATTCCTGACAGTCTCAATCAGTGGCGGATCCAGCGGGAGGGGGGGCGGTTTGGGGCAACTGTCCCCCGAAGGTCTGTGGCGCCCCTTTGCCATAAATGCCCCTTTTTTGGTGCCCATGGAAGTACAAAGAGAGATAAAAAATACTCTGCAATAAACAATGTTTTTCGCTTGGTTAAACGTCAGAATTTACGTGCCGGTGTCAAGCGAAATTTCTGACCTATTATTGCTTGTCAGTTATTTTGCTTCTCAGAGTAAATGATCAAATTTTGGCGTTTACTTTTTTGATGTGTGCTGTGTAAATTAAAACTTTTCGGTTAGATGTCATTTTATTTTACTTCGCCTCAACCCATTAGGCCAAAGGAAGCTTCCGATAGTGATTTCACTAACGAGGATGTTATGCTTTGGCCGGGTATGCGCTTCTCCTTGCGCTCTCAATGTAAGTGCTGCTCTGCAGGGCGCTTACAGTCAGACAACCACAAGAAGCTACAGTACGGGAATAACTATAACCAATGAAAAATATTGGACTTAATCTTAGACCTCAATTATTTTTCTTTTTCTAACCCTAAGCTAACCCTACTCACTTACCAAAACATTAAACCCTGAGCCCTAATCATCAGTTTTCTGAGCATATTTGATATGTAAAAGACCACTTTTTGCATGCGCACATAGCCTGAAGTCAGAAATTTCGCTTGATATCGGACTTCAGCCAACCTCTTATCGAATAGCATGAACAATGCTATTGTTTCGTAATAGTACCGCTGTTTCGTTATTTCTTTGCCGCGTGAGAACTTCCCAGCCTTACGTTATGTAATTACAAACGCAGTGGCTTTCGCTCAGCGCAGTTCTCGACTTGCCGCTGGGCTCAGGGGCGTAACGAGGTTAGATGGCGACCGGGACAAGAAGCAAGTTTGGCGCCCTCATGTTCGAACCTGAGGTCTTTCGGAAGCATATGCACTGTACTGAAGACAGTACTTGTGATATTGTTGGTCTTTTCGGCGCCTTCTGCAGTCATTCGGCTCCCCCCGCAGTGATTCGACGCCCGGGGAATTGTTTCCCCCCTTGCCTTTCGTTACGCCCCTGGCTGGGCTGACGAAATAGGTCTGCTTTTCACAAGTTTATTTCTAATGTGTGATGACGGCCTCGAAAGGAAAGGCAGCAGTGAAAATAGGAATGCAATGTGGAAAACATAACTGACTCAAGATTTTACAAGCCTCAAAAATGAAAACGAAAAACCAGTTTCAGGCTGTTGCTACTGCAGTTCGTAAGTCCGCAGTATGTCTGCATCGTTGGTTTGCAACATGAAGGTGAGTGAATGAGTTTCTTGACGGAACTAAGCACATGATTGAACCATAATGCAGCGTGTGAAAGGCGTGGCAAGAAGCAAGTTTGGCGCCCCCATATTCGAACCTAAGGTGTTTCGGAAGCAAATGTACTGCATTGAAGTACTGTACTTGTGACATTGCTAGGGCCCCCGCAGTCAACGGCGCCCGGGAATTGTGCCCCTTGCCTCTCCGTCGTTACGGTCCTGATTACTGCGTGCAGCGACGCGCCTCAACTAACCATGGTAGTACTGATACTCAGCTCTAACCAGAGGCTTACGGGAATCTTTGGTTTTGGGGGGCAAAATTTTGAATTCGACCTAATTTTGCCTGGTCTGGATCCGCCACTGGCCTCAATGGCTACTTTTCGCGACAACAAACAAGCGCTATAGGGCAAGTGCTAAGTCTAACCCAGGCAATATTGTTGTAGTAGACGCTGGAAGCAGCCAAAGGAGTCAAAGCAGAAGTTCTCATCTTGAAACCACACGCGCATTGTTTCAGGTTAAACGTTACTATCTAACTGTCAAAATTCCGGACATTAAGAGCATTTTTGAAATTATTTCCGGACAAATTTTAACACCGAAATTTCGGTCGTATGGCAACCGTATATTTTTTGCATGACGCGTAACAGTGGCATTTGCTCAGGCAGTAGCTAGATCATTGGTTCTCAACCTTTTCTCTACCACGCCTCCTTTAAGTAACTGTCCGTTGTTTCAAGCCCCTGTGAGTTTAAATATGTTTTAAAAGCAAATGTATTTATTTATCAAACTTTCCATGTTATAAAGCGCGTAAAGGCTCGCTTCCCCTTGGAAATATATTGACACCCGCCTGGGGAGGCATGCCCACCGGTTAAGAACCACTGAGCTAGATTAATCACCAACTGTCTGGAAGCAAAACATCGTTACGTCAAGGAATTGCTTCTGTTGTGTTGCATCATATTAAAATTCGGTGGTGTAGGAGGCAGGGGTGCAAGCGCACCCCCAAAATTTTGATTTGTCGAAAATCTGGCAAATTTTTTGTTTGATTTCAAAAATGGGCCCAACGTTTGCAGAAAAACACATGAAGACCTTTTTTGAGGTCATACCAAAAAAGGTCTTCATGATCTTTGTTGGAGGAAATCTGTATGCAAAGTCGCGCAAAAACTTTTCGGGCAGGTTAGAGGAAATTCGGGCAAAAATCCTCCGCACCCCCAAAAGTTTGCCTGTTCCTACACTTGGTTAAGATTGTTAATGACGAAACGGTTTCAACGCATCTTTAGACAAATCTGATGGCGACTGTGGTGTACAAAGTTTTGGTGGTGTGGACTTGAGTCCAGACATTGTGTATCAATGAACACCTTGAGCCATTCGTCTACAATTTAGTCAACAAACGCTGTGGCAATTGATAATAAAGATGCTTAACACTGAAAATTGAAATTATAGACCGGTTACGTGACTAAGGCAGGCTGACAGCTTTACGCTTAGGATGTTCATATAAGCGTAAACGGAAAACGTGCTACCCAGCCTCAAATCATTAGGTCTAGTCTTCTTCGTCGTTTGAGCCAGTTCTTTCAATCACTGCTTGGCCGCACTGGATCTCGGGGCTGGTGTTGAGCAGCCAGTCGATTGTCTCATCGTCCAGAACCGTCAGCCCGTACAGTCAATGGTGAGGTCGACCGTCAGCCCGTACAGTCAATGGTGAGGTTTGGACACAGGAACGCAGCCAAGAATTTTGTTCGGGAGGGCTCAATCAATGATGTTGTCAGTCACTGACATCTTTCTAACAATGCTTTCTGCATCTGTTAAAAAAACGGGGTCACGGGTTTTTGGAGTAGCCCGGTTGTTTACATAGGATGGAGAGAAATATTGAAAACCTTTGACGACAAAATAAAAGATTTGCTAGAAAAGTGCCAGAAAAATTGTGAAAAAAATGGTATCATGACGTCATTAGAAGGTTGGGTTTAAAAGTGGCGTAATGCCGAAGCCTTTATAGATATGGCGGAAGGTTTAAAATAAAACGAACAATTACCGAAGAACATAGGCATACGAGGCGAGGGGACTTCCGCCCCCTCCCCCCGGCTTGAAAAATTTCAGGGCAAGCGCAAGTTGCTCAGAAATCCTGAACGGTTAAAAAATTTTCAATACAGTGTATTCAGTGTATATTCACTTGGGGATGATCCATGTAATTTGGGCTAGTGTAGCGTGTAATCTGGGCCAAAGTCGTGACTGGTTATAATGACTTTGATCTGGACCAAGTCCTCGTTTTCTGTAAAATCAAACAATCGGACGTCGGTAGGTCAACAGCTTGATATAAGAATTCGGTAACTCTTTCTATGTTCGTTTTCGAGTTTGCGCTTTGTACCGTTATAGGCGAATTGACGCCACAGATGAAGCCGTTATAAATGCATTCAACTGTATAGAACAGATTTACAAGAGGTTTCAGGCCCCATTCGGATTAAACTCAAAAAGTTAGTTTCAGGGGAAATTGTTTATTTTTAGAGCAAATTGTTATTTTCAGGGCAAAATTTATCCGCCCCCCGTAAAATGCCTTCCCGTACGCCTATGCCTAAGAAGTATTACAACAAGAAACAGAACAACTTGTTTGGATGAACACCGTGCATGGGTATTTCCTCTGCAAATAAACGTGACCTGTGGAAGTGATTTTCGACCCCTGTGGATGCTCTTTACCTAACGGGCGTTCAAAGCTTAAAAACCGTCTAGTCCGTGTCAAGTGATACAAGAGAGCTGTGCCAACTTAGTTTGGTGAGTGGCGACTATAAACAGACGTGATTGAAGAGTTTACCTGAAAGTACAGCTGGGACAGTTCGATGAATGCTCGCAGCCCTAGGTCGTTTATGTTTTTTTAAGGGTCTAGAAAAAGACCTCACTATCTCACAAAAATCTAATCCAACTTTATTTTCTAAAAATCCTGCCTAAGCATACCTCGTATATTTATTCGAAAATACCAATGATGGCAGGTCAGGGCCGGAAAGGATCATAGGCTTATTTCAAAGACGACAGAACAGGGATGACCACAATGTGAAAAAGACAACGCGAAAGACGCAGTTCACATGCAAAATATGAACTAAATGAGTAATAATGTAACATACACACGCACACATGCGAAAGAGAAGTAAACCACCAGAATTGGTAATTTCCACATCACTTAGAGCGGAATTGGTGAGAACCCAAAGTAGAAAATGCGGTGGACATTGAATTCCAAAGTTTGTAGCCTTGTAAAAAATATGGCTTATGTGCATCTACAGTAAACCCCGGTTAATCCGGATTCGATTTGACCGACAATTTTGTCCGGTTTAGGCGAAGATCCGAATTAATCGAAGATGGATGTTTCTAGCTTGACGTCATCTAAGTACTGAGATATCGGTGAAAATCACTTAAATTGAACACATTTACGACCTAACAGCAGACTTTCGCAGAAGCAGAACGAATTTACCGATGCATTTACAATGGTACATGAGGTTAGTGACCGCCATATCCAGTTAGTTATGAACAATCTTAAGTTCATAATTTTAGATTACTTGGCTGCGAAGAAATCTGGAATTTTGGACTGACGCAGAGATTTCTGCGACTGGTCCACAATCAGTCTCTCTGTTTGGAAGGTAATGCCCTCCAGACAACTTACCGAGTACAATACACTTAGGGATACTGTTATACACACGCACACTCAATACTGATCAATAGATTGAAACCGTGGTGCGGCGGCGTGCCTTGAGCGTGATGCTCAACATGATAAGCAATGCCCGCGTGTGACGCAATAATCGTCTCTACGATCAGTGGAATGTTGCACGCAGTTGTGGCCGTTGTTATGATAATTCTGTACGCTCGTTGGTGATCGTGAGCACGCTTGTGTTGGGTCTGAAAGTTGCCGAATCTTTCCTAGAGACAAAAATCCGGAATACGAGATGGAAAATAGCAGATTTTATCCGGTATTGGCGAAGATCCGGATTAACCGAGGTTTACTGTATATTAAATCACAACTGTATGTAAGTGTTAGTTCAATTATTTACATCGATTAAACCTTTTGAAGCTATTCTCGTCAGGTTTTTGGCGTCATGCATTGTTGGATAGGACATTATCGCTGTGAGAAAGATCACAGGATCTTTGAGAAAGACATCGCCTTCATTGTGCTAACTGCTTGATTAAGACATGGGAATAACGTGGGCTATTCATACTACTTGTGTATCGCAACACTGGCAGGCCTGTAACCAGTTTGGGACACCATAGGGAGCGAAGAGTTTTCTGAGAGGGACCTAAATTTTTTAAACTGTGTCCAACACATTTTTCCAGGGGGGTAGAAAATTTTTCTGTGCCCCCCTGGTTACGGGCCTGCCTGATGGGATGTTTTGGCTGATGGCAGAGTCAACTTCTGAGCTGACCAAAAGCTATGCGTTGCTGCGGATATTTTTGGACATTTGGGTCGTTTCATACATGGGTTCTCCACCATTCAGAGTTATGAAATGCCTTCGTAGCTTTTGTATGGGTGAGCAATGCTATTATTCTTCAATCGCCTGTCCTGTCTATCGCATGTTTTTGTCGTCGGCAGATTCTTTGATGTAATTGCGACATCTGTTCGTTGCTATCCTCGTTGTAGAATGTCTGAAAAGCAACCTTTAAATGATGCTCCGGGATTGCCTCCACCTTATGCTCCTGGTGTTGGGCAAACACCATACCCTACTGGACAACCGCCTTACCCTACTGGACAACCGCCTTACCCTACTGGACAACCGCCCATAGTTCAAGGACAACCTGCTGGACTCAATTCCCAAGGCCAATATCCATCAGCACCAGGACAATTGTTGCAGCAACCACCACCTCCTGTTGCTTATCCTGCCCAAGGGGATGTGCCTCCGCCATACAAAGAGGGTGCTCCGGTGGCTGGATACGCAACTCCTCCGGGGGCAGTTCCGGCGAATACGACCGTAATTGTTCATCAGCAACAGTTCAACCAATTTCCTGTCAGCTGCATGTGCCCTAATTGTCATCAAAGTGTGGTCACCACTACCGTTGCAGAAACCAGCACTCTCACTTGGTTGATTTCTGGAGGAATATGTTTACTTGGTGGATGGGTTTGCTGCCTTTGTCTCATTCCATTTTGCATTGACGATTTGAAAGATGTGCGCCACGTCTGCCCTGGCTGTCGTCACACAGTCGGGGTATACAGGAGAATGTAGTCAATAAGTGGCTTTGATCACTCTTGCGGTATGTTGAAATAATCCAAAGTTGTAATATTTGTAAGTATGCTTATCGTACATTGCAGAGGCTCTGTGCTGAGATTGACTGTTCTGTGTTCATCTGCGTTGGTCGTTGGCAATATTTTGTACTAGAATGAAGGTGAATTAGAACAACTTTCAAAACACAAACTTTCCTCGCGAGAAAGAGAACATGCAGTTGCAGAACATACTTTGTGCTTTTGAGGAACTGATGTAGCTCATAAGTAAAGTTTCGTTGAATTTTCTGCGAATGTAATGTATAGGCATGGACGTCGGAAAGGGGGGCCTTGTCTCCCCTTGGATTTTGAAATTTGACATTTTCGTATTGAATTTTTAGCGAAGAAGGTTGTTTTCTTAGTTTCGTGTGCACGCGTAAAATGAAATTTCACCACTTTTGGCTCCCTCTGCAAATAAATTTTTAGCTCCCCCTGGAAAAATCCACTATTGGCACCTCCATGGAAAATTCCTTCCGACGCCAATGTGTATAGACCCTAAGGCGTACCGTAACTTCAGGTTAGGAACAGAGTGAACCTTGGAAGTCTCGCCAAGTTATATAAGAAGCAACAACAATCAATGGTTTGAGTGATGTCATTAAACTTCCGCAAAACAGCTGTTTTCATCTTCAGCAAAGATTGATTGAATTAAGCGCAAAAGCGTTACAACACAGCTTGCAGCCAGCGCGCACGCATGGCAAAAAAGGGATGTAACTAAAAATTGATGAAGTGGTGAATTAGCAGAAGTCCACCGTCTCTGAGGTAAACATTAGGAATAAGTTTAAGTACACGTATGTAGCTAGTAGCTATCGTCAACATTAGCGATGTTCTCCTCAGTCACCAGGGTTGCAAACACCGTGAAGTGTTTGCAACCCAACCACATCCATTCACATCGTTGTTTGTTGTCTTGTCATTTGTGGTTGCATTTTTTTCAAGCGAATGTTCCTCTGCTCGGAAAGTGGTTGTACGTGATTTTGATTCTTTCGGTTGGCGTTGTTACTGCCAAGCTTTGTCGTAAATTAATGACTTTCTCAATGAGCGCATTCGTGGGTCGGATAGCGGGAGAAAACGTCAGCTTTTTCGAAAGTTTTTGCCGTGATTTTTAAGTTTGCTGTGTACGTTTTCCCGTTGTTGTGGTCTGGTTATCACATTTTTGTATTAGAAACCTGACTGGTGTTCCTTTTAGCACAAATACCTGTCAAAGACTTTTTAAAGTATTTTTTGACTTGGAAAGCGAAATATTCCTGAAAGGCATGTTGAAGTGGGGAGGCGCCAGCGACGCGGCATTGTGATCAACCAGACCGTTGCGGTGCTCTTACACGGTATTGAAATGTTTATAAGCACGGGGCCAATCATGCGCGAAGTTTAAACGCGAGCATGCATTTGCAATTTTTGTCTCAGTTTTGTGATTTGCAGTCATGAAAAAATGTGTTTTTGTACCGGCGTGTAACTGTACTTTTGATTTCGTCTTTGCAAACGAATCTTTCAGACTTCACGCGAAATTGTTGGCCTAGTGCTCGATACAAATTGTTTCTGATCGCAGAAGCGTGGTGTTCTGAATGTGGACGTGGTCCCGTATCAGCAGTTCGCTATGTTTTTTGAATTTCGTGCGTTGAGAGTGTGACATTGTTGAAGCGAGTTTTGTTCAGTTAGTTTAGCGATCTTTTAACTGATCTTTGGTCCATGGCTAGAACAAAACTCGTTGCAGTTTTTTTGTTAGTCTCCATCGACCAAAACATAGCGACGCACTTGGCTCACCACACTCGGGTCTTTTGTTTTTCTTCCAAATAAATTAGCGCGACGATTTAATGCTTGTTAACCTGGGTTCAATCAACTCTAATGGTGAGTCAGTCTCAATAGAGGACCGTTGCATGGTTCATTTTGTCCGCTAATAAAACATATATCTTTGTTCTGAATAACTCAAATTTGACTTTACGAATTAGGAAAGGTTCGGTGAATGCACCGGGAAGCTTGCGGGGTTCAGTACCTACGACAAGGTTAAGTTGCACTGTAACAGTTAAAAAGAACTTCGTCAAGATGTTTTTGTCGAATTAACGAAAATTGCAAACGTTTTGCGGATTCACGTATTTAAAATTTGGTATAGCCTGGTACCATGTTTTAACAGTATTAGTAACGGTACATAATTTTTGCGAACATTATATGGCATACCCAAAATCCAATGGCCGGAGTTTTTGCTAAGACGAATTGTTTCATTTGTTGCTCTGCAACCCACGCATTGTCAAAAGAGGTTGCCAACCTTCTTTGACCTCTTGTGGACAACACAAATTTTCACGTGCTTGAGCGTGATTTTGTGAGCACGATCAGTAACCTTTGTTTAAAAGATGATAAAATGTTGGTATCTTGTGATGTGGTGTCTTTGTTCACCGACATCTCTACGAACCTAGCTGCAGAAATCGCACTTACTGGACAGTAAATGGTATCTGAGAAGGACTATAGATATATGAAAGCAAGGTATTTATCGTTTCTCAGTAAATGTTTTCAACAGGCTTTCAGTACACCTATAAGCAAGGCTACCGTGCCGTTCTTATTTCTAAGAATTGTTCTTAATTTGAAATACTACGTCTTAGAAGATATTATTATCCTTATTTCTAAGAAATGTCGTTGAATGTTATTTGCGTCCTTTTCTTATTTTCTCTAGCGCAACAATTTTAAATAGGCAATATCTGATAAACATACAGGCCATTTCCATCTCATCTTGAACATTTTGTAATCAAGGTTTTGTGAGGTCATAACATTAGTGTAATCTTGCAGCACAAAGACGTAAAGCATTATCAGTAGGGCAAGTTTTCGTTGCAATAAAATCGTGAGAAATTTGCATTTATTTTTGACAAAAGTTGCAGTAAAAAGCTGCCATACACAAGCATTTTAAACGACTGATTTACTCAAGCGATTTATTTCGGCTACATATAATGCCAAATATTTCCAAACATTGGGAAAAAATGGTGATCTTTTGCCAAGTGTTTGCGTAGCATGCTAAAACTTCGCTCCACAGTGCATGAAGTTGCTTGACAATTTAAAAATTTGGCATACAGTTCTGGACTGATGTTTGTCCGGGTCATTTTACAATTGCTTTTAGGCCGCTAATCAGTTCGAATCGGCCATTCAAAGAGAATAGAAATATACTGAAATAGTTTTAAAGCATGTTTTTTAAATCACACTTTTACATTTTGCGCAATACTTGATCAAAGAGGCAGTAAAAAGTTGCATGTAAAAAAGAAAAAGTTGCAATGTACAATTCCTGGAACCAACTTAAAATATCGTACTACATAACTTCTGAGTATATAGGAAGCTGTAAAAAAATCTGCAAAAACTTGCCCAAATTATCAGGCATTGTTAGCACTGAAAGCTGTCTCGGCTGGTTAGGAATCCGAGGAAGATTAATTTTGTAGTGAAAGCTTGCCATTTAATTGAGTCAAGAAATTAAACAAGCGAAAAAACGTTTTCCGTGATGATTGCAAGAAGGAATTCGAGATGCACGAGCAGGGCCGGCCTTAGCAAGTGCGGGGCCCGATTGGAAGCACTTTTGCAGGGCCCCACTCAGCGGCTTGTGGAGAAATTTTTGAAGAGGGCATCAAGTAATAATCGAAGAAATGAGAAAGAGCGAGATTTAATACCAAGCTAGGAGTTTCTGGGGGCATACCCCTCAATTTCACTTGTCCAGGGGAGACTGTTCATGTCCATTCCACGGACATCTCCGTAACACCCAATAATCCAGTGGTCTCAAACACGCGGGCCGCATGTGGCCCGCGAGTGCGTTTCGTGGGACCCGAGATGCTTTTCGGGAATTTTCAAATGTTTAGCATTTACGTTGCCAAGTACCTTGAAAAAAGATGCCGCGAAATATATGAACCAAAGCTGAATGATACCCAGGGCGGTTTTCATCCTAGTCATAGTACTACAGATCAAAATTTCACTCTCCAGCAAATTTTTGAGAAATCTTGGGAGTATGCCAAAAACTTTTACACATGTTTTGTCGACCTCGAGAAAGCATACGACCGGGTTCCTCGTGAAAAGCTTTGGTGAGTGTTGCGAAAGTACAGTGTTGACGGCCGCCTGTTACTAGCCATCAAGTCACTGTATTCCTGCTCAGACGTTTGTGTCCGCGTCAGGAGAGTTAAATCACGACCGTTCACCGTTGGTGTTGGACTCCAACAAGGATGCGTGCTGTCACTGCTTTTCTCTTCATAGTCTACATCAGCGGTGGCCAAACTTTACGGCCCGCGGGCCGCATCCGGCCCGCCGACAGTTTAATCCGACCCGGCAAATACCTTGCAATTTTTTTCAAGTGCCACGTTTCCGACTATCGACAGCAGTGCAACAGCATTAACTGCTGCCTGTCACGTACATCGTACTGTATCCGGCCCTCCAGTGGTCAGGTAGTCGCGAATTAGGCTCTCGGATCAAAACGTTTGGCAACCCCTGCAGGGGCGTAACGAAGTTAGATGGCGCCCGGGTCAAGAAGCAAGTTTGGCGACCCAATGTGTGAACCTGACGTCTTTCGGAAGCAAATGTACTGCGCTGAAGAAAGTACTTGTGACAATGTTGGGACTTTTCGGCGCCCCGCAGTGATTCAGCGCTCCCACAGTGATTTGGCGCCCGGGGAATTGTGCCCCCTCGTTACGCCGTAGCACCCCTGATATAGAAGAATTGGATAGACAGTCACAGCTGAGGAGGGTGTCACATTTGTGAGCTGCAGAATCAACCGCTTACTTTTTCAGACGATTTGGTACTGTTAGTATCTTTTCAACAGGGTCCTCAGCCTAAACTCGATCAGTTTTCTGCTGGGCGCGACCAAGCCAGGATGAAAATTAGCACTAAAAATACCGAGGTGTGTGTCTCTCTACAAACCAAACGCAGGGTATGCTGTAAGTGAGCGGAATGCACTGCAGCGGGTGGAGAAATTCAAGTGCATAGTGGTGGTTTTTACGAGTGGCGGAAGGAGGAGCGATGAGGCTGATGGATGGATTGCTAAAGATAGCGCAGTTCTTCATGAGCTTTATCGCTCTGTGGTCACAAAACGAGAGTCCAGCACCGCAAAGCTGTCAGTTTTTAAATCGGTCTTTCTTCCGATCCTTATCTATGATCTTGAATATTGGGTAATGACCGAAATATCTCAAGTGCAAATGGCAGATAGGGATTTTTGCGATGAGTCCCTGGTGTGACCCTTCGCGACAAAGTGCGCAGCTACGAAATTCGCAGAGCCCTGAATGCTGAGAGAGCACAGATATCACTATATCTGTTTCGGCCATGTATCCAGAATTCCCCTACAAAAGATTGGCGAGGCAAGTCCAGCTGGCTAAACCCACGGAAAAGCGGTTCAGAGGTCATCCAAGGCCTAGGTGTAGTGACTCCGTCTCTGACCTTGCTTGGCCTCGTCTTGGTGTGGAGCCAGCAGAACTATCTGAAATTGCTGTTAACCGTGCGGTATTCCAAGTCCTCCTAGGGCTGCTGCCGCCGCGACCCTCCCTAGAGGGCATGAAGATGAATGGAATGAATGACAATTATGTTATTTAGTTTATTCACTAGCGTTTAAAAGTGCTCGCTTAGCGAGTAAACAAGTTCCTTAGACCGTTAGAAATGATTAATACGAAGGTAGAGACGGCTAGAAATGATTTGTCTACAATTCATGATACCTTTCACAGGAAACAACGATGCAAAAGCTCTTTTAGTAAGTTCAAAGACCGCCGTTGTTGCGTCAGCGTTATAATGCGGCCCGCAGGTTACCTTATAAGTCTTCATGTGGTCCAAGGAGCAAGTTGAGTTTGAGACCCCTGCAATAATCTGTGATTTGCTAAACTCAATACCTTCTATCTGGCCAGGTACCACCGCGGTGTAGGCTACGGGAGGCCAATTAACCATGTGTTAAATGAAATTAGCTCACGTTTGGCTTCCTTGTTGTTAAGATGGAAGGCTCCCAACACTGTTTTGCAGTGCTGAGCTTTAGCTTCCAGGTCTGAAGGAATTCACCTATGGTTGCCATGCCCATCAAATTACCGAAAGTGTTCGATATAATCAGTCAGCAATGATAAGACATAACAGCTTACCAATAAAACATCATCAAACGAAAAATGCGACAACGGGACGTCACACAAAAACTGCAAAGCAACCTTGTTTTATAATGCTGCACAGTAATGAAAAAGCCCAATGAAACAGATAGATGGGCTGTGGAATCGGAGCCCGAGCCCAAGCAACTTTGGATGCTTGCAGCTGGAAGCCAAAAACTTTTACATAGTGGAACCGAAGGCGGAGCCTGAAATTTGGGTTCCGGTTACACAGTCCAAGTTTGTGGGGCAAGCGGGTTAACTTATTGCTGGACGAGCGTGGTTTGCCTTTGTGTACATAATATCCTCTTTTTCATGGTCGTCTGAAAGGGGTGCATGGGGGCTTGGTCTCCTGGATTTTGAAATTTGAAGAAGCTTTTCTCTTAGCTTCGAGTTTGTTTAAAATTTAACCGCTGTTTGTGCCTGCAAATTGCTTTTCAAATATATCATTTCGCAACACCTTATCTATGCTGATGTAATAGCACAATTGTTTTGAGTTTTCAATGTACCAAATCATTTTGGAGCCGGAACTCGTGCAAAAACCTTTAGATGCCCGGAGCTGGAGCCGGATATTTTAGTTCCGGCTCCACAGCCCTGCTTTAGGCTGTTGCAGCCTACAATACAAAAAATGCATTTCCTAAGAGAAACTTATTTTTCTGCTTTAGCATTAGCAATCTCTTTAGAATTTTGTCCAAGTTTAAGCCTCTGCTAATTGCGGATTCAATGGACATAATCGTCAAACAAACTATTTAGGTGCTCTTGCTGGAGTGATGATCTCAAATAGTTGTAATTGCAATAGTTTTAGCTTAGAAAAAAACTCTTCTCCGGATGCCACGGTCACTGGGATAGTCAAATGGCTTACCAACCCATGCATTCACCATAGGCACAAATGTCGCAAAGTGAAAGAGTCACGTGATAAATATCTTTTGGATTGGTTGGTCAGATGGGCCACACTGGTAGCCTATAGCCTATTTTTGATTTCTACACAAGTCCCTAAGTTTTGAGTTGTAGGCCAACATATAGCTAAGTCAATACTTCTCCAAAGTTTTGCATTAAATCCTGTTTACTAATGGTTGAAAACAGTCTTTTGCAAAACTGCAAATCCTGAACTAAAACTATGTCTCCACAGTAGTTCTGCTTCTTGTTTCCGGCAAATAATTCGCAGAGATTTGCCTGCAAATGCAACTTTTTAACATTACAAGTTTGCGTCTTTAAATTTACGTGACAACCAACCTTACAACAATGTCAGTTACATTTCCGCACAAAACAAATCATGGCTGTACTCTGGTCTCTCACACGAGCAGCTGTTAAACTCTTATTGTTTCAAGAAAATGACCTTTCTTACAGTATACAATCAGTGATTACTATAAAAATCACCGCAGCCACACAGGGTGAAATGTCGGACAGAAGCACTTAACAACCTTTCACGGTCTCTAGAAACTTGCAAAATCCTAAAAATAATTTCATCGAAGCGAAAACTTATGAAAATATCAGAATCAGTGATACCACATCAAACTCTGTTTCAACATCAGCGTGGCTTCGCTATGCATCTAACATGAAACGTGACAAATGCCACTTTTATTTTTGCAACCTCTCCAAATACAAAACCTAAAGAGAAAAATGTGGGGTAACATGGCATATTATGTCCCCCCCGTCTGAAAAACTGAGGGGGACACATATCCTGTGTCCCCCACCTAATTGCGACCATAGCTACGGCAAAGCAGGCTTAAACATAACCCGTGCTGATAAATGTTTGATCACAAAGTAATATATGTTGTCACTACACAAAATGAAAAAATATCAGGTGCACGATTGTTTGCATGCTGTGTAACAGTTCTGTGTAAATGATATGTAATGAATATTGATAAAGCTCTGTAAACTGTAAATGTGTTTTGCAGGCAAACCCTTCTTGTTTGTAAAAATATTTTCCACTTGGCTTATTGCTTCAAAGCAGAACTGTCGCCAGAAAGCCTTCACTATGGGGGCTTCACGTTCGCGTGGGGGGCTTTACGTTTGTGCCGAGTACGCTTGATATTGAAAATTTGATAAAAACTGCAATGATTCATATTGTTCCATATTTCGATTTGGGGTGCTTGGTACTATGTTTGGGGGGCTAAGTCCACTAAGGCCCCCCCGTGGCGACGGGACTGCTTCTCAGTTTTTTCATACAGTTTGTGCAGGTGATGATGCCTACATAATAGGCAAAATATATAATCTGTAAGATCTTAGAATCTGATTCTTACCGGGAAAAGTACTGCGTTTGTTAAACAGTGCAAGCTAAGCCCTAATGATTTTGAAGTGTTTTGATCATTAGTTTATTTAATATTTAGCCTACCATGGTATGTGCTAAGATTAGCCTACCATTATCTTTGCTGAAACTTCAAGTGTTTCAATTCGTGGAAGGTCATTTGTAAAGCAATCAAAAGTTAATACATTTGTTAAAAATAGGCCTATGGAAAAAAGTGGCCTAATTCACTTCAAAATATTCATGGATTTATTAAATATACATGCGCTTTCATCAATCACACAAAAACTAAATACAGGATGCTTACAAATTTATTTGGAATAGCATAGGCTAGGCTGGGGATCTGAAGATTAGCTAAAGTTCTGGAGCCAAGATGGACTGTCTGCAGTCTACAACTGCTGTACGACATGCTTATCCATCTTTGTGTAATTATTTCTTTGCGGAGAATAACTTTCAAAAACAGCTACCTACGTTTGCAATAAAATTTTGTTGGATTATTTAGCACTGTTGATAGGCATGTTGCATGAAACTTTTTTATTTTGTACTTCCATGTAACCTAAGTCAGAAGTTAAAGTTTGCCAATAACTTAAATTGTAATAAAAAAGTTTATCAAAGCATTTCAAATGCTAGGAAGTAAGGTAACCTTCGAAAAAATCAAGCAAAGCTTTGTTTCTGATGCAAATAAAGATGCCAAGTTAATTGAAAACCGCAGGCTAAATAATTTTTTGCTTAAATCGCGACATGCAACGACAGCATTAAATTATATTTAGGAATTAAAATAGTGGTTTTTGAAAATCGTTGGTAATCTAATGGGCATTACTGTAACAACTTTATCATGTCTATAACAATATTTAGATTGTAGGCCATAGGCTTTTTTTCGATAAAACAATTTCAGTGCCCTTATGTTGTTCAGTTACCACTGCTTGTGATATGGCCCATGAGTCTGAATCAAAATACTCAACGACTTCTATTTTTTACTCTCTCATGAACAAATAAGTTCCATAATGCACTATCGTATAAATGGTTCATTAAGCACTCGAATTGATGTTTAAGTGGATCTTCACAAAAATTTTGCTGGTTCATGCCCTGGATACATCCCCAGAAAATTAGAGCTTGCAGCTTGTGTGTTCCATATTCTCGATTTAAATTTTTTTCTGACAGAACAACCTGTTTTTCACACTTTTCAATGCCACCACTGCATCTACTGTAACTCAAATGTACGGTACATCAATGTAGTCTATAATGTGCAACCACCTAAGTTACATATAAGAAGCTTGGTTAACAGTTTTATGGCGCATGTAGCCCACGAAAAGTGAAAACGCACTCTATTGGATTGCACCTTAGTTGCTGAAAATCAAGTATCAACTTATTGTGCTAAATAATATAGGCTTCACAAATGATACAATTGTCCAAATAAACCATTTGCTACATCGCAAGCCTGTTTTTCGCTTCGAAAGTCACGCAAATCACATAGCCTGCTATGCTGATTCTGCTGTACGTGCATACTGAGTCGGCCTTTACAACAAAGCCCTCATCTGCGGCTTTGCGGCTTTTTTGCTATTTATCCACGCGTGGCGTGCACTAGTTATGAGGCCAATCACAGCTACTAGCCGCGTCGTTTCTAATCATGTGTTATATGTCATTGGACATACTATCCAGTGATGCAAGGTAAGGTTAAGGTACAAGCCTGGTCTCTTATGTGTCATGTCATCAAAGTTAAGAAATTCGTGTGACTTCCATTGATTCTGACCCTTTTCTTGACCCATACTACTTATGAACCATACTAGTAGGTGGCCGGAATCACTTTTTTCAGACTCCGACTACGCTCCTGTTCCAAAATTTTTGAAGCCGGTGTCAAGCGAAATTTCTGACTTGAGAATTTTCTGACCTCACGCCATGTGCGCATGCACAGAGCAATACTACACATATCAAATGCGCTGAGAAAACTGAGGGCTTAGGGATTCGTGTTTAGGTGAATGTGTCGGTTAAGGTTCGGGTTGGGGTGAGAAAAAGAAAAGTAGTTGAGATCTAAGACTAAGCCCAAAAGTTTTCATTTGTTGAAGTTATTTCTGTACTATAGCTTGTTGTGGGTACCTGACATCTAACCTAAAAGGTTCTAATTTACACAACACACATCACAAAAGTAATTGCTAAACTTAATTTATTTATTCTGAGAAGCAAAAAAACTGACAAACAATAACAGGACTGAAATTTCGCAGAGGTCAAAAATTTCGCTTGACACCGAAGTCTGAACAGGAGTCAGATTCTCGAATTTGAATAATTGCCGGTATCAAGCGAAAGTTCTGACCTCTGCGAAATTCCTGACCTATTATTGTTTGCTGGTAAATTAAAACTTTTTGTTTGATCTCAGATACCCACAACATAGTCACGCTAGCGCGACTACCACATGTGAGCAAAGTCGGCCAAAGCAAGAAGGGAAAGATCAAGCAAGCGACACTTATAAGTGACTTCCATGCACATGGAAGTGTTGCGATCGGAAATCCCGAGCGGCATATGCGCAAAGCTTCGCACTGTGGCAGCAAGCAACAATAGAGTTCACATGCCATGATCACTCTTCGCGTACGCTATTGTTACGTTCAATCGTTGAGATCGTTAGTATCACCAGAGATTACAC
>Ga0210059_1000478_pt1 | contig 50901 bp, 34 predicted proteins | sample Ectturendosymbi2_FD_188042 | JGI IMG/M metagenome (GOLD analysis project Ga0210059, IMG submission 188042) | Ecteinascidia turbinata endosymbiont from Florida, USA - Sample 2 (SPAdes) (version 2) | ecosystem: Host-associated > Tunicates > Ascidians > Unclassified | place: Key West, Florida...
AAGCAATAGTCATTCTGCAAGCAGCCAGTTGAGTGGTGAATTTACGCTACTCCATTCAATTCATACACTCGCAAATTTGGCTTTGAAAGAGACAGTGCCTCCCCAGTCACGAACCTCACCGCACGTCACTGTAAAAAATATTTATTCAATACAGCGAATTCAGGGCAAGCGCAAGTTGCTCAAAAATCCTGAATGTAAAAAGTATATTGAATACAGTGAAAAATTTCAGGGCAAACTCTGTATTTCATTGTAAGCGCAGAGTTGCTCAAAAATTTTGAATGGCAAGAAATATATTCAATAGAGTGAAAATTTCAGGGAAAACTCTGTTTTTCAAGGCAAGCGCAAGTTGCTCAAAAATCCCGAACAGTGAAAATATTTTCAATGCAGTATATTCAGTGTATATTCACTTGGGGTGATCCGTTTAATTTGGGCTATGGTAGTGTGTAATCTGGACTAAGTCGTGACTGGTCATAATGACTTTGAACTGGACCAAGTCCTCGTTATTTTAATGCCAGGTTTTTCGTGCTTTTTTCAGAACCCTTCTGTTGTCTGTTGCAGCATTGCCCTCAACATCAAATTTTAACTGACTGGCTGAGGTAGAGAAATTTTGAAGTTAGCTTCGTGAATGCAGTGTATAATTGGGACCATCCCTGGTGGCGGTTTGTGTAATATGGACGGGTGTTACAGATGACAATACTTGTATAAAGTGCTTTACAGGCTACATTTATAGGAATATCGTACAGCACTGTACATGGTACAACTACAGTATACGAATACGATACAATACGTATAGGCACACTGGCACATGCATTTTGAGTGCGTGTTTCATTTCCCGTGAGGCAATCTTTAGTAGAAGCGGGCCGCACGGACGTGGAGATTGCTTGGCCCCTTTCAGTGCGCCGTGCGCGTCTTTAAGTTTCTTCCCCAAGCGCACAGCAACGATAACACAGGCAGGTGCAGTGAGTCAGACCCTTCGATTCGGAACCGTCGCTTTTAACCTTTCCTTGCGCCATTGATGTCGCGTATATATTTGCATCAGTAAAGGCGATTACTGTAAAGTTTCTTGTCTGGGAGAACACAACATGCAAGGAACATCACCCCCTTGAGTTAACAAGCAATGTAACTACAGAATTTGCCTATGACAGCACCTCTGGGGGTTGCATAAAAAACGTTATTGCCGAAATGACGTCATACGCGAATCGAAATGCATGTAAAAGATGCCATCGGGACCGAACAAAATGTAACGTTATAGGCGAATTGACGTTACAGACGAAGCCGTTATAAACGAATTCGTCTGTATAGAACAGATTTACAAGAGGTTTCAGGCCCCATTCGGATTAAGCTAAAAAAGTTAGTTTCAGGGTGAATTGTTATTTTCAGGGCAAATTTTTTCCGCCCCCCCAGTACAATGCCTTCCCGTACGCCTATGTCTACACGTGAAACAATAAACACAAGTTTGTGAAAGATAAAAACAAAGTCAGCTTCTTTCAACGATTTCGGCGTTGTGATTCTGGCGCTGAATGAGATTTGTGGTGCATTTCCGTGACAAGTTTCTGTCTTTTCTGTGTTGTGGAACATCATGTTTTAAAAAAAACTTTTGTTTTTCAACCAATATTCCCACATTTTTCCGGTATATTGGATGACCAGAGGCCGCCTCCAGTGATAGCGTCAGACAACGCATCTGTCGTGTTTTTCGACGATACTTCTTGACGTTCTTCTGCTGCTACACCGCTGGTTAAACTAGGTCTATTGTCATCGTTACGTACATCTATGTCTGTAACAACATGTTCTTCGATTTTCTGTCCTTTTACAGGTTCCGCAGAAATGTCTCCGGTGGACTTTACTGCCACAGTAAAATAGTTACTTTAATGTTTCTTGACTTGGCTGCAACTTCTTCCTCTTATTTTTGCCTCTTTTGCTTTTTAATGTGTTTTTAGAGCCACTTGTATAAGCTCTACACTTGTAAAGGGGACGGTCCCCTTTTTCCTGTCCATGTTTATATATTATTAAGCTCAATAAGACTGCCATATGTTTTGCGCACAAAGGGAGGACAATTTACGGCTGGCACTAACTTAAGTGTATTATCTACACTTAACAAATCAAATAACAAATAAGTCTATTGATTAGTTTTAAGCATTGAAGTAAAACGTCCAGTATAGACAATGTTTCATTCAAAACACACCCAACAAAATCCTTATTTACTTAACCTATTTGGTCCATGAATTATTTGCAGATTTTTTAAATTTCCTAAAAATGCAGAATCGCCTTTTACAATTTTATGTAACTGCTTCCATGAAAGATGTTTTAAATTGCACACCAGCTTTAGACTAGAAAGTGGTTCACCCAGAAAGATTTCTCTTTCTTTTTGGTTTATGGCTGCATCAAGGAAATAATCGTTCCATATTAGCATGAAAAGCCATACCGTTGAAGCAAAACTGTGCAATCTTTATCAGTTCTTGAAGCGTTTTATGGTATTGCAAGTTTCACATTATTTTACCCATCTATCGTGTTCCATCATTTTACAAAAAATTGCATTTGGCTGATGCTCTTTTTGCACGAACTCGAACAAATTTTTGTATGGGTAAAACAGTTTACTTCACCTTCATCAACAGAAACGATTCTATCAAGCAGATACTACTCACATGTTTCATACTTTTCCTAATTAGTTATTGCAAACGGAGGAATGTAGTCAAAGCATTTAAATTCAGCACATCAAGTGGTCCATTCAGCCAAATGTAACACACAAGACTTGTACAATACAGATACATCTGACATGAATGAATCACAGTCATGATCCTTGACTTCGCTGAATTTTCTTAGTGCTGTTTTAACTTAGCTCGATATTCACATCTGATTGTCTCTCTTGAATTCTTGCATTCACAATGGCGAAACACGATACAAACTGAACACCTGATGCTTTTGACTTCTCAATATTCTGAACTTGCTCAGTAAAAGCAACCGGAAATGACTGCAAATATATTCATGTGAACAGAATTCGCTCAAAGAATTTCCAAAAAAACGTTTCAGAAGCTTGGTACAATTGAAACATCCTTGGAAAGCTGCGATAAAGTGACAGCCACCTGGTTGCGCCACGAGAAACAAGTTTTTGGTGCTCAATATCCACAAAGTCACAATAGTCTTCACTCGTCTTTGCGAACTGTGCAAAAATGCAACCACACGTAATTCACTCAGCTTCAAAATAATTTAATTTTTGATCGCGCGGCGCGAATACGCGACATTTTTGTACCCCTGGATTCGCAATGATTACAAAAAGCTATACTACACTAAGCCAGTGGCGTAAGCAGAAAATTTCCGAGGGGGGCCAAAGCGTAGCCGTAGCCAAGGGGGGAGCCAAAGGGGCCATGCCCCCCAAATTTTTAGAAAATATAGTCATTTTGTGCCTCCGTACGCTAGTGCACTAAGCTATGTACAATACACTGATCACCGTATCATGGTTCATCAGCAAAGCTAGTACAGTATAATGGCGTCAGCAATCAGCACAATGCCAAGATCATTGAGATATTTAAGAAAGATTTACCACTGTTATGTAACAAAAGCCTTTCCAGCCGAGAATTAGCTCAACCAAAACATAGATTAATTAGACAAGTTGCAGGTCCTTCCATAAACCAAGCTACGCCACCATCTCGTATCTTGTTGCAGTAGAGTAGGGACAGCTTACTGTACGCAAAAACAATATAATAGCCAGTGATGTAACTGACGGGAGGCAGAGGGGCGCAATTGCGAATGCCCCCCCCCCCTGGCAAGCTAAATGTGAAAACCGGTCCGCCACCTCAAGGGATATTTCGGTTTTAGTATTCGTTTGGTTTTCAGTAGGTTTTAGTTTTTTGGCGTTTGTCGGATTATTTTCCGATAATTTAGCTATCCACAACCGAATCCACCATCATTTCTCAAGTTTTTTTCCTAGTGTTGGCTAGTGAGCGCTTTACAGTGGCCAGTGGGCCCCTTTTAGCAAAGTTTCCACCCTGACTCATAGCTCTAGTTATGCCACCGATTTTATAGCTATGTAAAATAAGAACGCAAAAAGAGGACATTTTCGAATGTCTTCAGAGAATATTTCATTTCTTATGAAAAAAGTGGACGTGTACTCCAAAAAGAGGACGTGTTGTAGCCATATCTAGCAATGCTACTAATATGGGACCCGTGCAAATCTGAGTAAAGCAGACGCAAAATCTTCCAGAAACGAGTAGAGACGTAAGCTACGTGTTCTACGTGGCTTGGCCTTGCATTCACAAGATTCAGATACCTGACTGACTTTTAGGAAACCAATAAGTGTGATAGTTGTTTCGTCACAATATCAAATATTCTTGAAGTGAAATACTGCTGTTTGGACGTCCGATAATTTAATAGCGTCTACAAAAAAACTTTTCTCACTAAAAATCACTAAGTGGCACGCACATGTCGCACATATGGTTAAACACAATGAACATGGTTGGGGGCCCTCTTTGGTGGGGGTCCCGGGCCCTTTGGGCCCCCCGCTAAATACGGCGCTGGCTGTTTTCCAATGGCTGGTTTTCGGTTACGTTCCCACACCTTTTTTTGCTGGCAATATATCCCTGGGCACGGGCACTGGTACGGTTAGCATTCTTTAGAAAAGTCGAAAATATAACTAAAACGCGATTCGCCCAAATGCATAGCTATTTCATACTTTTTACGGCTCATCTGCACGAGGGTTGCTTTGGGCACGACATCTTCTAACTCGAGCGAATGCAGCATGGCGTTGATTTAAAAAATCTCCTCAACATCGACCAATTCCTGCAAAATATCACCGATCCAGAGTATAACAGTACTGTACTTGGACAATTTTTCTTTTGCTGTTTGCTCACAAGGCAGTGAAGCATCGTGGAAAGCAGAGCATCGAAGCAAGCACAGGTTTGCATCATACTCACGGCTGTTAAATTTAACCAGAATGCAACAGCCGTGAGCCTAGAAACAGCCCATGTCTAGAAACAGCAACAATTTATTGAAACCAGAAACCAAATTAAAATACAATGGCATAATGGCTGAACAGTGTAAACAAAGAAGGTACCGTGTCATGTTGGATTTGTGACGGACCATGGCGATCATCTAGTCAACCAAGTAGGCCTAAGAACAATACAGTAAGTTTGAACATGTAGGTCTAGCCCTTTCAGTCCTGCGTTTTTTTGCCCCATTTTTCTTGCAGAGCTTTGCAATCGTATAAATCGCCAGTCGATTGGTCTAGAGAGCTGTTCAAACCCTCTACGGATTCAGCAAGTCTTGTAGTCAAAATCAAAAAAAAATTTTTTTCGTTTTGGGTTTGAGCTTTTCCGGGGGAACGTTACAAGTAGGGGTGTTTTTGCGTTATTTTGGCCATCTTTACCTGGCCCTGGGCGCCATCCCAATGGGCCATTTTTTGGACTCAAAGTTTAGTTGAAAACTAGGTCAAAATCCGCGTCTATAAAGCCTTTGATTGACTTTCTTGCATATCGGCAGCGATAATTGTGGCTCATAAACCAAAAATTGACCAACATTTTGCTCCCTCAAAAGTCACTCTGGGGGGCATTTCACCCCAGGCAATAACTCACCGTCAAATTGAGCTAGAGAGCTGTTCAAATCCTCTAAAGACTCGTGAAGGTATGTAGTTTGCAATAAAAAAAACGTTTCAGTTTAGGATGTCTGTTTTTTAATGCTTATATAATGATAGGATGTTAATGTTATTTTTTGCTTCAGCATTTTTGCCCGACCTCCCTTTAAGACCCGCAGGGGCCATTTAAATGACATACAATTTTTTTTGAGTTTAGCTGTTTTTTGGTTATCATTTGGGAATAAGGGTCCGAACGAGTTTTTATCGTTCCTGGTTCCACGATTAGGGCCAAAAAACTTAAAATTAATTTGGAAAATCCCCCAAAAATATTGACAAAAAGCCCCTTACCAACTTGCTGTTTTTTGTCCAAACTTTTGAACAAGAAACGCTAGAAACTCAACCACGGGCTCTAAAAACGTGTATTCTGCCCTAGAATCCAAAAATACTGCGGGCCAAAATATTGGCGCGTGGGATCGGATGATGATGTCATATAATTAACCAAAAAATATGCCCCTGTCATGATCCCATTGGCCCAAAACCCCCCAACCAAATTAATATATATATTTTTTAATTCTAAACTACACAACGCCACTAGTTATTACAGGGTTTGAACAGCTCTCTAGCTCAATCTGCTGCCGAGTTATGGCTTGCCAAAGTTTACCCTCAAAGGGCAAATAATGTTTTGTCTGAAAAGTTTTGAATTAGGCCAAAAACTGGGTTTTTGACTCATAATTTTGGCTACAGATATGCTAGCATGTCAATCCAGGGCTCTACAGACGTGGATTTTGACCTAGTTGTCAACAAAACTTTGAGCCACTAGAATGGGTCAATCGGTTGGGGCCCAGGGCCGGCCAAAGGTGGCTCTGCAAGCTCTGCAAGATTTGGGGCTTTCGCGGGACTGAAAGGGCTAGGGACAATGCAGCAAATTTTGAAATTATACTTGCAGATTACAAGAAGAAAATAACAGATGTGTTTTGCCAGTGACAATGATAGAAGGTTATTTTGAATGGTTTTGTTGATCGTGTAATTTGTGAAAAAAAAATTCCAGGTGTAGATATATGAATTAAAAAAGTGGACTTTTTAGTAAATCAGGTATGTGTATATTGTTGCCATATTAGCTAACTGAAGAGACCAGATGTCATCAACCACATGCCTTCCCTTTGTTAATTGTTTGTTGTGTTACTCACAATAATGACAGGGTGTTTTTGTTTTGTATTGAGACAGTGTTGTGTTCGGATAGAGATGGATATCGGATATAATTTCTGAAATTTTCGCATGAGGATTGGATATGGTATGCAAATATTCCTCGGATATGATTCAGGAGTAAAAAATTAATATCCGTCAACTCTGGTAACTTTATGTTACGAACCTCTCATCTACTGAAAAATCGGGCTGGAAAATGTTAAGCTGGTTTCCCCTTACTGGATTACCTTGGCATATAAGTTAAAAAAACAACTAGCCTGGGACAAGTCGGGCTAGTTTTACCTTGGTTTGTTTGAAGCCTACCGAAACTGAGTCACTCCATGTGTAAGGGTGCTGTAGATCAAGTAAGTACTCTCCATGGTGGAGTAAGCAAAGAATCGATCAACCAAATTTTTAATCAGGAAATCGACTTCGTTCATCATGAAGTGAAGTTCATGTAATAGATGAATGTATTGTAACATTACGCACCTTCAGTGAGAGTATTTTTTAAGTTATATCCTATCGATACGGTAGTAGAGTTGCGCGTTACGCCACTTCTCTTCTGTTCCCAGTTGTGCAGTAGCTTACACTTCAATCAGACTGGAGTAGTTTATGGGTTTTTGGAGAATAGTACTAATACAGTTGAATTTTCTGTTTGCCTTGAAAGCCTCGCATTGCAGCAAGGATGCTCCTTATAGCTAACAAATCTAAGTTTTGTTTTAATGGAGGTCATTCTTTTGTGCGAGTTGTTGCAGTCCACTGCTAATGCTAGGCCCCGCTAGACCTCAGGGCAGGTGTTGAGCAGCCATTCGATTGTTTCATTCATTGTCCAAAACTGTCAGATCGTGCAATCCATGGGGAGGTTGATGGTGTGGACATTGGAGGACAACATGGTCAATGGTTTGTTCTTTCTGCACCACATTCACAGGCTGCAGAGGAGGCCATACCCTATTTGTCCAAGCAATCAGGAGTGAAACATCTGACATAGGTATGGAGGCGGTTATGCCAGACACACGTTGTTATCGGAAGGATCATTCCAGGAGGGTGGGTGCTGGTGTCTGGGATGAAAGTAGAGTCTTGTAGGATTGTTCAACCACTCTGCATTCCATCAGTGATCTGCCCAGAGCACCGCATGTATGTTATTATTGTCAGATGAACTAAGTGTTGTTGTGCAGTGGATGGAAATGGCTGTGTCGATTTGAGATGCTGTGCATTCGCACTCAGTAGGCAGGTGAGTGCTGAGTGAGCAGGTGTCCAAGCTCCGTGGCATGGTGTGCTAGAGACAGTGTTGCTCTATTGCGATGAAGCTCAGTAGGTTGGATGCCTGCAAGGATGGGAATGGGAAGGTTATACGCTGGTGTAGGATGCAGGCATCCAGTCAAAATTTGCAAGGAGGTGTTGGTGGCAGGGTCAATGGATTAGGTGGGTGTGAGCACTCCAGCACCACACCAGACAAGAGCTTAGTAAGCTGCAGTTAAAGGTACCAGGGTTAAGGTGGCTGTTTGCAACGTGGTTGATTCAGCACTCTAGCCAGAGCCAGCAAGTCGCCTTAAGAATGTGATGTGTGATGTAAGATTTTTGCGAAGTGACTCAAGGTATTGTTGATACATGAATGACCTGTCCAACGTTACTCCGAGGTATTTGGGCTCTGAGCAAAAGGGCAGGATTTCATTGTTGTAGTTGAGTTTTAGCTCATGTTTAGCTTCCTTGTTAAGATAGAAGGCTGCTAACATGATTTTTGTACTGCTGAGCTTCAGCTTCCAGATCTGGAGGTAATCACCTATGGTTGCCATATTTCAGATAATTTTTCGACTAGTCTTCTGCTCACGTTGGTGCATATTCTGGTGCCATCCCACCTCTTGCTGTGAAAACAAGCACATTAAAGGAATACTTCTCCATGTCAATTATTCCTTGGTTGTATTCACTACTATCATCATAGGCTATGCAGTGGTCAAGGTAATTATTTAATGAGTGAAGTAACATTGCTCAAGAAGACAACAAAACTTACAGAAGGCACAAACATTTGGAAGGCAATAGCCATGCATTGAAGTAGAGGCAAGTGGGGGGCAGTAATACTGGTCAGTACTTTGGCGACAACTGAAATCAGATCAAACTTGCATACTTACCAATATGCTGGCAGCGTTCCCCCTAACTACAGCCAGGGACAGGTGCTGGTGGAATCAGTGTTGTTCCCTGGGGTCACCAGACATATCAACAAGTTTCTTTGCGAGGCTGCTCAAAAAGGGGGCAGTGGACTTACAATGCACACCATCTTATCTCAGTCTTATTCTAATAAGAACAGACCTCTCTTAAAATCTATGCTTCAGAGTCTCTCATTGAGTTGTGCCTCACTGATGTGAATCCATTCAGTTTGCATATAAGTTATGAAAGTTGGGAATAGCAGGCAGATTCCTCAAAAGTTCGACATCATTTTCCCGTGCTTATGTCAGATATGATTTCATCAAATTTGTTCCGCGCTTATGTCAGATATGATATTAGCAAGAATTGAGGGTTGAAATGTGCCTCATTGATGTACATTGTGCATCCATCTAATTCATATGAGGCTGAGATGCACAGAGTTTTTTTGCTCTGCATGCAGAATAAGCACATGTGTCATCCATCTTCCAGCCATATCTCATGCAGTATACGTAAGGAGTCATAGATTTTTGGGTGGAATTGGAGTCAGATCTGGATGTCTACTTGGAAATTTTTGTACATCACACTCCTAAATTGGGAATCCCTGTTGAAATGCTACAATTTCTTTGGGAACTTTTGTTGAAAGAGATTTCTCACTGTGCACCACGATTTTCTTTGATTCTAACAGAATTTCATTACCTTTATGTCAAAATTTCCGACTCTTGACTCTTGAAGGAGTCAGAGTCAGAAATTTTGGAAAGGCCAGAGTCAGATATTTTACCTCTGACTCCACAACCCTGGTATTTATAAATTCTTGTTTGTTTACAGCAGTGGTGCTCAAACTTTTTGGCTCGTGGGCCACATTTGTCTTTCAGAAACCCTTCGCGGGCTACAAGAATTAATAATCTCAATAAAAATTCTCTAAAAAATTCTCTTGTAAATGATTAAAGGTTAAGTTTTCTTTCCAATGAAAATTGCTTTGCGGGCCACTCCAAAGGGTTTTGTGGGCCACATGTGACCTGCGGGCCACGGTTTGAACACCACTGGTTTATAGCATGCTCGATTGGTTTGATTGGCACTGCTGAGACCCAATAGAATGCTCCTATGTGCTGTTGTGCCTGTTGGTTAGGTTTGTCAAAGCATCAGATGAATCTTGTTTGAACCTTCAGTTGTCTTATTTTATTTTTGATGGTTTTCGCTTGTTGATAATAGTCAAACCATAGGGTTGTAACCAAATTTTTAATTGCAGATTTGGTCTGTTAGTTTGCAGTGATCAGAGTAGAGTTTTCATGTTCACTGTTTGCAGTTTCTTCAGGCTTTTTTGGACCTAGTCCACCATGCTTGAGGGTGTGTGTGTTAACACAGTTGTGCCCAACCTTTTTGTAACCGGAGACTGGTCAATGCTTTATAATTTTACTGCAGTATGTGACCACTCTATGATGGTTTTACTGTTGCGTCACTGTTGTGCATCTGTAATAAAGGAAAATACATGCCTGATCCTCTACAGCTCTACTCTATCTTGAACAGCTCTCACTCTATGCATGCAACAGTTTTTTCATGGTAAGAATCATCCAATCACGTACCCAGAAAGTGAGTGGTGTCACCACCAGTTTACATCATTAAGCTTGCAGCCTGGTACCAGTTAATCTGCAGCCCAACACCTGTCCATGGCCTGGGGTTGGGTTCATCTGTGCTAACAGTTTTATTTCAACATTGCCTACTAAAAGGATTGAACTCATTTCTGATAATGTGTTCTAGTGGCCCTTTTTGTTGAGTGGAACAAGCTTACATGCAAGGAGAGTGGATATGTGGGAGTGGCGAATAGTGTTCGTGGTAGTGGAGAATAGTGTTCGTGGCAGTATTTGGCCAGGGTGGTTATTTCATCAGCTGATTTTTCTGTATAATAATGTCCATAGGATAATTAGCATATTATTTCTTTGCATATGTCCATGTTTATCTGTGTTGACTCTCTTGATCTGAATTAGCTTTTTGCATTGGGTATGATTTCATCTTGTGTGATGTTTTCAAAGACAACATATTCCATTTTTGTCTCAGAGGTAGAGGCTGAAACAGATGGTTTTAATGCCTGTGCCTCAGCATGTTTTTGTTTCAACCTGTTTTTGATGTAATGTGTTCCATCAATGTTAATAGCAGTATCCACAAATTTAAGGGCTTGTCTTAGTTCCCTTTGAGCATTGGTTTGGAAAAGGATTTTTGGTCTGATTGCATTTTTGGTTTTGACTGATTTGTTCAGTCTTGATCGGATGGCTTCACATACTGATATCATTTCTTATAACTTACCATGTTGCTACCATTATAGTTGTTTAAGTATTTGTCATATTCTCTATGTTTTGATGGTTTTTGAAGGAACAATAGAAAAAAAAGTTAAGCATGTGAATTGCTATTGGTTCCCATTATTTACTGTAGTTGAAGAGTGCTATCAGGTGACATCCCCTAGAAATCAGTGCTTTTCCTGTAAGGATATGCATATTGTTCTTTGTCCAATATTAAAAATTCTATGTTTGCTGTTAGCTTTCAAGGAATCATCTGACTGGACTCTGCTATCTTTTTGTGATATTCATTGTATAGGTGGTTTATTTATGATATCATGCAACACTATTCCATGATATCATAAATAAACCACCCATCTATGAGCTTACATTGTTGCTTTTGTAGAACAACCCAATTTTCACTCTATGGATACCATTGAATTTAAATATTTTCACAAAGTTGATGCACAAATAAATATTCAAAGCATGATCCTCACTCATGTGAAATAATTCTTGCACCCTTTTGCATTGTTCTTTGACTTGATTTGACCTATTTCACCACCCAGTGAGCTAACAATGTTGTTTGCCTGTCAACTTCATGAATGCAAATCTTTTTTATACATTCTAACAATGCTTTGTTTGAGTCATAATGGCATGTTTCTGTCAGTGTCAGTCTGTTGTGCTGGTCAATAATTATGACTGGCGTCGGCTAGTTTCAAAGTTCCAATGAAAGCAATTATTTGGGAATAATGTAATTTTCAGTTGGCAAATGCCACATCTTGTGTTCTGATTTACTCAATTCAGCCTTCAGTTTGTTTGCTTTCTTTGCTCTTGCCTTAGCCTTTCAGTGTTTCACCTATAAGCATTACTGGCAGATGTTAGGACTGAGGATGTGTAGTGTTATGACAAATCAATTTCATACTTATAAAATGTTTTGATTGATTCAAACTTGTCACCTTTGTGGAGACTACTTACTTGATTTCTTTGTCCATTGAATGAATCGTCATTTATGCATTATTAACTCACATTCTGATTGTAGTCATGTATCTCATCTTGCCCCATACAATGTGGGGGTTCTTTTGACTCATGTTTGATGAGTCTCTTTGGCGTTGACAACATGGCAAAACTGGAGATTTTTCTTTTTTGCTAGAACCAGTTTTTCAGTTGCATAATTCTTAGTAGAGTCGCTTCTATTGATAAGGTCTGTTATTTTGTGACGCAAATCAACGAAAACAGTGAAGTGACCCCATCAATAAATTTCACCCACTTTTGAAAAACCCTTTGTGCTACTGACTCGTAGTGTGAACTGGTAAGTCCTGACATATCTGGTATGTTGGGTATGACTGTTCCTACAAACTTTATGTAAAGGGCTGAACTAATCCTAAAACTTGAGTTGCTGCTTCAAGCAAACTGGTATAAAAAAAACTACATGTATAGGCGCAGGTTTAACTACTCTCACACATGTGGAAGTACATATCTTTGTGTGACTTGACCAATCCATCAACTTCTCCAATTGTGTTCAATACCATGAGTGAAGCGTACATGCAGAAAAAGCTTTTATGTGTCCTTTTGGTGAAGCTTGGTTTTTAATATGTTACCAGTGCCAGAAATATTTAAAGACAGCCACCTTTTCAAAACATATTTTTGGGAGTGGTAGTTGTTTAAGTTTTACCGTTTCATAGGACCACACATCAATTGACCAAAGAATTTGATATTTCCCATCTTAGTTAACATCAATATGTTTCAACTTCACCTGTGTATTGCATTGGGTCAGGTATAAGACTTCACATGCCAATGTTGTAGCAATGCTGTGCTGTCACAAGATTACCTGCATTTTAACCGCACTCTGTTCCTACAGGTTTAAGCAATGTAATGTTTGATGTGAAGCACATAAATGGCTGCACCATGGGTCAGTGATGGGCAGTTGACTGGAGAATAGTGAGCCTTGCACCAGATATTTTGTTTACAAATCATGTTGGAAAAACTTGCGACATATTTTTTGAAGATGCTGTTAATTTATATTATCCTTTTATTGTTTCATACTACCTCATGCTCTGCAAAAAATGCACCAGGTAACACTTGAAATTTTTATGGAATTTATTAATTTAATTTGTAAGTCTGTATTTAAAATGTTATAGCTATATGTCAATAACAGGAAGTTGTTGACTCCGATGACTTCCAGTTTTGAATTGTAACCTTTTGAGAAATGTTTCTCTTTTATGTTATACATATCATTTTTATGTCAGAAGTGCATTTGAGCTTGTGTTGTTTTGTATGACAGAATTGTATGTACTGGTATCCATTCTCAGTAAAAAAGCATTGTTGACAATATTTTGACAAAAATACAGCTTATGGAGAATTGTGGCTCAATGTATTTTTGGAAAAATAATGAAGTATTGTCATTGGGCACACAAATACACCATGGCTTTTCATGACTAACTCATGATATTTTATATTACATGTAAATAAATAGCAGTGATTTTAGTAAACCTTTCAAAGTTTGATTTTTTAACATTTGTCTCTGTATTATAAAAGTTTTTAATATTCCCATATGTAGTTGTGCATGGTGTTTTGCAAACACTTAGTATGTTTGATTCATAATTTTCTTTCTTGATTGCAAGTGTGATAATGCGGCTATGTGTATAGATGTAGAAGTAAATCAATGGACTGATATTGCATATATACTTGAGTGACAAACAATTATATAAAAAACAGCAATAAGGTTGATTAGTAAATGTCTTGAATTAACCCATGTGTTAATTGTTAGAAGCAATTAATTTGTATGTATGACTTAATTTCCAGGTTCTCCGTCAGTACTGCTTGCCAATCATGCTGATATTCGTCTTATTCCTACCAATGATCCCAACAACACCATGATTGTTGTGGATGGTCTGAAACAAGCCTTAGCAGTTGATTTTATTTATGAAGATCATCTGGTGTTCTGGATAGATGCTTGGGATTATGGGAAAGTGTGTTAATGATATTGGTTATGTATTTGATACTACGTAGATAATCAGCAAAGTGTAATGATAGCTTTCAGCTGGTTTATTGTTTTCTTAAATGTGCACAGCTGTAAAAGCAAAGACAAAGTTTTCACACATTCGCTATGAATGTACTGTCTATCTGTTAATGTTTTAGGCTTGTTGCCTTTGTATATTTTTGCATACTGTTATTTGGCAAGTTAATTGCTTGCAATTAGGCATAACTGAATTGCTGATGGCTTGATTTCATACATTTGCTCTTTGGCATAGATAAAATGTTATTACAGATGCACTTGTTAAACAAATAAAATATTTTTTTTTCTGTCCCTCTTATTATTGTGAAGTGATGAAACTGACATACATTTTGAACTTCTATGTTCTTTATTTTGATTAGTTTTTATAGTCGCATACAACTGCTGTTTTTATGAATCTTCGGAATTTTTCAGAACATGCAGGCTTCACTTTTCAGGCAGTTTGTGATGTAGGAGGGCAAAACTTTGTGTCCTGCTTTGATTTGTAAATGGTAAATATTGTTTAGTTGTAGTACAACTCAAATTGGTCTAACCCTCTTTTTTGTAATACCAGGGGAAGTTGCAATTTGTCAACATGTCCAATCGCTCGCATAAGAAAATGAATGTACTGGTCACTGGTATGGTTATGCCTGATGGATTATCGTGTGATTGGATTGGCAGGAAACTTTACTGGACTGATGCAGAATCAAACAGAATTGAAGTTAGTGAGTTAAATGGAACTTCAAGAAAAGTATTGATTTGGAATAACTTGGATCAGCCACGTGCCATAGCTGTTGATCCTCACAAAGGGTTGGTGCAGTTTATTGAATTTAATGTTTGTTTGTTGCTCTTTCATTAAGAAAATTGCTGTTGGGTGTTTAATGCAAAGTCATTTGCACTTTCAATCCTATCATTTTCTAAAATTAAGGATAATTACTTAGCTTCAGGTTTTGGTTTCTCACTGGTAACATTCCCTAAAGAATCATTGTGTTTTTTTCTAATAGTATTAAGATGAAATCAGTGTCACTGGTGAAGCAAACTATTTTATCATGTTCGCAAAGTCTTGTTTCACTGTAGATCTTAAATACATGGCAGAACATTTTGTTCAAGAAACACTAACTACACAAGGACAGTATCTAGCTTATTTTAATTGCTGTCATTTTGTCAGTATTTGACTGCAGGTATTATAGACAAGTAAGCAATTTCGTGGATTAGCTTGTTTTATTTAAGGTTTTGACATGGAATCATTTGTATGAAACCATATGTCCCTGTGACCTGTAGACAATGTGAGACCAGGTTTTAATTTACCTTCTGAGAGAACCTCTTGACTGGCAAAGCCACTAGCATCGAGTGCAGTTATGTTATATGCTACTAGGTTGACATTGGTGGCTTAGTATTTATTCAAAGCTTTCAGAGGATTGACAGACAGAACATATTTAAGTGTTAACAAATTTTGAATTTACACTTAGCATTTGTCATTGCTATGGGGGTGTCCAAAAATTTTCCAGGAGACACATTTTTTCACAATGGAAAGTGTCTTGCTTGAGGGGACTAACAATTTCGACGACATTATTTTGCACAATAGAAGATGCAAATGATCACACATCAAAAGAATATTCAAAACTAAGCAGCGTCCTTCATTATTGACATTCCTTTCCTTACTTGCTGTAAACATCCCAGTTAAAGTTGCAAAATTAAGTTTGCTTTTTTCTTTGAATTAGTTGTTATGTGGTACTATTAAGGCACAGACTGATTGATTTTGTAACAAAGGGTATATGCTTTTCTTTGACACTTTTTTTCATGGCTTTTAAAATGTGCCACCATCATGAGTTTATACTGCGTGTGGGATTAGTATGATTTATTACTTCAGCTTGTGACTACAAGCTAAAAGCAAAACATAGTGAGACATTAGGTGCAGGCCATATAAAAACATGGGCATTGGACACACCTACATGCAACATGCTTCCATGTGAAAAGGTTGTGCAGATTCAATGGTGAAAATAATACTTAAAGTATTTTTGTTTGCTGAAAGCTTATTTTATCATTGGTCAATATCTTCGTGACTTTCTGTGAAATGTTATCTTGTGCCATACTATGTGGTTGTTTATGAGTGTTTCATGCTAAAATGCTTCATCCTGTCTCATTTTATCATATGCTTAAATCATGAAATTTGCTCAAGTTTTCAACTGCCGTGATTGGCATAAGCACCTCGTATTGTACTGTGTTGCTGATAGCACGAATCGTTTTCAGTTTCTGATTTGATTTTTTAATTAAATCAGGTGTGCTAAAGACAAGGTAGTTTTGCAATTTTATATGTCAACGGCGTTTTTAAGGTTAATGTTCTGGACTGATTGGGGCGAAGAACCAAAAATAGAGAGAGCTGGAATGGATGGGTCAGGTCGTCGAATTTTGGCAAGTCAGAATATGTATTGGCCGAATGGAATCACTCTTGATTATAAAGAAGAGAAGATCTATTGGGTGGAGGCAAATTTCCACTTCATACATCGAATGAACTTAGATGGAAGCAGCAGGTCAGTTGCGGGTTTGGCCAATGCTTCGCTGTGCTTTTAGTTCTGATTGTAAATAAAACCTTACATGATCTGAAAGTGTACGTCGCAGCTTTAAACGAATTGCATAATGTGTTAGAAATATCGTATCGAGAAAGCGCGTTACATCTAAACTTTATTCATTTACTTTTTTTCCCTTACAGGGAAGAAGTGGTGAACAGTCATCAAATTCAGCAAGCTCTTCTGCTTCCTATCGGGTCTGGCAACGCTAGCTCCCCATCGTCCCGAAACAAAGGCCGTTCGGAACACTCAGCAATCTACCCTCAAGAAGACGATCCAAATCTTCTTGGAGCCCTGCAGCATCCTTTTGCAATAACTTTGTTTAGAGAGCGGATATATTGGACTGATTGGGTCACGAACTCTGTTCATTCCTTGCTGAAGAATGGATCAGGATTACCAGTCGTTGTTAAAGGAAACAGAAATGGAGATTTATCGCCCATGGACTTGCAGGTCTACAATTCCGAACGACAAAAGCCAGGTTAGCAAAACTATTTCAAAACTTTTGTTGTAATCAGTTAATTCCACAACTAATGTCCGACAGTTGGTGTTATATTTGGCTGAGGCGATTCACAAGTTCCATGGAAGATGGTAAATTGGTTACCTTGCGTCTACTTTTGTGATTGTAACTGCGCGAATATCCGCACTTGCTACAATGTGCCAAACAAACGTAGGTTTTATTAGTTGTACTGTTAGTTTGTCTAGCTGGTATTCTGGTGGAAGTTAGACTAGATCTAAAATGAATTGCTGAATATCAAGTCGCATTTTGGTTAACTATGATGTTTTGTGATTTTTTTTACCTTAACCCGGCGCATGGGGTTGGGTTTGAAGTTCTTAAGAATGCGGCTCTGTAGTTCAAGGCTTCGTTGTAAGTGTAGCTACAAGGAGCGAATAGAGGAAATTCCTCTGAAAATTGTCGTTAGGTTTGGTTTTCGTATCAACTTTGATGTTTTTGTAGGTTCTAAAGATTTTCAACAAAACCTTGAGTTTTAGACTAATTCAGCACGCCTACTATGGGTGGATTGGTACACGAGCTCATTCTCATTACGAGTATGCGGTGGGGAGTGATTGCGTGGTTTCTGTTTGTTCACGCTCGAAGGCTAATGTAAAAAAATCACTGCGCTTGGGTTAAACTTTGGCAGAGAGGCTTTTCAAGTGTGATTAATTTGCAGAACGATAAATGATAGGTTATGCCAGTTCATTTTGAGATTCCTGTCTTTCTCGTATTGCGAGCAAGTAAAAGGCGGTCGTTACCGCATTCGTAACGGTTGGCGTGTAATGTTCACATTTTGTGACTCTTGACAGTCTGTTGCCGCCCGAACCCACATTATTCCGGTGCTTGCGGTTGGATCTGAGTTGTTGCTCAGCCTCGCCTCAAGCAAGACGTTATGTCAGCCGCCACTGCGCTTAGTTGGCTTGCTGATGTGACAGTGGCCTATTCTCCTTTCTTGTGATCGGTAATATGTTTTATTTCGGGCACAATCTGATTTAAATCGGAGGGATTCAAGCTGCGTTACCTACCAGGTTGTCTTACCAATATGCTGACACGTGGTTATTATTTATTCAGAAGAGTGGCTTGTTACATTGACTATTCCGTGCGTAGTATTTTCTGATCCATCATGTTCCCGCTGGTTATTGCTTCATCTCACTCTACCCTTTGCTTAGTTGGAGTTTGTCACAGTCAACCTTCACAACATTAACTTCCGCGTTAAACATCTAGTTGGTGGATATAACGATCAAATAAATATTTTTGCAATGATGTCCGTTCGGCAGCAGTTTGCTATTTCAACTGTCAGTTGCCTATACCACTCAATGCTACATGTTTGCTGAAAAATTTTTGTGAGGTCTATTGCGAATTTCGTGTGTGCTGTTGTGTGTTCTTTTTTTTCTCATGCGTCTCTTAGCCAACTTCCCAGCCGTACTATCTCACTCCGTACTAATCATCTTCGTGACTTAAGCTTACGTTTGGCTTGGCTTTTGATCTTGTAGATGAAACGTCCTGGGAAAGATGTTTGAACTATTCGGCTCATGCGGGTCCGTCCTACCTTCTGTGCTGCGAAACTTGTTTACTGATAGCTCAATATTACGCGAACATGGCAGGTGTGGTTCGTTTCATTGACGCTCGAAAAAAAAACAAGAATTTATTTTTCTGCACTTCTCTATCAAGAAAATTTTGTCTGGTGTTGTAATCGCCGCAAGGATTAGAGCTGCCGAGGTGTTTCCATTTCCACTGATGAGGAGACTTTTCGCAGGTTCCTTTTAAACCGTTTCATCGAAGGTACGCGGCTTCTTTGGAATCAAAGAGAGTAAAACGCGTTTGTCGACGCGCATTACTTTCTTTCATGCGACTCAGCGTTTGGTCCAGTGCAGCCTAACCGTGGTTAACTGACTTGTTTCGGGACGCTTTGATGTGTGTTGGTGATGGCAATAGGCGCGCGACGAGGCGGCTACGAATGCCCATGGAAGTCACGTCGTGTCTTTCAAGAGGTCCAGATTCAACGCCCCTTCAGAAAACAGCAGCCTTTTCTGAAATTCCCAAGCTAGCTGGACCATCTGCTCTAGCGTCTATCGATTTAGCGCTATGAAAAGATGCTATTGACCGATGTTGCTTTGCCTTGGATGCTAGAGTGATGTGGTGTTTGGTCGGAAGCCCTTTTTACAAAGATTGGGTTGACTGCTTGCACACACCACATCTAACTGTGGCTGACGGATTGATGAAGTAAACGTCTTTAGTTTTATTCAAGCTCCTCTCACTAAGTACTTTTGTTGAATGGTTGGGTGCATCTTTTTGAAGAGCATCGTCATCTAGGCCGCTGATGAAGTGTTTCGTTGTAGTTTGCTTCGGTTATTTCAGCAAGACTTAGGTGTTACCATTCTGTTTTTTTAAATATTTTTTTCCTTAGCGTTAGAGGCATATCCAAGTATATGCTTCAGAGCTTCACTTCTGTTCTTTTTCTCGCGATTCCATTCAAAAACTTTTTACAGAAAACCACCTGTATTATACGAAGGCGTTAACGCAGGTTTTACTTCTTGACATGCAGTGCGTATAAAAGAAGAGTGCTAGCTCAATGAACCAGCAGTTTTAGTCCAAAGTCGGGATTAAACTGTGTGAAAATTCCTGAAAATTATTAAAGATTTGAAGTTCATTCCACCTGTAGCTGAAACTGCACCAAACAGAGTGCTGCCAGAATGACCTCAAGACAGATTGTGACTACGTCCACAGTGTGCGAGGCGCCGGGCGAAAGAATAAAAAAAAACTTGTAACTGTAGGCAAACCACATGTTTACTGTCGTTTATAGCTTCAACTTATTGTTTCTTCGAAATCCAGTGATGTGAAGTTGCTTTTTTGCTTTTTAAGTGCACTGTGAAATAAGGTTATTTATTCAACTGCTTAAATATCAATATCTATACTAGTTCCTGCGCGACCTGCCTCCCCCGCATGCAACTTGGTTCTTTTTCGAAAAATGTGAATATTGGTTAGCGAACGTTAAGAGTTACCTAACTTTGTACTCATCCTGTTGACTGTCTGGCTATTACGAAACTAGTCTCTTTCTTCAGTGTAGGTTCTTCTGGCGTTACCTAGTCTGATAGCAGTGGAACACTTGAACAAAAAAACTTTCAGTAAAGAACAGAGACCCGACAAACTGCAAACTTATCAGTAAGGCAGAATTCAAATGTTCAACTTTCAACGAATTAATTTACAAGATTTTATGGCTAAAAAACATAAGATCGGTGCTACACAACGACACGATTGATAAACTGCACCTTTTCCTGCAAGCAGATCGGGAATCAAATGGCCAGAATGTATCTTTTGTAAGATTCGTGTTTACCCACCGTGGTTGAGATATCCTTCAGTATATTTTTATTTTTTCAGCGGTGGTCATAACAGCAGAAGACCTGCACAGGGTTTGTTAGATTTAGAAGAAAAAAGTCCAGATTAAGGGTCCAAAATTCTTCAAACGGGTTCAAAAGTGAGTCCTAATCACGAGCATTCATAAGCAAATAGGCAATTAGTCCGAAACGAGTTTCACTGAGCGACTGGTTGGTTGTAACCAGCAAAGGCACAAAATTTAAAAGTCAGTAATTACTTGGAGTGTGAAATGACAAGTTACAATGTAATCGTAATACGTAATCCTGCGATGTAAACCGTGAATTCAAAGTCGTACATGCAAATTTCTCGTCAAACATAAAAGAACAATCCATGACAAGCAGGTACGGAAATTTCATCATGCCATTATCTAATCAGAAAAACAAAGTTGTTTGGCATGTTGTAGTTGTGAATCCACTGCGACACATCATGTTTTAGTTATATTATCTAGTAAAAATGCTCACAGCAGATTTTACAAGAGGGAAAATAAAGAAATGTTGTGACCCACTTAATTATTGCTACAATGACGAAAATAATGCATGTTCATCTGTTTTGAAATTAGCAGTGATGTAGTCGAGACCGTAACCTCATCAAAAACTCCGAGACCGCAATCAAAATTTGTGCATTTTGCCAAATTTTTTCTTTTGCATATCGTCATCACTATTTACATAAATTTTTTCAAATTTCTGGCATTTTCCCAACATATTTTGGTTGTTTCTTAGCTGCTAATACAACATCAAAAATCGTTGAATTATATCAATTTTTGTAAACCTTTTCTTTGCAATAATCAAAGTCTCGAGACCTGAAACCTTCGAGACCGAGACTCGCAAAAATGGGTCTCGAGACCGAGGCCAAGTCTCGACACTCCATCACTGGCAATTAGCCAGCCTAACACATCGCAAGAGCTTAAGCATAATTATGAACTTAAAAAATGAGCAGTTCTGTAAACTTTTTTTGCGAGGGTTAGCAACGAAAAGCTTACAATTCAAAAGAGCAAGAGCAAAAGCATAATGAAACCTGAAACCAATGCTCTATAGACCTGATTTCAATTTAGTTGCATTATTGATACACTGCTTACAAGCAAGGACAGCGTTTTTACAATTTCAGTACTTATTACTTACTTGGGCGCAATAATGCCCGTAGTCCTTCAAATCTACACCCCTTCCAATATTGATGCTCCCAGTTGCCTAAACAACATCAAAATAAACGCATCAATTCCAAGCTACGTTGTGAAACAACAGAAAATTATACAGATAAGTAAAATTACCTTGAAATACTGTGGCCTAGTACTATAAGTAGTGCTACTAGGAAGTACTACAACTAGACGCGTGTTAAAGAAACCGGCGTAGTTCATGACTAGTTGCATAGCAGTAATAGTTAAGTGACAGCAGTGACCCAGCTTACTGCAGAGTATAGCTTATTGGGCATAGCCTTTTTTAAATATAGCTTATGGGTACAAACTGCGGCTAGGTCAGCGAGTACATCTCCAAATTAACTTGCTTGAACTTAAATACGCCTGGTGCTAAAGACCTCCACGTGGAATATATTGTCAGATTGTTAACCTGAACACTGCACGACTTGAGAAATTGGACAGCGCAATGTAAATGGGAATGTCGCTGTAATGCAACTCTTTTTCTGAACAACAAAACGTAAACTTTCACAAAAGCGAAAACGTCCTAAAGTCTAAAATATTGTTTTACGGACCAACTACGAGAACGGTCCACATTTTGAAATATTTTGACCAAAAATCCAATCTGGCAATATCCGACCCGCATAGCTTCGTACAGCGAAAACAACAGTTCCAGAACTGGTCAAACTAAAGTGTTTTTTTACCAAATCTACCCTGGTTTGTTTCCAAGTGAAAAGCTATACACAAAACTGGTCGCGTTTCGTTCAACGCGAAAGTTCATCACAAGCGCTATGGATGCTTTCGATACATTTCCATACAACAGCGCGACAAGGCAGTTTGCAGCATACGTCAGAAAAAGTCACCATACGCGTTTTTTCAGTGTTACTTTTTACAAGTCAAGTGCAAGCTGCCAAAGTGTACAAGGCCAGGTTAGTTGCAACCGCTTACGCAACTTACGTTAAACCATGCACGGCCAAGTCTTGTACTTTTTATACTGGTCGCAAACATGAAGCAGTTGTGCAGAACATGACACAAACAGCAGTGGCATAAACACATGTTTGCTGCAAAACATTTGACATAAATATTGCTAAGCATAGTGACATGAAAACACGTGGCAGTTACACGAGCCGAACCAACGTGCTGTTGCAACACGCCGTTAGGAAACTTGTTCACAATGCCAGGAAATCTGTTCAAACGTGACTTGACTTCTGGGGGTGACTTTTGGGGAGAAGTTAGGTTCCACTTCACGATGGTTTATTCAAATTTCTTGTACACGCTGTTAGTAGTGACATAAATTTCTTGTACACGCTGTTAGTAGTGACATTCATGCACGGTCAAGTAACTTCACTGCACAGGTGTAGAGTGAAGTTACTTGATTGCAGATATGCGCAGGTTTGAATCATCGCAAAAGGATGAAAGCAGAGCCCAATCGGCTGATTCCCCTAAAGCCTATAGAAAGCCTAGAGCTTTTAATTGGCATGCGAGGTCATTTCTTTTTTGAGGAGACGGATTTCACTGGTTACAGTGTTCATTCCCGAAGTGTCCGCAACAAGCCGGTGTAGTATCTTGTCGTGGCGCGGCACCTTATTGCGCTTTTGAACGGTTGGTGTAGTGGTTGCTACTTTGATTTTTTTAAACGGTGCATTTCATACATATGCTTCTTTATTTTGCCCACAGCTGTTTGGTTTCACTTTTTCCTACCACGTTTTGATTTAACATTGTTTATTCTTTAATATTTACTCTGTATAATTGTATTACAAATCTTTTTTCTGGAGCGTGCCATGGAAACATGTCACGTGCCTGTGAAATTACCAGTTCTAACTAAATTTTAGTTGAAATATGGTGTTTCATTCAATGTAGACACATCGAAAGCTTAAGATCTTTTTGAAATCACCATGATCACTAGTATTGCGTTGGCTGTCGCAGTCCTGCACCTTTTCGGTCGGGCATGAAGATCCCGCGATTAGTGTCCATGTGGCGTTTTCTCTCTGTCAGACCGCAGAAAGTTCAGTCGACAAAGTTTTGACTTCAACGCTGTTGTATCTCATGTGTTTTTGAATGATACTGTGTCGTTGGTCAAGAGTTTTGCACAAACCGTATGGGACCTAGGGCATTTCGTTGAGTTTCGTTGTACCGAGCAGGGTTCACATTCGCCGATAGATGCAGTCTCCAACTTCACTGCGCCCGGGGAAGACAAATCTTATGGATTCCACATGTTTTAAGCAAAAATCCTTAGGCGACATCTCTGATGTGACTCTGAGAGCGCTGTTTCAAAGAATGAAACTCACTACGAAGTCTAGTTTTTTGTTTGTTTTGTAACTGTCCGAGCAAATGAGTATGCAATGATGAAGATGTTAAAATCCATCTTTGTAGTGCTGAAAGTTCGCTGAAAACTTACTGTTCATATGTAAAAACATCCATATATTTTGGTTAAAAGGAATTAATTTTTTAAAAATAAATTAGCTTAAATTCGTCACTGCAAAAGATCAAACTGCAAACAGCTAAAAAAGAAAAGAAAATGCAAAACGTTTGGTTTTGTCTTAGCGTTCATTATTCCGCTATCATCCAGATTTAGCGTAATTATTCGTCCGGATTTAATGTAATTATTCATATCACGTTCCCAAGGCCAGCATTGCTGATCGGATCAGTAGCTATCATGTTGTTCATCACTGGTAGTTTTTTTCGGTCGAAGACGAATTTGTTTTAATGACCCAAAACATTAAGTCAATTCTGGCATAATGTCCGAAAAGGTAGTCTAGTGTATACTCTTACGGCGAGTTCTAATACTGTTACGGGACAAATGACCGAAATGTCTCAGTGAAAAGAAACAGTTTCCATGCATTGTCCTGTTAATAAAAAGATTGTGGTATTGTGGCCAATCTAAGTATGGCTGTTTTTTAGCCTCTCAGTATGAAATGATTCGAAACGGAGGCTTGGAAATGAATTAGCAAAACTTGTTATGCGACAAGACGTAAAGTGTCGTAGCGAGCCACTCCCCGGCAAATTTTTGTTTAAGCGTAAATGTGCACTACAGCTTGAATGCCCTGCGAACGACCTAAAGGGATGGGTTATTGAGTTTGACCCATTTCTTTTTCATTTATGTTTTACTGTGCTTCTGAACATGTTGTGCTTGGTTAGCACCGCCGATGAAGTGTTGTTTTTGCTTGTTTTGTATTTACGCCCGTCTGTCGCGCAGCAGTCGACGTATGGGCTGCCCTGACCTTTGCCGTCACTTTTTAGCAACGCCTGGAATGTTACTTTCATTGTCGTTACATGAAATGTCTTGGGGGCTGCGCTTGCTGTTACCTGAACGGGGCTGATAATGGCGTATTAGCGGCAAAGGTGCGTGTTTTTCGCGCAGTTTAGCTGGCTGAGAACGGCCGATTGTTTTTTCCGGTACGAAAGATCGCTGCTCTGGTGCAAGCTGATTGTGATTTGTGAATGGGTTTGTCCTCGATTAGCTTGGCTGATATTCTTTTGGTGGAACTTATTGGTTGCCACTGTACAAAATCAACGAGCATGATATGTGGCAACAGTTGCAAGTCGCCCGTGAATGCTTTGTTTGGTTTGACGCCATGCGTCGTCTGGATCAGCAGAAACATTCCACACTTGGCTTGACGCCATATTAACTTGACACGCGCCAGGATATCTTAAAATGGAAAGCGAGTTTTGTCTGTTGAAAATGACCGAGAAGCGAGATGCCTGACGTTAACACCCGCAAAGGGTCGAAAATGGATTGTCGCTGTGCGGTAAACAGCGAAAGGCTCAGCAGTACCGTGCATTGTCGTGCAGTTCGATCCTACTCAAGACACATAAGTATTTCCTGGCAGCATTTTTAAAGCAAGTAGCGTAGGCGACCGTCCAACCACTCGTCCGTTCTACTACCTTCGTTCCTGTTAAAAGACAATAAAATGGAATGTGCCTAAACCAATTCTGTTCGTTGTTTTGTAACAAGCCCGGAAAGCGTTAGTTTTTTGATTTTTTTTTGTGTAAGCGTGCATATGATAAATTTTTGGGCCAGGCTTTTCCGATATCGAACAAACATCGATACAAAAGTGTTATCGATTTTTTTTAACTTTAACGCAATGCAATGGTTGACCTCGAAACACTGATCTGTGGGAACATTTTCACGTCCCAACTTTTGAAAATATTTTTAGACTTAATTTGATTTCAGCAGTTTAGTTCACATTTTTACCCAATAAGCCTGAAATATGTGACATCACTTGTGCCTATCAGGTTTTTTAGACTACTCTTGTTTTTAGGTTGCAGGTTAACGCAGTTTATGATGCAGAGCAGTGCATTCGGTGTGCATGTCGGCGTAGCCGTAGGGAATACCGCTGTCACCTGCCTGGGCTTAAATCAGGTAAAACAAGACGAAAAACCGAAGCGATTGTGCTCAAACGTACTGGTTCCAGTAATGAATCTCCAAAGTGTGGTTAAGTTACTCGCCACAAAGAAGTAGATTGGGTCTTAGCGTTGTTCTTTTATTTTTAGCAACTGTGACCGAGTTAAAAACTCTTACACATGCTCTCCGGAAAAAGAAATCAACATCGTATTTGACTTTTATTAAAAACCATTTTGCTTACATTATTGCGCAGAACGTGTATTTCTGATAAACGTTTGAAAAAAACTCTGATAACCATTCAGGCACTTAGGCGCTATAGATTCGTGTCAGTCAGTGCAATCCTTTGCTTGGGATTCGCTTCTACCTTGACGCCGACACTCCTTCGCCTCATGTTGGGCAGTATTAGCTTTTGTGCAATACTTGCGCGAGAAGACATTCGACATTTCGTTCTAACCCTCCTGGACAGTCAAGAAGTGGTCGACTCGAAACAGCTGAGTAACGTGTTTAATGGCGTTAACCTAACTGCTCTTTTTCCATGTCGTTATGTTGGAAGCCTTGTGATGATTTTTGCCTTGTTTCTGCGAAATGGAGATATTTACCGCTTGCATTTTCGAAACGCAGCGGATTTTTTCAGAGCAACTGTTGCTCCGACATGTCAGTGCGACGTATTTATCAACGCCCAGTTGCCCTGTTTTTAGCTGAGAAAATTACGTGAAAAGCAGTGCAGTCGGCAAGAACCGCGTTGAGCTTGGATCAGTGCGGCTGCTTTGATGTATATTATCACACTCTGTCTGCATGACGCACTGCGACTTACCAGCACGATTACATTCTTGACTTTGCCGTCTGCAAATCTTATTGATCTGGAGATCACGGAACCACATCTATGCATAAAACAACTTGCAAGTCACTGCTAATCGTGTGTGGTAGGTCCGACTACTTACGTGGCATCGATTTCAAAGTTGTTTTGTGAAGTTGTGCAGTTTGCAGAGGTTGCGAGACTGACAGCGAAACCAAGTTACACTGAAAAGTGACTGGCGTTGACCAGAGTGATGAGAAGTTGTTGGCAAGTTGCTGGTCTCGGGTGACAAGTCCTACATTCGTGAGACATCCCCTGCTGCCAAGGGCAGCGTGAAGTGCTCATTCAATGACCATTTTATGTTCATTTGCCGTTGACTGACGCAATTCAATCAAGTGAATCCATGTTCTTGTAAAGAGCTCCGAAACCGGACAGATCTCATTTCTTTGTCTGGCGCGTTGTTTTGTGCGAATTGCCGACGTACCACAGAGGATTTGATGCAAGCTCTTTAATCAAGCCGCGACAATCTGCTATGCCATTGGTCGTTTGATGACAAACATCCGTCTTGCGACGACCGTAATAACCCCATTTGCCCTTTGAGGTTATCCGTTCGTGGTCTGAAGTCGTCTTTTCTAAGATACATTTTTTCCCAAGCGAATGAATATGCAGTAATGTGGTTGGTGACGCTTGCTGCACGTTAAAATCTGCTTACATTTTCGACGTACTAGTGAATTTTTTCTTACTTCGCAAGCGGTGCGCCTTTGAGATTTGTGTTTGATTTATCTTTTACCACTTGACATGAGAGCAGAACTTAATCAAGTGAGGTTTCCGAGAAGGACGATTGTCGCTATTGTTTTGCCGACCCCATAGACTTTCCTAAGCTCCTTGCGGAACTGAGCAAACCACAATAGATACCGGTTGCGACCCAGCACTCACGCGCAACTGTGTTGATCATCCAGCAGACTGCAACCTCTTCAAAACAATAACCTTATTAAATTCGCAATAATTCGGCCATCAACTTTAAACCACGATAAGAATTTATGAAACTGTCGAGGGGCGCCCGACGAGGCAACCTGTTTAACAGTTTTTTTTTCGGTGTCCCAGCGCCTTAGCTTTAATTTGTATGAAATTGTTTAATGTTTGCGCCAATAAACTCTCTCTCTCTCTAAGCAGATTTTGATGTATCTTGCCTTCCATTTATGAAACGCCTGTACTTGCGCATCGATGGATCATCTGACTTGGCAGCATAACCTGACATAGCTTTACTGCTGCTTTCATGCAAGCTGAATTTCAGCATTAGGACGACGTGTTCATTCGGCCATTAATCGAACTGCCATCTTTGCTTAATTCTTATGTGTTTATTTTTCGGGACAGTTGGTTCATTTTGTGCCTTAAAATATGCTTTGAATTCACGAAAATATATAGAAGTGATCGACGTGCATTGGTCAAAGCTGGTTTGATGCATCTACTCCTCGACTTTTTAAGCACTGCTTCATTGTCGATCAACATCATTTACAGAAACATTTCCAATTTGATTTGTAGCCAACAATGCCTTTTATTTATGGTTTGTTCCTCTACACTAGTCTAGTGTCTACTGTAGTTGATTAAAAATTCAAACATCACTGTGGTGTTTTTTCGATTAAATACTGGAAATTATATTTTAGTTTGCCAAAAAAACATTCATAGACATTGGTGCTTATTGCCAAAAGTCGTGTCTGTCGCATGCTGAACTGTGCTGAACAAGCATCTCTTTGGGCCGACATCTTCCACCAATTAATTTCGAATATACACGTGCATGCTACAGAAAGTGGCGTTTCGTGGAGTAGATCAAGATTTCTATTTGATAGTGTTTTAGCAATAAAATACAGCTTTAGGCTCGCATTCGTTGCTTCTGCGACGCTCGCGGCGTTGTAACTAACAAAAGATCTGCGATTCTGGTTGTTTTTCATCAGAAAAAATGCAGTTCTGTTTTGAGTTAGTCGTGTTTCCGGATAAAATTCTTGTGTAACTTCACGAAGCGGTTGATTGAATGTTTGAAGTTCACGAAATAAGCAGTTGGAAAAGACGCTTCACCTTATTACGCGCTGTGACATGTTGATGACACGTTGGTTTTGTGTTGCTGTCTGCGTTGCGTCGGTACGTGCGCACGACACGATGTTGTTCTACCGATGCGGAGAGCTGGCGGACATGCCACCAGTAGTTGCACGTGTGTATTATACTCCATTAGGAAGCAATTTCGTCGTAAATTTGGGCAATTTCGCCGTTGCTGTCGGGAGCGCTTTGATATCTCAAAAGGAGTGTGCCGCTGTCACTTGCGTACAGACGCTCGGTCCTTTCGGTTGTACCTTTCGGCATCTGGTAGCTTCGCAACGACTCCGTTGGTCTGCGTGCAGGAACGTATTATAGGCCTGGGAAAAAATAAGCGACTGGTTTTCGAACGTTCCATTCTAAGCCTGTTGTGTGATAACTTCTGAGAATGTTTTCTTTTTTTCTATTTCACTGTCAACCTCTAGCATGCAAATAACGCATTTCCTTCCATGATTCGAACGTGCCATTCTGAACCTGTTGCGTGATAACTTGCGAGAGTGTTTTCTTGTTTTGTATTCCACTGTCAACCTCTAGCGTGCAAATAACGCATTTTCCTTCCATCATGTGACGGGCGTGGATGCAGCGACCTTGTAAAACTTAACAAGGCATAAAAAAGTTTGCATTCTGCACATTCTCTAAAACCAGTTTGACGAAGACTTCTGACCTTGGTCGAAGTGCCACATCCACGGTATGTCGTCGCGGCACTCGTAGATCGCAGCAAGTTGACGCGCCACGCTGCGAGCTGAAAAGGACCGTGGCAGGCACTCGGAGGCGCGCGTCTTTTCTCGACGTCTCCAACCGTACCTGAGGGAAGGGGAAGCATGCATGTTGCCCGCGAAGACATGTGATCGGCACTGAGCCCGTCAATCTGTCTTCACGTCCTCCGTTATCAATTAGCAATGGCCGATGCTGCTGACGAGTCAATGACCCACCGATAACCGCTCTGCATTGTAAAACGAACAACCTTTCGCTGCTGTCAATCTGCTGCGATAAGCAAGCCTTGGTGGACATTTCGTTTTAGTTGTGTTGGTGAAACCAGCGTCGGTTTTATTTCGAAAACGACCTTAGCACCGACATTTGTCATGAGAAGATGGAGCATCTCCGACACGAGTGTTGGATCGTTGCAACATAGTAGTGACGTACATTGAATTAAATTTTGCAGCAAATTCTGCACCTACTACTGAATATCGACGGATTTTGACAAATCGTACATACCGAGCTAACTCAGAATGAACGCTGAATTCATTAGCTGCTCATTCTGGCATTTCCTATGCTGCATTTCTTATGTCAAAATGTACATTTCGTGCAACGAGTTCCTTTAAATCACAGTTCTGGCGTCGTGATCAAAACGTAACGTTATTGTTGCAAGGATGCAAGAACTAATGTTTGCTGGAAGCGAAAGCTGTTAGTTTTTAATTACTGCTTGACCCACTGGTAGTGTCCTCTTTTGCTCAACAGTTCGCTTAGATAGGTTAATTAACTTCATAAGTTGCCTCTCGACAGCCAGTAGTGCTGTTTTGCAACGATATGTACTCGTATATTTGTATACAATAAAACGACGTGTTCGTTTGCCTTGGGTGGCTTGTCACTCAAAATTACCAAAGTGTTCATCTGAAACATTGCTGTTTTGGAACGGCATATACAAATGTAATAGCGATATTGGTAAGATTATGTTGACTCGGATGATGCACTCCGGTGCAACCATTTGTAGTAATTATGTCAATCCATTCAACTAGTTAAAAAGTTCTACCTTGTCAGTTTACCTTCAATAGCGAATGGGCCTTTATTTGGAGAAACAACGGCAGTTAACTGTTCCTGCCACAGAAGTTACTTTGCGTCGTAGAGAACGATAGCTACTTCTGTTCAGCAAGTATGCTGGCGCTGCCATTCTGAAGTCGCTTTGAAAAAACATCAAAACTGCTAGAATCTGTTTAAATCACGGAATGTTCTGATTGTTGCCATTTCAATCTTTACCTGGCACCTTTGTGGAATCCAGAAATATACCTTAGCTGACGTGAGAACAGTTTGTTAACAACAGTAAGTTTCAAAACAACATTAGCAAACTTTGACGCTGAGCAGATCTGCTACGATTTGCTGGTCGTGATAGCGAACGCGTTTATTTTGACAATGGTTCAACTCCGGGATTGAAATTGCCGTATTGTGGTGAGCGGTTCTTATCTAATGCTGTTTTTTTTCTTGAACGTTTACTGGTTGTTTAGGGGAGGGGCGCTCACTGGTCTCAGTCCGGGAACCACATTTTCTCATGGTCATTATGTCGCGACCCGCTTTCACAGAATACAAACCAAACAAATTTATTTGTGAAAAAATAGCCTTCAAAATTACATTTAAGCATACGTATATATGCTTGCAAAGTGAAATGAAGAATAATTTTTTAAAGAAACTGAGGAGGAACATGATACTACATGTAGTAAAGTTACTACAACAAAATTATATACCATAGCTGCACAAAATTAGATATTTCACTTCTTCTTCGTTGTCACCTAATCAATCTTTTGTAGAAATCAGTCAGACAATTGGGCATGTACTTCTGATCAGAGGTTCAGGGTTTGGGGTGACAGTGGACAGAGTTGTACACTCAAAAACTATGAAAAAACTTGATAAACAGCACTGGTATTCCAAAGCCAAACACTCATTGAATATTGTATTGCTTAACGAAGCTGGCTTGACCGATTCAGTGGAATGATGTGATCATGAAGAAACATGATTCAATAAAGCTGGAAACCAAATAAAGTCACTGTTTCATGAGGTGGTCAGACTTTTGCGTACTGTTGCAAAGAGAACGGTAAAAGGTAAACGAATAGTTCTTACCTTGGCGACGAGAATTCTGCGCGCGTGCCTTTCTCTATCGCTGTTTTTTGTGAGTAAATGCGAATACAAAATCAGATGAGCATTATTTATTTTCATATTTTGAAGTTTAATTTGTTGAGAATCGCTGGTACGGTTGTAGGTGTCAGATCCAAGAAGTAGATATCTGGCAGTGGCGCGGTTCTTCGTTGAATCTACGTCTGCTGCGTGCTACAAACATCGGTATCGCTTTGTCCGGTTCCTCCTTGTAGATGTCAGACGTTGCGTGCTGCTGATACTTAACGACGCAGCTTTGCAATTACCTCGGCGTTGAGTGTGTGGCAAGATTTTTGCGGAGACAGGTCTGCGTCTGACCGGAAGCAGCGTCTAGTAACCCAATCATTGTCTTAGCAATGCTGACGCGGGTCCTCGCCAACACCACCACCAGCAGCTTTGCAGTTACGTCATTTACCTGAACTCCCTTGAAATGTATACAACGCGTAGTTGTTTTTTTCGTGTTTTATCCGTCTGTTAGCAGTCATATTGAATCTTGTGAAATGTTTCGTATCAGCGTCCCACATTGCGAAGTACCATGACGTTACAAGGTGGTGTGTTGCGAATTATGGTAAGAATTATGTTCCGAAAGCGTGCTTGACAGCGTTAAAGATGCAGAAAGTGTTTCCGATGTGCGCCTGCTTCGGACAGCCCACTTTCAATCTGATACGTCGCTTAATTTGCGCCAGTTCAGTCGATTTAATATTTGCAAACTTACCACCCCTTCTCGAAAGCTTGCAAAGATTCTTGCCCGTTTCATTCCTTCAAAAAAAAATTTAAACCTTTGCACCAAGTCGCAAAATGTCTAAGGGTAGTTTGTAAGCTGCATTATCGTATTGGTTTAAGCGAATAGCACCCAGGGTTGTCTTATAATTGTTGCTATTTTAGTCACGTATTCACTTCTATAATAAATTTTGGGTAAATATTTTTCTTTTTAATGGTTCATCATTGCGCTTTATTTGCACTAGGAAATCTCGCATATAAAAGTTATAAAACCAAGCTGTTCAATATGTGGAGTTATACGTATGTGAAGTTGTGAAGTAGTTAACAACCGCATTTGTTTCCTTCAAGGACTTTATTCGCATAAAAACGCGTCATTACGGCGTACTTAGTATGGCAAATTCATATGTTAATGGTATGCATCATGACATGTTTCGTTTGCTAAGAACAAGCCCTTCATTAAAGGGAAATAAATTATGTTAGATCGAAAGGAGTACAAAAGCGAGTACAACCAAACTGAAATGGTGTACATTTCGCTTTCTTAGTTGGCATCCTCAATTTTCATCAAGATCCGTACATTTTGAAAATTAACGGATACCCGCAAGAAGATTAAGAGAACTATTATGTGTAGATGGGATTGTTGACACCCAACTATCCACATTGAATAAAGTAAAGACGTGCACACCGGGAAAAAAAACTGGGAATGCCAAGGCTCCAAGTTTTCAGTTAGTGCAGGATTTCTTAACCTGGGGGTGCTAGCACCCCCAGGTTGACCAAAAGGGGTGCTGAGGTAGAAAAAAGGTTAAAAAACGCTGAGTTAAGTGTATACGAAGACTTGAATGGGGTTCATACACAGCTGCTGTCACAGACGAGCAGTGGCTTGAATCATACTTTGTCAAAGTCAACTAGTGGCTATGAACAAGCTCCAAGGTAAAAGTTAAATCACTTAGATTCTAAATCCACCCAACCCCGAAAGTTGGGCTCAGGAAAGCGGTAGCACGAAGCTAAATGCTGTATAAATCAGCTTCAAATCTTGCCTAATGCCGAAGGATGCACGAGAACAAGCAACTCCTGCAACTTGACATTCCATCTCTCCGAAGTCATTTTTTTACTCAGTTACGTTGCGGCGAAAGTAACCTGGTGTGATTCTTAATCATCGGCATTCAAATTAGCTTGTTCGGTCAATCATAAGAAATTCCCCCCATTGCCAGTGTGCAGTGAAGTGAAGCACAATTATTTTCGGGATTTCGTGGCTGGAGTTGGCGCATCGCTCAGCGACTCCTGGCCGGTTTACCCGCATGCGACTTCGCCGCCATGATTTCGTTTCACCTGCATCACAACAAGGTTTAATTGTGTTGGGCTTGGTCGTTTCTGTTACGAAAAATTATTTGTCTAATGTGTTTTGCTGCCTGCGTTTGAAGCCAAGTCCAGCCACCGCCGCTGTTTTGACAATCTGGCACCATAGTCCAAATAAAACGCAGAAATGAAGACATTTGGTTGAAGCGCGGTTTTGTGCATGTGATTCGTGGCTGAATCATACATCAATTTATCATTCGTATTTTATTCGGAGTGCAGTTTTTTCTTCCTGATTACTTGTTCTTGCAACGCTTATTTAGGATTAGCGGCAGCTGCGTAAAGCACCACCTCGCATCAACAGCATTGTGGTTATTCTTGTGTGGCAGTCGGAGATGTCATGGCTGAGTCAAATTGTTGTGACTGTTAGCCGGTTTTTTCATGAGCTGTTGCATCCCCGGGCATTTTTGTCATGTTGCTCACTCGCTAAGCCCATCATTGATCAGTGAACGTTTCTCAATTCTCTGCGAATCACGTTCGTTCAGTATCTGCTCGGATTGAACTAAACCGATGCCACTCAAAGTGACTCAACGTAATCTTCCTTGCATCCCTGTCTTCTAAAAGCGCAGTGCCGCGCAATCCGTTAGCGAGTCTTTCAGGTCATCATGTCCGGTAACAAGCTGCGGACGCGTTACATGTCGCAGTGGTTGCCTGACTCTCATTACTATTTTCATCGCACTTCGTGGTCTCTTGAGCACTTTGGCGACAAATACCTTTTATCCTGTATTTGTCAGTTACCCCTTGCTTCAGTGTCACTGACCTACCGCATTTTTTCGACAGTTTGTCGTTTGATATTCTTGTGGTGCACCTTAAAAATTATTTTTGTATAGGTGCACTTCTGAAAAGTTGTTATCATTTGAAAAAATACAGAAAATACTTCGTTTAGCGGCTCACATTGTGCTTTGTAAAGGATTAAGTAAAATAAGTAAAGGGTTAAGTAAAATAAGACCGTGTTGCTGGAGCTAAGTAAAATTCATTCACCTGAATTTGTGCTTAGAATTTTTACCCTTTTTCACTTTAGTTTCGTATACAATTTTTTTGTATGGATTTTATTTTTGCCGTGTACTACTTGCAAAGACACAGTTGCTGAAACATGTACGCACAATGGAAGAAACATATCCCTTTCGCCATCGGTTCAATCGATACCTTCAGATCCCTTCAGCTGTATATTCCGCACCAATGATGAAATGGTCGTGTTTTCTTCCTGTTTGATTTTCTTCAAGGCTGTCCGTTTGTTGGGTTAATAGGCATGTCATACTGTTCAACCGGTTACACTTTACTCTGCTTTGACAGCCGGAACTAGGGTGTCTGCGGTATAAGCGTTGTCCTTACGTTGCCGGCTGTTATGTTTTTTTTTGCCTGCGAGCAAGCATCGATCCGGTATTGCCCACATTTTAGAATCACTGAGCGCCGTTCAAGCTGAACTGAAACAACTCTACGCCATTCCTCTGTTTGAGGCGTGCAGGCGGTAATGAGGCAGTGCAGTATGTGTTTGATGCCGTGTGGTGTTTGCTGTAGCGTTATCTGTCGTTTTGATATGGGCTTACAACTGATGCGTTCTCCATTGACTTAGTGTCGGGTTTCTCCAGTTGTATCCAACGCTGACTTTCGCTGGGTCAACGGATTATTCGGCTATTTACGCTTTGCCATCCACCATGCGTGTGCTCGTATAGGTTCCACCTCCGTGTTAACTGTCTTTAGCTGACTCGAACAACCTGGAGTAGTAAATTTTTCTTTCAGGCAGTGAAGGTGTCGAGATCTTCGGTTCTTCACGCATGTAAATCGCTGCCGCATCAGCATGAAAACACGCCATTCACGCTGGAAAAGTCTCATGTATTGATGACCCTAGAGCAATGGCTCTTAACCTTTTTTCTACCACACCCCGTTCGAGTAATTGTTATTTGTGTTAAGCCTCCCTGACAATAAACAAGGTGTATAAGCAAATGTATTATCGGTTAATTAATTGATCAAACTTTCCTTATTGCACAGCGCAAAAGGGCTCGTGCGCCCCTGAAAAACTGTTGATTCCCCCTGGGGAGGCTCTCCCCCGGTTAAGAACCACTGCCCTAGAGAATGTTGAGCAGCTGTCATGCGTGTGGACTTCTGTCTTCCGTTAATTTTTCGCTGCAGCATGTGCATTTCGATGCTATTTGAAAAGAAACAGGATTTATGTTTTTTGATGCGTTTGTGATAGTTACGGTGAAACATCCTGTGGCACATAAGTACTCTTGTTGGTAACACGGATTCGGATTTGTCAGTGTTTTGCATTTCATAGAAACTTTCAGTCGACCGTTGAAAGAAAGAGCGCTTTAGTTATCAAGTTTTCTTATAAAAACTCCATCTCGGTAGTCATCAAGAATGCGTTTAAGCATCTCGATGCTGGTAAGATTCCGCGTTTTCGCGATTATTTCACTGATAGGCTTTTACACGGTGGAGGCTAAAACCACTACATCCGTTTCGAACATTAGCCTTGGTTTTTGTTTTGCGATCTTGTTTAAACTATGTGCTTTCGCAATTGCTGGCGGGCAAAGCGACTTTGGCCTTGCCAACCGATGATTGCAGTCAACGCGCATTGCATTTCTATCTCATGCATCAGACGCTCATGCGCCTTTGATGTGAATGATGTCATCAAGTCACCAGCAGGTTGAAAAAGCGATTGATGCGTAGCTTTTGTCGCTGGATATTTTCACACGTCCTGGTGTTGTTTCCACCGTCGATTTGAATGCCGTGCAGCGTTGACGTGAGACGGTGCCGGTGACCGTAACTCGATCATGTAACTCGCTTGTAAATTGAAGTAGTCTGTCAATGCCCTGTGTCTGCCGAGAGCAAACACACTGCTGCGCGCAATTGCGGCAAAACCATTTGTCAGAAGCAATGCGTCCTGCGCTCTTCCATGCCTGTCTTAACGCGTATTAAATGACTCAGAAACGTAATCACCGTGAAATAAAAGGCGCACGACCAATGCATGCATGAAGTTATGCCCAAACTTCTAAATCACATGAAGGTAGTTACTGAAATATTTGCACGACATCCTCTTATAAGGAACGCAAAAAAGGTAACAGGGAAAGGGAAACCGTGCATCCTAATCTAAGCCACAGCAACGACCAAAATTAAGACGTCGGTAGCAGGCCACACCCAACCATAGCGAGTCGCCGTAACGTTGTCAAGACCCGACGGTTTAATCGCTCTCCGAAATGTTAGCAATATTTTCATAACCTCCATACGCGTTAACAATAATTATGTCGACTGGATCTTCATCAGATGCGGCTGTTCTTCCGCGATAAGCCACGTTATGTTTAACCAAACTATGATTTGCGCGCTTTGCATCAGCTTACACCACTCTCTACGAAGCAAAGACCACCGGCCCCAGCGAGTTACTTAAAGCTAATGCAGATGTTTCATGGTTCAACCTAAACTAAACGTTGGACTCGCTGATTGAGGTTGTAATGAGCAGTTCGTTCCAGCTGATGAACTCACCATTTATGCTAGAGTTGGAAACTTGACTGTTTGAGAACGAGGTTTTCCAGAATAGCTGACAGCGTGGTACATAGCTTTCGCCAATCACCATATGAACAGGTTCAAGCCGATTTGCGGCGGGGTAGGTCGGTAAGGCAGCATCAAGACACGCAAAGGTCAGTGCCCGTTCTCAGCATGGCCTTGAATATTTGAAGTTCCTGCTCCGAATACCGAGACTTGAAGTCACACGGGTGACTGACAAAACTGTATAAACCGCCACAGCTTCATTTTCTTCAAAAATGCCTGATAAGGACTTATTCGACTGCTATGAGACAGTGTTTGAGCATGGGCCTACGGTGCTTAAAGGCGGAAGTGAACTTCATTCATTGTGATTGCAAAAACCACTTGCCAGTTCCGCAAGTTTAGGTTTAACGGAATACTTCCTTCAAACATGACAGACCAGACTATTTGCTCGGTACTTTGCTCCTTAGCAGAGAACGAGCGCACTCCCCATGTTTAAATAGAACTTATTAATCGAAAATCGGCTAAGTGAGCATAATTATATTCTGATGGAGTTTTTGTAATGGTGAAAAGTCAAATTCGTTGTTTTGCTTCAACGAAGTGTAGCGTTGTTCTTGGTGCTTCAGAGTGACTGGAGTAGATTTATAGTCGGCAATACCACTGCACTGTCACAAATGTGTTTTTCAATTTTCGTACCTAATTTTTTTTTTTTCAAATATGAAACTTATTCTTTGAACAGTAGTGAAAGGCTTGACGTTTATGGCATGCTAACGTGTTGGGACTGCGGTCGTCAAGTGCCTACTGCGAGAATTCCGGTCTTAAAAAATCCAGTTGCCGCGAAACGACGCGTGTTTATTTAGCGGTAGGGTGGTGGCGGGTGTGATGGCTGTCGTTCCCCTGGCCGCACACCTCTCAATAGGCCGAGAGCAACCATCGCTAATCTGCAACACCGAGTTTCCGGTCGTGAACCGCCACGAGATTACTGGTGTCTGTTGTTTGTTTGCTCAACGAAAGTCGCGATGGAATGATTTGAATGGCGCAAAGTCGGCTTAATTATTGCTTGCAGCACTTTGACTTGTGCTGTTAATTGTCTTTTTGATCCCGTGTCTACGACCGTTGAATTCTGGGTACTTGACCTTTAGACGACTTTTTATTTTGAAATTTGTGTTAAAAGTTCGCTGGGTTGAATACGAAAGTTAAACGTTTGTGAAATGGCTTGAAAGCAGCAGAATTAGCTAAAAATCCTAGATAATCTGAAATGTTTGCACAAAGTATCATTCCGAGTATTTTGTGAAAGTACTACCCATTGCACTTGCATTTGTTTCACAGCTGAGCGGCAGTTGCCTTTGGGACGGCAGCTTTCGACTACCTAGTAGGTTGCTATGGTGATTGCCCCAGGATTCTTTTTGTGTCTGAAACCCATTTCATCACCACAACGACGTTTTGCTGGGAACAGAAATAAAAGCTGCACATCAAAACTGTATCTCGCCCAAAAGGGTGCATGATTGCGCGCAGCGTTTAGAGTCCAATTTCAGCTATCAGCAGACCGCAGATTTGGGCGCTACGCTGCGCTTACTCAATGTCAGATAAATTGGCGAACACCCACGTTCTGGTGCTTTTCAGAAATGATGAAAGTTGCCGCGGGAGATTTTGTAGTATTTTCAACGTGATAGTGAAAAGTGGTGGAAGCTTGACCTTTTATTCGATCCCCGTCATGATAAAACCATTCGAGTTTCTCTTGCATGTAACTGTTACGTGCGCGCATGAGGCTCGCCAAAAATCTTTGACCGGGAGAGTTTCGAAAACCTATACCAAACTCTTTCAGGAATTTCTTGAGATTCGGTCAATAGTTTCTAAAACGTGGAGTTCGCGAATTTAATCATATTGTGTCAAATGAATGCTTTCTGTGTAAAATTACTTAAACTAAGATTGCGAGACCGCAGGCGACAGGTTTAGAGAACGGCTAGCGTAAGTAGTGATGAGCGTTGAACCGGACTTTTGCTCGGCTTGACGTTCAGTTTTCGCTAAATATCGGTTACAGTAGTTTTCCATTCGGAGATTCATGAACTCATAAAACAATCTCCATGTTGCAGCCGTGCACTGTTGGCTCTTTGAAAAGTCAACACTGTTAATACCTCTCACTTTAAAGACGCGTATTGTGAAATAAAGGAAGAAATCCTGTTCGACACCTGGCGATTGTCTGTTGAAAGACCGCGTGCCTATTTGTTGATTTGTGCTGTGATTTATCGCTACTGACCGTGTGAGATTTAAGATTGCGTTTAGCATGAAATAGAACAGACAATAGCTTTCATGCCGTAAAATAGCTTGATGCCGTGGTTCTTTTCCTTTTCAGGCTGGAATCCTTGCGGGACCCACAATGGTGGGTGCTCTCATTTGTGTCTCATTTCGCCTCATTCGCCTGGCTATAAATGCGCATGTCCTACTGGCGTGCGAATGATGGGTGACAACAAAACTTGCCGAAATGGTAAGAGTTTGTGTGCAATTTGAAAACCAACCACGTGTACCTCTGCGCTGGCAAATAAGTTGTTTCTGGGATGTCAAGCATCTTTCGCTATTGTTTTCGTGCGTTAGGGGCCTGCGTCGTTGCGTTCAAAACTGTGCAGTTATGTGGCATGTTATCTGTAGCTGTTGTCAACTCTGCGGCATAATTTTAACAATCGCAGACCCCATTATCCTGTGTGTTTTGCCGAAACAAGTGCTGCCAGATGGTGTCTTGTGTGCTTGTTGAAGCTCCTGTTTGTAAGACGTGGATTTGTGTGGTTTGCGGGAGGTGGTGAGCTGTTAAATGCGACATTGACGCGAGGTCGCCGCGGCTGCTAGTGGACCGCAAGCCGGTACTCGGCAACGCGCAAACCGCAGTAATGAACGCACGGGGTCTTGCTGTGGCTTGCAAATTTGTTTTGCCGGTTTGGGGGTGGATGAAACGTCCGAAACGAAAGCGGCTGATTGGCCTCGCAGGGGTGCGCTTTGCTGCTGAATGGATTCTCGTGAAATTGAAGTTGAAACCTAGAGAGCGTACACCGGTTAACGAACACTTGGCTGAAGCGTAGTAGTTTGCACGACTGCAGAATTGCGAAGCGCATCGTTTTCTTGCAGGACCTAACGCAATCTTGCTGTTTGCTCGACGCGCCGACCTTCGCGTGATCTCGCTGGATACAGAGGACCACACTGACGTCCTGATCCCGGCCGACGGGGTCCAGAATGCTCTGGCCATTGATTACGACCCGGTGGACGGGTTTGTGTATTGGACTGACGATGACCGGAAAGCGATATCCCGGTCACGGCTGAATGGCAGTGGTGGGTTTGATCGAATGCGTTGAGCTATTGTAAAAGCGGCACTCTTCTTCGTTTATTATCGTAAAGGCAATTTTCGACTAATCGTTGAGTTTTTCGTACCTGCGCGTAGGCGACAGATAAACTAGGATTACTGAATGTGAAGTTTGATGCTCTCTCTCGTCGAAAATGCTCTCTCGTCTGATATTTTCGCACTCGCCCGCGGATGAGTTCTTACGACCGTTTGATCAGATATGCTGACACGCTAAAAGAGCAGCGTAGTGACCACCGCAGTGTTCAATGTGTCTTAATCGAGTGGCACTTGTGCCGGCGTCCCATTTAAATTTTTTTCAGCAAACGAACTGCACGATCTCGATGCAGCCATATAATGACTGGTGTCATCATTCCAATGTTTTCAAGTAAAGCCCGCTTAAATTTAAAATAGGCGGTTGTTTGTTGCGCTCGTGCATGGCGTTCATCCAGGAACAAGAGCTGAATGTTTTCGACCCTGGAAGCACTCTGCTCGTGTTGTGCATACGAACGATTGTAGTCTCGAACTACTTTGTTTTCGTTTGTTTAAAAGTAGCGATAAGGCCTCCGCAAAAGAACGATGAAGTAAGTGATGTAACGTTATTTTGCCAATCGTGATCCGTTTAAATCTGACAAATCGACGTTTCAGAGAAGTCAGAAAACTGTTGAGTGTTACACCAAACATTGTACTAATTTTTACCAATTTTATTGTTCCCTGAATGCCGAACATTCAGGGATGACGGTAAAGTATGTCTTGCTTTGCGTACTTTTCTGGAGCGGAGGGAATCATAGTGCCAAGAAACCTTGCCACTAATCACACAGAGCACTCACTGGTCCCCGTGGTAGAGATGGTGCGCCCTTTTCGTTGAATGACACCCGGTTTTTGGTGCGAACGCAAGTGTGGTTGTTGACAGATACAGAACTGGTGGTGACGGACAGCGTGGAGCAATCGGACGGCGTCGCTGTTGACTGGGTCGCGCGGAACCTGTACTGGACTGACACCGGTCGAAATTACATCGCTGTATCGCGTTTGAACGGGACCTCCCGTAAGATCCTGATCAGCACAGAAATGGAGCAACCGCGGTGAGTGGTGGAAGTGGTGGGATGCTGGGCGCTTGCTGTTGGTCCCTTCCGGTTTTAACATCGTGAGGCAAACAAGCACTGCGTCGTGAACACCATTATGAAACCATATCCTTATGTCTACTTGAAGTTTTCGAAGGCGTATTTCTCGCTTTAGCTAATCTCCAAACAGTTATGACTGTCGCGCACGCCGTATCGCTCAGACGAAGTTGTCTACTTGAGCTCAGACACACCTGAGTGCTTCGACAGTTTGGAGCCCGCGGGTGTAAGAGGAAGCAAAGATGGTGACATTTACCTAACCACATCTGAATGGATGTGTTTCATTTACAGTTTATCTCGTTTCCTCCCCAGTGCATTGCTGGAGTCTGGTGTTGCTATCTTATGGCCGGCTGCTGCTTCCCGCTTGGCGATCCTAAAACAACCAGTTTGCTAATGTCCTGGTCACCTTGGGATTGAAGTTGGCTGGATCACAAAACATGTTATTACGAATAATGCCTTTCAACTGGTCCAACGTCAACTCACACGCACAAAACTTAGCATATACAGTTCGTACCGCCTAACAGCATAAAGACTTGATAATGTTTTGGTTTCGTGGAATAATAATGTTTTGTTTTTGTGGAAGGGTTGTTAGCTTGCGTGCTGTTGTAGCTATCGCAAAAGTTAGCACGCAAAGTTTCGCTGATCTCAAAAGGTCTCAAGATTTTTTGCAATCACTGGACGGTTTTATGATGTTTCTTTTCGGTGACCTCGTCTGCTCATGTAGCGACGAGTTCTTTCGATCTGTGAAAAATTCCTAGTAAGGGTCTATTTGTTGATGTTTCAATCGAAAGGCACTTCGTCAGTATTCTGTACAGGTGGTCTGTAAGGACTTTTCTCTCTGTTTTTTTTTCTGGAAACAGCTCGACGTTTTGTTGGATGCCTGAAAGGTGCTTTGTATGCTTGTCCCTTTAGACAGGGATCAACCTTTAAGTCTGTACTTCGACCTTGGCGTGCAAAAGCAAGTGGTGTTTATCTTTGTGCGTTGATCCCTTTGTGGCATACTAGCTATTTCACTGGATTGCGTTTGAAAGGTTTCAGTCGGCGCCAGTGCGCTCATTCCTTCGGACTGTTTGCCTCAGTCCAAGTCGCTACTATCGTGCAGCGCTTTGCAGATATGGGATGGGATCCTTGTCGCTGTTCCGAGGTAAAAGTGTTTCCACCAAAAAAGATCTTTTATGCGCTCGCCCGTTGTGCGAGATTGGCGAACAGCCGTTGAAAAATTCCTGCGCTTATCGATGATGCCCACTGCGCTTGAAGAAGGCTCGTACGTCTCAAGCTGCCTGCAAGAAAACACTTGTATTTTCAAGTGCTTCTGCGACTAAAGGCGCGATAACGGGTTTGATGAGCTCCGTGCGGCGTTGGGAAATCGCCTCTTGACCGCTCGTTTCTAAACTTGAACCCCCTCGTTTCGCTCAACTTCAAGATCGCTGCAATGTAAGCCCTTCTTGATTGCTTGGCCGCGCATCGCGGCAGTAAAGTAAGCTTTCGCTGTCTGCTTCGACCTTCCTGCTCTGTTGATTCTGGTTGGCTGCGTGGGGATATTTGGTTGTTTGTTGTCCGCTCGACGCGCTCTCAGCCCAAATTGCTTCCTGGCGTTTCAGCTTCGCCGTGGCTCAACAGACGTATTTGCTGAAGACGTTTCGATGGGTCCTCGAACAATATTCCCGCGCAATCCGAGTTATGCGCCGTTAAATTTTCATCATCTGCGTGCGCGGTATTTTTCATATCTACGTCATGGTGGGCAAATTCATTCCATCTTGCAGCGGTTGACTGTATTTTTGTTGTTGTTCAACGGTCGATTCACGTAAGCACTAACGAAGATATCTTGCCATGGTAAAAAAACATGACTCCACCACAGCGCACGATTAGCATTTGTGGAATTGAGCCCAACGTGATTTCTTGCGCAGGTTTTTAAAGTTTCTTGTTTCAACCACATCATTGATGTTCTAAACCAGCTATGTCCAACCCGTGGCCCTCGGGCCGCGTGCGGCTCAGTAAGCCATATGGGTTGGACATAACTGTTCTAAACGGACTTACTCTGTGCTATTCCAATTTCGTGCTTATAACTTGAGCTTGACAGCGAGAGATACATTTTCTGGTTTTCGAAAAAAATATTATTTTTATTGTTTCGCATTCGATGTTGCGTCGCAGAATTGAAATGTTTACGGCACCAACCAAGCTGTTTTCAGTTTGTGAAATTCTGACATAGAGTACGTAGCTGATGCCACTTTAGGATAGGGACAAGGGCAGTCAAGGTCAAGGGCATGCCTCTTGCGATATCCGCAATTCGTGGCAAGCCGAAAAGTAGTGACATTTTGAAAGGTGCTGGTACTCTTGGTAGTAAAATAAGAAAAACAAAACAAAATGAACAGTGCCACGTTGTTTGGTAAAAGCATGTAAAATTGCTTATTTGCTCCAAGCGCCTTTTCCTGGTGCGCGACCACTACTGTCGTGCGAAAATAAACTTTATCTAAGCTTTTCTTTACAGTTCTTAACTGCGTTATTTAACATAACTTTTTCCAAGTGGTTTTCAACAACTTCTCTAAGCGGTCTGTCGTGCGGCTTTCGTTTACCTCTTTTTTATTCATTCGCCCAGCGTCTCATTCAAGAGGTCTCACGCTGCTTATTGTCAAACTCGTAATAGAATTAACTGTTCGCTCAACGCTTTTTGTGCGCTGCGTTTCACAGCTGTTCAACGTCCGGCTATCGCTGCCTCCTGCCCTGACGCGTGGTTTTGCCTGAAAATTGCTGTAAAGTGTTTGGGATGGGTGCGAACGCCAGTAGATACTGTAGCATGCTCACTTGTTTGGCTGCAACAGCGGCGAAGTTAGCCTTGCATAAACTTGTCTGTCCTGCAAAGTGGCAAGTGCTTTTTCGGCATTATATGGCCAATTCATATAACTCTAGTCACATCAAACTTCCTGCAATGACCACGTTGTCTTTAAGACCACGGCAGCGTTATATTTTAGGATTCATGATATTCATTCCTACGTTTTATATGGTTGAGTGTATCGACGTATAACTTTTTGTCGGCACAGGTTCCTAACTGTCTTCAACAGCGTGCGCCACTTGCATCATTACAGTTATTCTGGAATCAAACTCGACATTTTCAAATTAGTAGATGCGCTTGCGTAGATTCTGGGTTTGTGTATCCATTATGCTGGAAGCTGCCGTGCCTCAAATGTTTGTTTCATCTTGACCTTTGCTTTTGCAGTGCTATTGTGCTGGATCCTCCGGCTGGACAGATGTATTGGACGGACTGGGGACAAGACGCCAAGATCGAGAGAGCTAGCCTGGACGGAAGTGACCGAGTAGTATTCATCAAGAACAACCTGGTCTGGCCTAATGGTATGAAGATGCGCCTGATCGAGATGATGGCTCCATTGGCCATTACTGACTTTGTTTTATGCCTTGCTTTGAGTATGTTTCAGGTGTTTTGCGATGTTTTGCATAATGTCTCCATGTATGGAAATAATGTCGTAGTCTCAGTATTCGATACGGTTTAATGTAAAATACCTGGTCTACTTTGAAAGCATTGACCATACGAAAACAATGAGTTTCAACCAGCTTCCTTTTTCCGTGCATATCACTTTTCACCCCGCCAAGTCGTTGTTTTCGTTGCTGACGCTACACAAACAATTTATCTCAGTGAAAAATCAATCCCTGCTCAAGATTCAAGCCAGCGACTCTTGCCGAGTGCCTATTGGTGACAGCGCATGACTCTTGTTTTTATTTTGACCATTATGACGCACTCCCGACCGTGAACGTCACTGTAACAGAAATGTTCGCTGCTTTCTGCATCCCCGCACAGCAGCAGGACCGCGTAAACCTATGAGTGGTCGTTGTTTTTTCAATGAGGCGGACAAGGCAAGAAAAGCAGCATCTCGGCGCCAACGAATAGGTGAAAAATCAGCTGCTTGTGTCCCGTTGTCGTCATCATGAAGTTGGTAATGCGCAAATGAATGAGCTCAAGTCCAAATAAAAGAAAACCTGTTGTTCGCTTATTATTTTTCTGCTAGCACACATTCGTTCTCCTCAAGTAGTATGCGGTCGAAACCATCGCTGCGATGCTGCTGTGTCATCAGCGGTGTCACCGATTCGCTGGCGTTTTTGCGTCTGTACGCGCTTTGTTTGTCAGGCGCGTGATCGCACGCGTGTTGCCCTTGCCACTTCACAACGATCGGATCGCGAGCTCTAGATCCTTGCAGTGCTGAAGCGCTTGAGCGTTGTCGGAAGAACGGCTGCGGACGGTTCTGTAATTTTAGTGCCTGGCGCAGGTCACGTTCCGATGCCAAGTTCAACCTGAACCAGTAGAATCTTGCCACTCGCAATTTTTAAGTAACCGAAGCCAAAGATTCTACGAGGCGTAGTTATGCTAAGTTTCCGTTGCGTCACTGGCGTACTCGGGGCTTTTTATTGCATGTGTTTTGTGGACCATGGCCATTGGGTTATTTTCAAATGGGCCGCGGATCTATTTGAAGAAATATTTGCTGTCTCATTTGTTATTTTAAGACAAACTAATAATTGGATGAAAATATTACTAACGACAATTTTCGTTTTTAACAGCAACTTTCTAACCCTATGTGCAGTTGTGGTGAACTGGTCCTTTGGGAGAGTGCACGTTAGCTTTACAACCAACGTAAAGGCAAGACAACGTAGCCAGCGATAAGGACGCTAACGCCATTATTGTCGAAAATCCACGAAATGGCACGATTTTGTTGTGTTCAATCCAGGGATGTGGAAGCGGAAGCGGTCCTTTTTCTGTGGAAGCGGAAGCGCGACAATTCTACCACTTCCGCTTCCACATAGGTTATTTGACTTGAAGAGTAACTTGGCGGAAAAGTTTTGTCCATTTCCCGATGTGGATTAAACGGTGAAGTTGCACTATAAATCTGAATAAACGTGCGATATCAGTAGCGTGAGAGAACAAAAAAAGCTTAACTAGCATCCATGGCGTTCTTCATAGAAGGCCAAGTCATCGTGCAGCTTACCGATTTTATCGGCCAACGGTCGTTTTCTCGTTTTTTTGTTAGTGGAAGCGGAAGCGGTTGACGAAATAGCCGCTTCCACATCCCTGATTCAATCTCGTGTTTTCCTACTACTGCGCGAAGTAATTTTTGCCGCCACTTTGTTCAGGCTTGGCCATAGACTACAACAAACGACTCTTGTACTGGGTTGACGCGGACACGGACCGCATTGAGGTGATTGGACTGAACGGAAGTGGGCGAAGAGTGGTTCTGGCGCATCGCCTGCCGCACGTGTTTGGCTTGAGGTGGGCAGTTCCGTTGAGAAGCATCAGGAAAACCTTCTTGTTATACTTTCTACTCAGCTTTTGTTTGGCCTGCGCACCTAAGCTGCCCGGCGCTGTTTAGCCTTGCCGTGGGTCGCTGGCGGGTCAAGCGATCGTGTTCGTAGCGACCTCGTGCAGCACGCAGAGCTTTCCTGCGCTGAATACTCGTCGCGTGGCAGCTGCACACGACCTACGATTCTTTGCAGAAGATGGTAATGTTGCTGCTGCGGGAAGAAAGTGCCGCGACGCTTCTAACGGCGTGAGAACTAAGAACCGTTGGCAGATCGTTGTAGATATACTGTTGTTAGCAGAAAACAGAATAATCGCATTAACGCCTGCGGTATTTTCAACGCATTTCATTGTGCGTAAATATGCGAGGTGCAGTTGTTCCTGCTTGTTTTTTTACGCTCGTAACGAGGTAGTGGATATTGTCAACACATCGGAATTTATAGGCAATCTTAAACTGTTTGTAGGTTTTCACGGGTAGCACTTTTCCTTGTCTGCATGTTGCCCTTGTTTAAATGACGCTGTGTTTGGGGCTGCGTCTGAATTAACCTGCTTTGACGTCAGCTCGAAATGCGTTTTTTTGTCTTTACTAACGGACAAGCGCATAATCTTGTGCGCACTCTTCTTGGTTGCGGTATTTCGCAACGCAATAGTTGGATCTGTTATCCGGAGTCCCCTTGTTCAAATCTTTCCGCGATTGTGCGCCAGCATAAAATTTTTAATTGAACCAATCCAGAGCGTCGCTGGGTCCAGTTGCAAAGACGTTCGTGCTGGCCGTTTTGGCATTTCAACCGCTATCATCCGTTTCACAGCCTGTTGGGAGACTACCTGTACTGGACGGATTGGCACCGACGGAGAATCGAGCGGATGCGAGTTGGCCAGCGCGCCTCGCGCGAGGTTCTTCGCGACCAGCTGCCTGACCTCATGGGGATCAAGGCCACGAGTTTGAAACGTCCACCGGGTACCAACGCGTGTGCAGTGAACAACGGTGGATGCTCGCATCTGTGTTTATACACGCCACAAGTACGTCCGGACCATTATCTCTGTATTTTTCAGCCACACGCCGCGTTCAACTGTTCAATTGCAGAATATGTGACAGTTTTCCCTGTTGTTGTCACATCCAGTCGATTGTTGGTTCTCATCAGAGGGTTTGTTTTGTGTTATTGCGTATGCCACACCGAAATCTTACCTGTACCGTCACAGCTGTGTTTGCCACTAATTACAAAACAATGGGTTATTTCAGTTGGGATCTTTCAAGAAGTTAAAACGGTTGTCGTTTGTTGCAACGTCTACTGGCCGAGCTCATGCTTTGCGTACCTTGTTTAACATGCGTCGTCTCGGAAATGCTGCGAACCATGCAAGTTCTGAATGCTCTGGCGTAAGATGATTCTGCTGAAGGAAGTTCTGTTGGCTTCCATCATCACCACGGTCGATCTATTGCAAAACTTGTGCGTTGCTAGAACGAGACGTCAAATCTAATCCTTCCCGGCAATTTTTGTTTTGCTTGCACCAGCCCGTCAGGACAGAACGCAATTCGCCGTTTCAACTATGTCGCTGCTCCTGGGTACGCGTTTGAAATGGTGTGGCGAATGCTTCGCTTCCATCTCTGCCCGCCTTGCTGCTGTTATTTTTCGGAGCTGTGCAGAAATCTTGGCCGTTTCTTTTCTTTTTTGTGAAATCTGCGGTCGGACAATAATTAAGATGGAAGAATAAACTCCTTTAGTGCGATGCGTCTTTTACGAGGTGGAACTCGTTAATTTTTCGACAACTGAACTTTGCTGTGCAAATAGAAATAAGCCTTGATGGTTTGGAGAATGTCGAGTGTTTATTGCCGGTGATAGCAAAGGTCTTTGTTGTGGGCCGTCTGTTCTCTTTTTCGTCACTCAAGAGATTCAGTCGCCCAGGGAAGCGAGCGCTTTTGATCCGAGGCAAATAGCCATGGACGTACAGCGAGTGTTTGCAGCAATTCGCGCGATTGATTTTTCAAACATTCGCGTGAGTGACATGTCAAAATACATGATTTCTCTGATAAATCAGCAGCACTGGGAAAGTAACCTCTTTTTCGCATGTCGCTTTGTTAACTCGCAGGTGGGCAAAGCGCATACCAACACTCTTGCTGCGAGTTGAGAACTTGAATGTATGGTATGAATGTGCGTGACTGCGTGTGTGGGGGGGAGGGGAGGTCATGCAGAAACTCCTCCCTCTGCGCCATTTGTCGATCGCACCTAAGCGGATATACCTGCAGCCCTATACACAACTATTTATCAGCCTGGTGCCGATGCTGCCTGGTAGTTCGTTTAATCATTGCCTTTAACGGATCGCGGCGTTTCGAGCTCCGCGTCAGAACAGACTCCGCCCGTTGCTCTTGCGAACGATGCCTTTCTCACTACTTACAGTTCGTTTATAGCCTGGGCAAGATTGGTTAGTATCGTCACTGCGGATCGTCTCACTGGAAAGAGCGATCGGCATCTTTCCACAGTAACACAGGTTGTGGTGTCGTATTGTCGTCTATTGTTTTGTGAGTGGCAACCGCTTTTCTTAGAAAATTACACAGAACCGTAAGTATTGCTGGACTTCTTGTGCATGAGCAGGCACAAGTTTAACGAGTTTTCAACGTACATGAGAATATTGGAATTTACTATGTGACGAATGAATACGCAGGGGTTTGATTATTATTTTCCGTTTGCAATTGTATGTCGTTATACCATGCAGCGTAAAGCTTCATTCGTGCAACCTTATGATTTATTTAGTGAAATGCCATGCGGAGAATTTTTTACGCAATCTCCAATTCATTGCTCCAATTTATACGATTTTTTTTCAATCTGTCTTAACCCTATAAACTTTGCGGCCCTGTCCAACATTTTACATGGCGCCTTTGAGAGTAGAGACGTCAGGAAACGTCCAAGGTCTTGTGGGATTAGTGTTGACTTACAAAAACCCTTTCTATCAACAGAAAGTTTTAGCCTTGTGCTGTTGTGATTGGCTGCTCGGAGTGTGTTTAACACCAGTGCACTCGCACCTAACGAGCCCAAATGTGAAATAGCGTTCGTCCTTCCGACCACAATAGCCCCGGCATGGTTGGAGTACGCAGCCTGTTAAGATGAACTGCGCGCTTAGTTCAATTCATTGTTTGGGTGACTACACCGTTCGGATCATCTACTAACACCTGCGTGCTTTAGCCTCTCCTGTTTCACGGCTGTCTCGCTGTAGTGTAGAGTAACCTGAGGTGGGATCCTTTTTTACAAATGCGTTAAGTTGTGGCAACAGGCCTTCTTCTGGCGTTTGCGAACTAAGAAGAATTTAAGTTCAATGCGAAGCAGCTCGTATGCTCTTCTGTTTGCAATTAACCAAATGGTGTGGGACGTGATTTCAGCTGCTGCTTGTAAGCCAAACGTCCGCGTTTGCTTCATTGCACACCGGACTCAGTGAGTTGATACGTGCAAACTGTGCTTTGTATTATGGCAAGTCACGTACGCTAATCATTTAATTGTACTCAAAATAGATGATCGCGCTCGTGTGTATAGCTTCGGCGAAAAATTGCTTGTTTGTTCGCGGAAGACAGGTGCGTTCCAAGACGTTTAGACGCTCAAGACTTGGTGTTTATTGTGAAGTCATCGATTTCACCCATGAGGTGTCTGTCGCGCTTCAGTCACTTCCGCCTTCGGTCTCAGTTGACGCCGAAACTCTTCTCCAGAGACCAGGAAGCGCAGGACAAACTATTTGCTGCTCATTCTGTCCAACGTGATTTCTATAAATGTGTGCGATCCTGGCCGGAAAATTCATGAAGGAAGATTTTGGTGCTTGTTGTGTGCGCGTTGAT
>Ga0210059_1000479_pt1 | contig 50883 bp, 31 predicted proteins | sample Ectturendosymbi2_FD_188042 | JGI IMG/M metagenome (GOLD analysis project Ga0210059, IMG submission 188042) | Ecteinascidia turbinata endosymbiont from Florida, USA - Sample 2 (SPAdes) (version 2) | ecosystem: Host-associated > Tunicates > Ascidians > Unclassified | place: Key West, Florida...
ATACGATCAATCCGAAACGGATGCCAAACGTATGCGTAAACGATAAGACTGATGAAATGATATTATTTTTATTGAAAATTTAACCAGATGCATAATGTAGTATAGTTATTTCAGACATTCATCCATGAATGGGTTTTGCTTCAGGTTGAAATAACCTACTTTGGCTAGGTAAGTGGTGTGGCTTGTCTATGTGATAACTACTGTAACAGTTTGGACGATTTTAAAAATGAAAATGCCCGAAGCTGAATATGATATCACTGACTTTATTAGTGGTGAGCCTACAATATATCTTGCTGCCAGTGCAAGGTTACAGCAACACGAAGTTAGTAGGTCTTTTCATAAAAAACAAACAAAATTGGTGATTCTGATTGATTGCACTGCCCTAAAGTGTACAGCACATTCCATTCAAAGGGTTATGTCACAAGAAGTGACATTAATTAATTCTTGTTCGTGTTCGTGCCCGATGCTGTCGACCTTCTAGTGTACGTGCTGTGCCTGGTTTGATTATTATGATCGACTGCCAATCTGTCCAAGTGTTCGAATGGCTTGTGGTAGGCGACAACCACCACGGCTGGTGAACCTTCGCAGTTTTGGGCTGGTTGCGAGCCTGGTGAACACCCTACCAAAATGGTCACCGTACGCCACTGTAATGATGCTCGTGTACATAACGTTAGAAAGTTACATTTTCAGGCAAATCTCGGAGAAGCTTTTACCGGAGACAAAAAGCAGCCATTTTGTGGACACTTAGTTTTAGCATGGGCAGTTTTTCAAGATTGCCTTCAACTATTAGAAAACAGGATTTCAATCAAAACGTTGGAGAAGTATTTACCTAACTACATATTGACCTATAGTTCAAAACGTAGGGACATTACGAGGGATTAAAGATAAAATAAATATTTATCCTCATTTCTTGTAATGTCGCGACAATTGTGACCAACAAATCCAAAAGATATTTTTTCTGTGACCCTTAAAATTTGCGACTTTGTGCTTGTGCTGAATCCATTGGTTCCTAAGTCATCTGATTTACTTGAGTTTAACCAAATCCACTATGCAGCAATGTTTTCATCCAAGTGCGAAACATTTGCTTTACAGATGCATCACACCTAGTTTGGCTGGTCATTCTTTTCGTGTTAACGCAGGTTAAACTTGGTACTTTTTTGCCAATTCACCGTATTGCATTTTGATATCTGTTTAATCTCAAATATTTTCCTGTCGTTATGCAAGTAGACCTCTTAGAATTAAACTTTTGACATTAATTTCGTCTATTAAAATCTGATGTTAAACCTGAAAAATTGATGGTGAAAAGACTAACCTAAGTGGCATCACTGACAGAAGTCACAACAGTCACCAGATGATTAGGTATGCAGAAATTACGTTGTAAGCTAGATGGGTATTTGGTTATGTATGCAGAGGCCAACAAGGAGAGTTTCGAAAGATACATCCTACACCCACCAGCAGTAAAATAGATTGAATCATTTTGTGAAGTAGGCTACGCTAATTTGGGGCCAAACTATTTTGTTACTTGTAAGAGCATATCAATGGAGCTTTTGGTAGGGGTGTGGCTGCATGCAGGATGCCCAGTAGCATTAAAAAGATTTGTAGCTTTTTGAAAAAACGTAAATGTGCGAGAAAAAGATTTATCGTCTCTGTAACGTTAAGCAACTTGAACAAGACATCAAATCGAGCTGTAACCCACACTTCTTATAAAATGCATGAAACTTTATGTGTTCTGCTATAAGGTTGATATGCACGTGCGACCAATGCGATTCAGCATTTTGCGCACTCCAACTGACAGCTCTGATAAAAACCCAATTGATGTTTTGTACTATATTGCTGTGCTGGTTTGTATCCAAATAGTATATTAGTGCAAGCAAGCTGAACTACAGTACCGTGTCCAGCAACAAATTAAGTATATTATTATGTGAATCATCTGCAAGGATGAAGCAAAGCGTGATTAGTGTTGCTTTCAAAACACTCTGGAAACAAGAGTGGGAATATGATTTTATAAAACTTCACTTCTGCATCTACCTGATGACGACATTGGTTTCATACCAAGCTGTCCACCCTATATTTTACAACAAAATTGCGCCCATGGAACTCACCCTGTTGCATTAGCAAAGTGTCACGTTTTTGACGAACGAATTTTGTTTGAAAACCGTTGCAGACACGGTTGCATTTTAGTGAAATGTTTGCTACTGAGAAACATCTAATTATGCGAAAGTAGGATAGAAGCAAAAGCATGTCTATCTGGTTTTGAAAAACAAAATCAAGAACCGTATTGATAGTTGATGAATGCACAGCGTGAGACCCTCTGTTGTATCATACAAGTGACATGGTTGCGCAGAACGTAATCACTGCTTGGTGGTAGTGGCTGCAGCCATGGGCGTCAACAGAAATTTTTCCAGGGGGCAACGTCAAAATTTTGCCTATCCTTCTTACGTTTTTGACGATGCAATGCAAATGGATGTGTACAAAACGCTTTACCCTTGCCACTCCATAACGAAAATCCACTCTATGTTACGGCAACAGTCAAAAATTGCGCTTCGTTGGCAGCAATAGATAGATATATTACGATAATTTACACAATAAACTATCTGGGGATTTTGAAAGCAGGGTACTTCTTTACAAAGAAGCATCGCGATGGTCTTAACGAAACCACAGATTATGACTTTATTTTACTCAGCAAGACTTGTCAGAGTCACTTTGAAACAAAAGCTGCAAACGTCTGGGAATTCACTCAGAAATCAGAATTAAACCTTAACGATACAGAAGTATTCCTTCAAGCCTGCGTAGACGTATTCTGACAAGTCACGCAGTTTTGAACTGTGCAAAAAGAAGAATGCATAAGCGTAGTTTGGTAAAGCTATTCACTCATGCACATTGGTCACACTCAGTGGCGAACTGACGTTAGGGCAGGAGGCCAATCGCTCACTCCCCCTGGCAGGTTGATTGTAAAACTGGCCCCACTTACGTTATATTCAGGCTTTAGTATTTTTTGGTTTTCAGTAGGTTGCTTTATTTGCCTTTTTTGGAGTATTTTCCGGTGATTGAGGTTTTAGCATAGCCATCCACATCCGGATCCACCATCATTTCTCAGTTTTTTTCTGAGTTTTGTCTGGTGGGCCTCTTGCAGTGGCAAGTGGGCCCCTTTCGGCTAAGGGTTCACTCCCAGGCTCTCCCTTGTAGTTACGCCACTGCTCACACTAACAATGGATTTCCAGACTTGTGGAGGCATTGCTACAGATCCACTCATGCTTCCCAGACGCGTAACGAGGTTAAATGGCGCAGGGGCAAGAAGCAAGTTTGGCGTCCTCGTGTTCGAACCTGAGGTCTTTCGGAAGCAAATTTACTGCATTGAAAAAAGTACGTGTGACTTTGCGGCGCCCCGCGTAGTGATTTGGCGCCCGGGGATTTGTCACCCCTTTCCCCCTCGTTACGCCCTTGGCTTTCATGCTTCTTTTCACAAAGTGTAATACCACGTGGCGTAGTGCTATCAGCAGTCACTGTTTCGTTGTGTTACTTGCCAAGAAGTCTGAGTTCATCAGTCACACGCGGCAAAACGCCTACTACTGTAACTTGAAGTGAACCTGTCAAGATATCTTGTTATGTTATTATTACGTAAAAAAGCTTAACAGCAGAACAATCCGCTCGCAAGCTTCGACAGTCCGCCTTTGCAGACAAAGGAGCGGACATGAGTGAAATGCAAGCGCATCATTGCATGACAACAGAGCAGTGAACTTGGCTTTCGTGCAGTGTGAGTGTCGTACCGGCAAATAAACCGTCATAACAAGAATTACGTGAATCAATCGGTATTGCTTACTTCAGGTTTTCTGGAAAAATTTTTTGTCCCAAAACGTTCAAAACGAGTTACACCAAAATCAAACTTTTTTGCATTTTCTGCTTGGTTTCAAACTTGTACAAAAGCTGACGTATATACAGAGTTCAAAAAATTATGATCATTACAGAAAACCTTGTTGGAAGTTCTGATACTAATTTATGGATAATCCTAAAAAGACGAACAGCAGTAATAAAGACCGGTGAAAATGCTTATGGTTGCATTAAATGCTTTTACAGAATGTACACCTTTGAGTTTGAGGTAGTCTGTTGCTGAGTTTTTCTAGAATAAAACTCCATTTTAGTGTACCTGAAAACGCACTTGTTCTTGAGGCAATGGCATCACCGAAGCGAGAAAGTTCCCTCAAGCATTCTCAAGAACCAAGTAGTTCTATCTTGAACAACGTCGGAGCAAACACAAAACGAAGACAGTGGACGCAAGACGGTAATGTTCATATCATGAAATGCTTAAAATTGTCAAATCCTGAAAACCGTGGTAGTAGAAAAAAATGCATGAAATTTGGAAGGAATGATTCCCTTACGATAATCTTTCGGAACGCGCACTGATTAATAAAAAAAATGCCATCATAGAAAATAAATTATTGAGCTCTGAGGAAGCAAAAAGTATTATGGAAGCACCAGTGGAATTCTCTGAAAAAAGCATATTGTATGGCAAAGGTAAAAAATCACTTCGCTGACATCTTTTGGAATAAAAATTGGTGGCGGTCAGAAGGAAATACAAGTAGTAATATTTTAATACGTCAAAGTATGCTAGAATCCCAACTCACATAAGCATGATGTGAGTTAGCACATTGCTAGTGTAAAACGAAGGCGCAAGTTAAAATAATTTAGACAAGCAGCAAATCGTTTTATTCGATCGTGTTTGAATCGGCGTTCAAGTTTCAGAAGAACGCAGACGACGAAAGTCGGTCGTCAGTTTCATAACCTCATAAAAACAATGTTGTGATTGCATTATAAACTTGTTTGGTCAATCAGATTTGCATGCCACGTTTTCAACAGTCAGTAAACCGAACACCAATATCGCTGAAATCTGCACAAAGGTGTCATGGCTTCTTTCATAGCCGTGCACATCGCAATCATGATGGGATTTTTATTTAAATATTTGACCAGGATTTCACCCGCACAAGGCATTTTTAACATTTTAGACACCAACCTTATGTATAAATACAATTTCAACAGCTCTTCGCCCTCGCAACACATTTATGTCGCTGGCCATTGCGATGGCTTTTCGTATGGATTGGATAGTCAGACTGTACACAGCACTTCACAATGCTGGCGGTATCCGGACTACAGCCACCTGGACAACTGCCAGCCGTACAACTGCCGCCTAGGACAACTGACACCCGGACAACTACCACCCGGACAACTTCCACCCGGACAACTGCCACCTAGGACAACTTCCACCCAGGACAACTGCCACCCGGACAACTGCCAACCCAGGGGTGTAGTGGGGCGGAAACATTCCCACACTTTTTTCATCTTATCGTTTGTAGTGCAGTGAAAGTGATAAAACTGATTTTAAAATTAGCTTGAAGTTCTGTTGAAAATGGCCAGGTTTAAAGTGCGTCCCCACACTTCTTTTTGTAGCAGCACATCCCTGTGCCACCCGGTCAACAGCCACCTGGGATAATGCGTTTGGCACATCACAAATGCTTTTGACACATCACATACAAGCTATAAACTTCAGTTCGTTATGTTGCGTTGCGGCACGTATAGGAGTTCTCGCGGCGCAACGGTTGAGAACTTATGCGTTAAGATATAATTGTATCAAATAGTGCAGTAAAATGGAGTTGCAACTCACAGATCAAAAGCTGACGTGAAAGAATGCACAGAACTTAAAATGATCGGAAGAAGGCGTTTTATGAGTCCGTGGAAGGAATAAGATGCGATAATGTCCATAAGAGTGTTTGCTGTGAAACATTTGAAAAGGCTCATGTAAAATTAAGTTTTGCACTGACGTAGCAATATTCTGAAGATTTAATGACATCGGCACGACATTTTCCACCTAACAGTGTTGAAGTTGAACTTAAGGTTCTTTAAAGCGGTTAGAGGATGAAGGAACGTTTGTTATACACCAGAATCTTGTGTGAAGTTCAAATGGCTTTAATCGCAATAAACGCAAAGAGCTCAATATGCCTCAGGTGGCACTTTCCCGGGTGGCAGTTGTCTTGTGTGGCATTTGTCCGGGTGACAGTTGTCGTGGGTGGAGCAGTAATAGAGGGCGGTCAGCCGCAAGATCATACGGAGTTTGGAGTCGGGTCAGGGATCAGGGATCAGGGATCAGGTAGCGAGGGGGGGGGTTTTCCACCCCCCTTCCCCCGACCTATATTTTCAATATTTTTTTGTGTTTTTGATATTTTTCATATTTTTTGCGTTATGGTATTTTTTCATTTTCACGTTAACTTTTTCAATTCTTAGTTTCATATTTTAAGTTAACTTGTTACTTTGAGGTTTTGTCTAAGTCGGCCACTTCATACTCTAACCTGTCACTGATTGTCGAAACGCAAGGCGTGCCTGGGCATGACACGTTTTAATCCGATAAGCAAATATTCACACAACAGGCCAAGATCACTTCACTTGAACATCATTCGAGATGACCGTGTGGACATTAGTATCAAAGCAAAACGTTTACAGTTATTCAGTTTCACCCTGCTCTGTAACAAAATTAATATAACCGTATCATTTTTGCAGAGTAACGTTTTAACAAAGTTTGTCTGCCTTTTTGCGTCATCGTTAACATTTCATATCTTACGACTTCTTTTAACGAAAGTAGCAATCATTGCAAACTTCGAATGTTAGATACATATATCTCATTAGCAGTTTAAAATTTCTTTTCTTCCGAATGTTTTTGCTTTCTGTGAGTTTGTTGTTCCTTTGTGTAGTATTACTAACTATTTTAACTATCGCATAGCTATGATGATGTTCCACAAACGAACCACACCATTGCTTCAATCTGTAACCGATTGCGTTGTGAAAAGGCATGCCCACTACCTCGGGTTTTAATCCGATAAGCAAATAAAAACCCAAAACGAACATCGTAAGAAAATGAAATGTTAATGATGGCATGAAACAAACAGGTAAGTTTTGTGAATACTGTGTGCCGCAGAATCACACGGTCATGATACGTTTTGTTCAGAACAGAGGAAGTCGAGTGATTACTTACTGTAAAGTAATTCACGCTTTGGGTAAAAGCAATCGTAATGGGAAATTTCTTGTTTGATTTTGTTAAAACAGGGAAACGTTCAGGGTTGTATGCTGTGTAAAAGAACAGAATGCGTTAACAGGTTGTCGTCTGTGAATATGTTTTGCTTTGACACTAACATCCACACAGTCATCAAATGATGTTGAAGTGAAGCAAGTGTGAATATTTGCTTATCGGATTAAAACCCGAGGTAGTGGGCATGCCTTTTCACTGCGCAATCGGTTACAGATTGAAGCAATGGTGTGGTTCGTTTGTGGAACATCATCATAGGCTATGCGGTAGTTGAAATAGTTAGTTAATGAGAAACTCACAGAAAGCAAAAACATTCGGAAGAAAAGAAAATTTAAACTGGTAATGAGATATATGTATCTAACATTCGAAGTTTGCAATGATTGCTACTTTCGTTAAAAAAAGTCGTAAGATATGAAATGTTAATGATGACGCAAAAAGGCAGACAAACTTTGTTAAAACGTTGCTCTGCAAAAATGATACGGTTATATTAATTTTGTTACAGAGCAGGGTGAAACTGAATAACTGTAAACGTTTTGCTTTGATACTAATGTCCACACGGTCATCTCGAATGATGTTCAAGTGAAGTGATCTTGGCCTGTTGTGTGAATATTTGCTTAACGGATTAAAACGTGTCATGCCCGGGCGCGCCTTGGGCTTCGACAATCAGTGACAGGTTAGAGTATGAAGTGGCCGACTTAGACAAAACCTCAAAGTAACAAGTTAACTTAAAATATGAAATTAAGAATTGAAAAAATTAACGTGAAAATGAAAAAATACCATAACGCAAAAATATGAAAAATATCAAAAACACAAAAAAATATTGAAAATAAAGGTCGGGGGAAGGGGGGTGGGAAACCCACCCCCCTCGCTACCTGATCTACCTGATCCCTGATCCCTGATCCGACTCCAAACTCCGTATGATCTTGCGGCTGACCGCCCTCTATTACTACTGGTGGCGATTGTCCTATGTGGCAGATGTCCAGGTGGCAGTTTTCCAGGTGGCTGTAGTCCTAGAACCAGGCTGACTGTCCTCATAGGTTTCGCACAACGAGGTTCGAAGCAGTTTGTGACACCATCGTCGTGATTTTAGACCTCGAGCACTTCCACATAAACCAGATTTTTTTAAGGTGTTTTAAGGACCCGATTCGGGTCCCTAGAATGGAAAATCGGGTCCCAAGGATCAGAGAAAATTATCATCGAGCCCCTACAATCAAAGAAAATCGGGTCCCAAGAATCAGAGTAACTGGGTCTCTACAAGTCCATACCGGGTAGCTAACAGTTTCCTCAAAAAATCCCTGAAGACCCAACCAATACGTGACTTGTTCAATCTTTGGGTTTTTCAAGATTCGTTTAGGATTTGGTTTATCGTTTTATCGTCCGATTCAAAACAGTTTTAACTTAACTGCATGCATACTTAACGCTTTTTCAGACACTCATGTTTGTAGCAGTGTTTACTTGCCGGCAACTTCCGGCTTCTCGAATCTTCTGCCTCTTGTTTGGAAAACACTTCACAGTTCCGGTTGTTCATCTCTGCGCGGCCACTGTTCTTCTCTGATAGCGCATGAAGTGCGGCGGCCTCTTCACACAGTATTACTATTCGTTTATGATGTTAAGAATTAAGTGTTCACCTCGACAGACTATTCACGATATTAATGTTAAGTTAATATAAGTGGTGGAATAAGCAATTTACGATTTTTCAACTATTAATACGATTTCTAAGTTGATAAATATTCTCAGAACATTAACGCAATTTATCCACCGTGTCTACTTCTTGTTTATCTGGTTTGTGCGAATTATGCAACTGATGCGGTTGATTGATCACAGTAAAAACTGGTATTTGTAGAATCATTGCACTTGCACATTTGAAAACAATGTTTCAAATTAAAGAAGATTAATAGATCAAAAACAACAGTCGTGAAAGGTTTAAAATCACAAATTTTTAAAAAGTGCCAATGTAGCTCCCATTTCATTGGCAAACGATAAGAAGTTTTCATCCCAGCAGAGAATGATAAACCGAAGGTAACACAACATCATTTTGTTATTTCAGCACTTGCACCGCTGTTCTAGACCAGGAGAAGTCGACTAAATTTGTCTAATTGGTTTGTAGACATCTGCACGACATCCGAAAGAAACGTGTACAACCTTACGACCACTGGTGATGTATATATTCAGTGCCCTGGTCGAACAGAAAATATTGCCGCAAGTGAGTACAGCAACGCCCTTGGCAGATAAACATAGAGATTGTTGCTAATGGTTTCAACCAGTGACTTGAGCAAGACATGAGCTGAATGGGATTCCCTTGACGAGAAAGAAAATTATCTTTATAATTTCCAGTAGTGTTGATCTATAATCATTTTAAAAAGTTTTTGAAAGTCGCCTCCGTGACCTTGCCTTCCTCTGGAAAAAATATGGCACTGACTCAATTTTTACTTCGTTCTCATCTTTCAAGCACCTCCTTGCACAGTACACACCTCCTTGCACAGTGTACCTCCTTGCACAGTACACACCTCCCTGCACAGGGCACACCTCCTTGCACAGTGTACCTCCTTGCACAGTACACACTACCCTGCACAGGGCACACCTCCCCGCACAGTACACACCCCCCTGCACAGTACACAGCATTTCAGCCATGTTCATGTTCATGGGCGTCGGAAGGATTTTTTCCAGGGAGCGCCCACCAGGAGATTTTTCCAAAGATTTCCAGGGGTGGAGGTCAAAAGTGGTGAAATTTCTTTTTTTCCACTCGAAACTAAGAAAACAACCATTTTCAAAATCCAGAGGGGCCAAGGCCTCCCTCCCCCCTTCCAACGCCCATTACCATGTATTCATAAAATCCTTTGCCCTTTTACCAACCTTAACACATGAAACCAACGCTTTGAATAAAATTGTCGTTTGTGAGTCATTATTTTAACATCTATGCTGCTCATTCCCAAACCGAGGCCGTAACCTCGGGCTCCGCTGTACATTTAACCCCAGTTGCTAACTGAGGATGAGGAAGGTTGAAGAGGTCCTAACGTGAACAAGATTTTCAACGAAACGTAGTTGTTCCCTTTAAGTCCCGCGTGCGCCACTTTTTTGCAAAGCTTTGCAATGCAATGCCACAACTCGACAGCCGATTGAGCTCGGGACCTGTTCAAACCCTCTACGGATTCAACAAGTCGAGATTGAAAAAAAACGTTCGTTTTGGGTTTGGGGTTGTCTGGGGTTAACGTCGTAATAGGGTCATGTTTTCGCGAATTTTTTCCAACTTTACCGGGCTTGGGCGCCAATTCAATAAACCAATTTTTTGGCTCAAGGTTTTGTTGGGATCTAGACTATCATCCAAGTATTTAGAGCCCTTGATTGGCTTTCTGGCATATCTGGAGCCAAAAAGCATGGCTCATAAACCAAAAATTCGTAAAAAATTATACTCCCACAAACGCTGACCCTGGGTATATTACACCCATATTATATGTGGCCATAACTTGCAGCAGCTTGAGCTAGAGAGCTGTTCAAGCCCTCTATAGATGGGGAAAGTCTTGTAGTTTAAACTGAAAAAAATGTTAAACTTGGGATGTCGTTTTTTTATGTTTACATAATGATAAGATGTTTATGCATAATTGTTTACACTTGGATTACGTCATCACCCCTGGGAGCCGACCAATCAAGTCGATTTTGTGGATCAAAGTGTTGTTGGATTATAGGCTGCAATACGAGTCTTTAGAAGGTTTGATTGACTTTGTAGCGTTTCTGGTTCAAAAGTTATGGCAAAATAACCAAATATTAATTAGGAAAATCCCCGGGAATCCCCCAGGTGTTTGCAAACACTTTCGGGTTTTTGGCCCTAACTTTGGAACCAGAAACGCTAGAGAGTCAATCACGGGCTCCTAAGACTCGTATTATAGCCTAGAATCCAATAAAACTTTGAGCCCCTAAATCGAGTCGACTGGATCGGCGATGTCGTCATCAAAAAACGCAAAAAATACCCGGCGATGCCGTCATCAAAAAACGCAAAAAATACCCCAATCATGACGTCATCAACCAAAAACCCCAAGTCTGAAACTTTCAAATTTTTTTCATTCTAAACTACAAGACTTCACGAGTCATTACAGGATTTGAATATCTCTCTAGCTCATATGGCTGGCAAAGTTTGGCCTGAGAGGGCAAATTATACCTTTTGTGAAACTTTTTGATTTTTGCCAAAAACTGGGTTTTTGAGCCATAATTTTCGCTCCAGATATGCTAGAAAGTCAGTCAAGGGCTCTAAGGGCTCGGATGATAGTCTAGATTCCACACAAACCTTGCGCTAAAAAATTGGCTCGTTGCGTTGGCGCCCACGGCCGGGTAAAGTTGGCCAAAAATTTGCGAAAACATGCCCCTATTATGACGTTACCCACAGAAACCCCCAAACCCAAAGCAAACATTTATTTTCAATCTCAACTAGAAGACTTGTTGAATCCATAGAGGGTTTGACAAGCTCTCTAGCTCAATCGGCTGTCGAGTTATGGCGTTGCAAAGCTTTGCAAAAAAGTGGCTCACGCGGAACTTAAAGGGTTTAAAAACTTGTGACTTTCACTTTTGCATTTAATTCCAAATCTAACAAATACATTTTTGCAAATTTTGCTTCGGTTGCTGGCAAGGTTGCAGAGTAGGAGGTAAAATGTCCGACTCCAACTCCGATCTCTCCGAAATTTCCGTTTCCGACTCTTAACTTCACTCAAACTGGCGAGACAGTTACAAATTGAGATTTAATGTAAACCGCTGGTCAATTTGTTCTATATTTGTAGTAGGCTAATAATGTGCTTCCGTCTGCAAACAAAATGGTTTTTATGTTGGCAATGACTAGTTGCGGAAACTGTGTACCATACATCGGTTGAAGCGTAAAAAGTAATGGCTTTTCTCAGTAGAAACCCACTGAATATCCTGTTTCCAAGTATTCTCGTTTCTCCTATGCTATCTGACTTGTTTTTTCCTCTTTCTAACAATCAGTTCCTGGGCTTTTTTCAAATAAAATTAACTGAAATTAACAACAGGTTAGGTTTTAAGTTGACAAACCGATCCATTATCGTTTCTTGCCCCTAATTACTTACGTTTCTAACTTAGATTGCTTTTCTACCAAATAGCATCAATTTTTACTCGATTTATGTTATGTTGAACATTCTACCAACCGGATTGAATACCGTCTTAAATGAAACTGCACGTTTTCCTAAATTTATGTAAAAGGTACAGCGTTAGATAAATATCATTTCGAAATAATTTCAGTTCACTATTAGGAGCAGACTATCGTAGTTTCAATTGTGCCAGCAAATACTCTATGAATACATTAGTCCTTGTTTTGAGATCTTATTAAAGGCTAAGGCCTAATATTGAATGCTATTATTTGTGACCGTAGCTACAAATGCATTCTAATAACATGAGTGAAACTGACTATTTGATCGTTATATTTTGCAAGAAATTTGCATGGAATATTTTCTCGAACCATTCCTGTGAAATTTTTGCAAAGGTATTTATGTTTTTCAATGCCTTTTCACACGTTTATCTCACGGCAGGTTTGTCATTTTCTTCTGGAAACACAAAATAGCTCTAAACGTTTTGTGGAGTCATAAAAAAGCTCAATGATTTGTAAAAGCTTCATCTGGTTACATATCTTTGAGTTTTTATTCCATTGTGCTATATCCCATGCAGCACAATATTTCATTCTAAGCTGTGCTACACAACAAGCGGCCTGCTCAAAATCATTTCGTGCTGAAATTCCAGTGGTTTCATTTCCAAACGGTTTTAATTTATTTGTTTGTTTGTGAGCAGACACGAAGTCCATAGTATGAACACACACACTCCACAGAAAGCAGGTCGATAAAAACAGACAAAACAAAACGTAGTACAAGGCATTGAAGCCGGCGGAATCACAGGGTTACAGACACTTTTTACAACTGCATTGAAGACAGAACCATAGGGTTACAGACACGTTCTTGACACTAACGTTTGCTACCACGTAACACTTGTTACAGCACTACTGCGGATTAGGGCGCCAATTCCTAAATTGGTCGAGTCTAGGTAAAATGCGAAAGCATTGTGGCATGACACGCCATCAATCAAACGGATACTGCAAAGTTCGATCACTCATTCACAGACTAAAATGCGATTATAGTGTTCAAGGAATAGTGACGAGTACAAACAATCTGACTGCATCAAAGCACGTAACCATACGTTGTTAGATTTTCTGCATCTTTCGAGAAACATCTACGTGTATTTTCGTAACAGAGCCTCAAAGGTAGGAATGTTACATTGAACCTGATGGCTACTAACATTCTTTCTCCAGGGCAGGTTGTGTAGAGCTCTGCATCCAAAAGTATATCCCACACGCAATCTCTGCATGCATGACTTCCTCAAATTACACCATAATTGTGATGCATACATGGGCGTACAAAAGGAACGAAAAAGCACGTTTTCAACTGCATTTGAACAACGGGAATAGGAGGCTCGCAGCTTGTTTGCTGCACAATATTGACATCGCAGTTGTCTCTGAATGTCTTTGTCATCTGAGAGCTCAGTATCCAATACAATCCCCAGATATTTGTGTTGGTCAACAAATTTTACGTATTTACCACTCAATTTCAATAATGCAATGGCTGTGCTTTTTGCACTCTTACCCTTAAACGTCATACAAACAGTGTTTTGGGTGTTCATTTTAAAGCGTCTGTTTGGGTGTTCATTTTAAAGCGAATTACGCGATGACCCCTCCTTTATTGTGATAAAAGCTTCAAGCTGATCCCGAGGCTTTCATCATTTAAGTAGCAGCGTAGATTACTTTTCGTCCTTTGCAGTACTGTTTCAACTTAAACATTTGGTTTGACTCTGGTATCCCTGAAAGTGAATATCTTTCAGTTTGTCCGCAGCAAATGGTTGATAAGGCTTTTGAAATGCTTTCTGAAAGATCTTGACGTGTTGAAATAGTTCCTCCTAAAACGCCGTACTTCATTAATTTCAGAAAACGTGGTTAACAAACTATAAGGTAGAGGTAGTATATCATCATTCATAATGTTGGACTGGATTCAATAATGCCAGCTGCCTTGTGTTTGTCAGTAAACATCCATTTTATGTATAATATTACAGGAAGCGATGCTACCTCAGTTCCAAAGTCTCCAATCATTAAAACAAGACTTCCTATGCCAGGCTTCACCCAAAGGGAAGCTTACCGAAACATTAAAGTTAAACAAAAAGATCAGCACGCATCAATCTTGCATCTTTACGGTATTCCAGGAACAGGTAGAACGGAAATTGTTCGAAAACTGGCCGAGGAATTTCCATATCAAGGTAACGAGATGCTGTTGGTTAAATATGAAATCGACTGCGGTGGTGATCACGCTGATATAGCGAGAAGCTTAGGAGACCTTCTCTATGAAATGTTGAGTCAAGCATTCGGAACCAACAACAGTGCAGTTAAATATGCATGTGCGGGCCTATTGGAAGACAGTCCTCAACTTTTTGTTAAGCTCCTCTGTGAGGCATCACTGCCTATTGTTATTATTATCCAAGACCCGCCTAAAGAATCAAAAAAATTGATGGATAGCATCGTTTTATGTCTCAAAGACGCCACTCATAGCAAGCCCGTTCATTTGTACGTCACGTCCAATTCCAAAAGCACTCTGTACCATCAGAGCAACATTGAAGAATATGAAGTCACTGGCTTCGCAGAAGAGGAAGGGTTAAAGCTCTTGTTGAATTCTCAATCAGATTCCAGTGAAGAGACAAAAGCGGCCGCTGATATTTTCAAAAGCCTGAGCGGATCTCCATTGGGTCTTTTTGCTGTAAAAACGTATTGCCAAATGTTGGACATTACCTACAATGAGTATTTACAGTTGCAATCTCATTTAATTTACGCGGAAATAAAACACGACTTGGAAAAACAGTTTGGTGCGAATTACAAACATGTGTTTGAGACTGTTGTTGCTTTGCTTGATACAAAGGAAGAGCTTCTAAATCAACTTAAGACTGTTTCAATGTTTCATCATGGAAATATACCGAGACGCTTAATTGGAAAAGTAATGCAGCGCCACAGGAAGGTATCGAATGAAAAACCAGCTGTCACGCAGTTGGTCAACAAAAAGTGGTCAGGTTTGTTCATTAACCGACTGGCTGATTTTACTTTTTGCAAAATTGATAAAAAGGGAACTGACTCAAAGGTGACTTTTCATCAAGTAGTTTTTTCTGCTGTACAAGAACTTTTAAAAAGTCGGGATCAATACGAATTAAAGCGACACTTGAAATATGCAATATTAGCGATTTCCTCTGTTGTGAACAAAGATTTGCGAAAACGGACTGACAAATTGTTAATGAAGTGTTTTGTTCCGCACATTCAAGCTGTTTTAAAACACTTTGAAGATTTTGACATGTGTGAAAAAGACTTTTTAATGAAAATGGCTGCTGCCCATTTATATGAAGTCTTGGGAGCTATTTTTAGTAGCAGTTTCCAAACAACTGCTGAAAAGTATCTTAAAAGCAGCATTAGCATGATTTGGGCTGAAATCACTCAGCGAGCATGTTCCAACCTCAACTTCGATGTAGTTACACACAAGCAGAATATTCCAACGGATGAGTACGCAAAAGAGATAATTGAGATTTGCGTTGCTGCTGGTGAGGATCTTCGTCACAGTGGCGTTGATATCATTCAATACGCTTCAGTGATTCTGCAGATCAAAGATGAAGATTTGAATTTTCTGAACAAGTTCACTCGAAATGAAGAATTCGAAGAATATTTTAAAAACAGTTGTCAATACTGTGTCGAAATTTCATCACAAAACATCAAGAAACTTCGATCCGAACCAGCAGAAATTTTTCTTGGTGAAGATAAACATTATAAAGTCTTTTTCACTGAGCGATTAATTTCGGTTGTTTATTCATTGTCACGGGTCATCCTTTATGATGTCACAGACATGACTGAAGATGAAAGAGACACATTTGTGTGGATGGCAGACCTTGTGACATCTCTTTGCAGAGAATGCAAGCGCGTTACAGGAGTGAGTCTTCTGTTTTTTGGTCTGAGTCCCTTGGTTCAAGTAGATGTGAGGCTTAAAAATGAAAAGCCCTTAACAGAAGAACAAAAAAAGAACGTTTACAGGAAGCACGAATGCTCGCAGAGGATCAACTCCAACAAACGATTGCAGACAATGAAAAGTTGTATGAAAACGGTCTGGCTAAGACCGGTATGGAAAACAAATTTCTACACCTGGGATACCTCCGTTCAGTTTTGCGGATCTATTCCAAGTTATGTAAAGTGTCTTCAGACGAGGAGCTCTCCGGATTTCAACAAACGGCAGACGAGTACTGTAGAATCCTGTGCCAAAAAGCATATGATGGAATGAGCTCCTGGGATAGATGCCCGAACTGCATAGTTTATTGTGCAAAGTATCTTGCCGCCAAAGGTGATTATGCGCAAGCCGTTGAACACTTCCGCAATGCACTTGAAGCTCAAGTTACTCAAAATGAGTCTTCGAAATCCTTCCCCTGGATTTGCTACAATTACGCGAGGGCTGTGCGCGAAGGAAATCTTGAAGAATACAGACAAGATGCCAAAGAAAAGTGCAGGGAAGCGCTAAAATTTGAAAAGAGCATTCCTAGTTTATTGATGCCAAAGAAAAGTGCAAGCCCCCTGAAAGGAAGTTATAAAAGCAAATATTTTTCTTGATAAATTCATTAATCACGCATTTGCGAAATTAATCATGCGTTTGTGAGATGCTTGAACACGCAAGGGTTTGCGCCACCCTGGACATTTATTGACGTCCCCTTGGCGAGACGTGCCTCCCCGGTTATGAACCACTGCATTAAAGCCATTTCAAATTTATAAGCTGTTATCGTGTCAAAAGTCACCAAAAGTGTGTCGTATATGTGCCGTAGGTGGCAGTTTCACACAAGTGCCTTCGCCCCCGTGATGTAGCCAGCTAAAAACGTCTGGAGGGGCTAAATATTTTTGAATTTGATCGAGCTACACTATTTGATTTGGAACACCACCTCTCGAAGCAGAAAACGACGAGATATGCTAGAAATTTTGGATGGGCCATTGCCCCTTTGGCTCCCCTTGGTTACGCCTATGCTTCGTCCCTGACGACGTTAAGGTACCTTCACTTCAGTGTCGATGCTTTTAAGGTGGAGAATGCATCGCTGTCATCACATCTTCATAAACACCCTTGAATCAATGCAAACGTTAATTGTTTACAAGTCTTTTCAATTTTTCCACAGCACAATTCTCACGTGAACATCACTGCATCCTATTCACTTCACGCATTCAACACACCGCTTACTTCCGTGCATTGCAAAGTTCTGTGAGTTGTCTTTCCGTAGCTTTGATTTGCGAGATACACAGCATTGAATAGCAATGCTGCAAGTCACTTTTGCTGCTCTGCGTTGAAGCAAAAATGCAGCAGCGCAGTAGTTGACATCTGCCCTGCAGCAATAACTCTACGTTTCGCAACGCGATAATGTGCACTGATATTGATTGCTCGTCCATACAGTATGATGTGCAAAACTGTTGGGAAACATAGCGTTTTTTGATGAAAAAGCTGCTGGAAAATTTTCAACAGCCTTGAAACTGTGTGTAAAAAGGCTTTGAACCAATGCTGCAGCAAAAACCTGCGACTGCACCTACTCATGATCACGGGACTTTCAAGAAAGGTCGGTTTAAGCCAAACACGACAGGCGAAATTGTGGGTGGAATGATGGTTTCTTTTATTATCATGGGAAGTACCCGAATTCCCGTCGGCGCGAGTGCGTGTCCACATTTTTGTACCTCTTTTTCAATCAGATACCTACTTTTTTATTCTTTAAAGTTTTATTGTACAGTATGTGGTCTACCTTTTGAATGTCGCTAAAGAAGTCCTGCATGAAGCAAGGTCAGGTATTTATTTAATACATATAAACTTGAAACCCCCAATGTTTTGCTGAAATGGCTTTTCAGGCCGGATTTGGCTCGTGGGCAATAGTTTGGTGAGCACTGGCTTAAGGTTATATTTCAGATGAAGTATTTGTCGGGCCAGCAGTTTCCTAAAAGAAAGTATAATAAAATCCAACATTATATTGGCATACCTTCTAATAACAGTGAAAACAACTTAAATATACTGACGTCAGGTGCATAGCCGTGAAACTAAAATATTTTTGCAGAGACTGGTTTATTTTGAGAAGTTTTATTCAGAGTATAGGATTTCACTGGAAGTCAAGGTGTAACAATTAATAATACCTCAGTGCTTCTTCAGAGTCTGAGAAATACAGTAGTCATGTCAGCGTTTTGTGACGGAAAGCTCGTTCAGTAGATTTAGCTGTGATTTTTTCTATTTCAAATTCTTCAAGAAAAGTCATTCAGAAATCACATTTGCTATTGAGTACTTTTGCACGTTTATACTGCTCCATTCAGGACATGTTAAGCAATATAAGAAAAGATTTTGCTGAGCTTTAAACAACAAGCAGAAGTTACCTTGCCAAATAGCAACTACAGAGTTCACAAGGAGACAAAGATTAAGGAAACAGCAAGAAAATGATAGAAGCGCGTTTAGATCTGATGCTTTAGATCAGTGGTTCATAACTTTCCCACCACAGGGACCCTACCTCTTACCTTGATGGTCACTAACTGCCCAGGAGATTGGTCTTTTTCAAGATTCAAAAGAATTAAAAATGAAGTAATGGGTCACAATACCCAGCAGTAGCGGAGCACGCCACTGGCTACTCTAGCTATAGCCAGGGGCGGCACGTTCCAGGGGGTGGCAAAATCTAGTCGCCTATTTTAAACAGAGATAATTGAAAAGAGGTGAGGAAATTATTCAGACTGATTAAAATTTAAGCTTTCTTAATTTCATCAGCTAAGTCCCACGCCCCATGAGAATCTTCTTTGGCAAATGAAGGCGACACAGCCGATATTATTAGCGCCATGGTTACAGCCATGTTATGCTCACCACAGCTTTGTCGCTACCTATCTCTCAATATTATTGTGTAACAATGATTGCTATTCCAGGAATCCATTCAAAACGCGCCTACTCTAGCAAGCTGGAGCATCGTTCGTTGGTCAAGGTCCAGCCCAGTTGTTCTCAAACTTTCATGAGCCGTGGCCCCCTTCTAAACTTAACTAGCGAATACTTAATATATCGTGACACTTGGGTTATGCAATATCACGACAAAGCTACCTAGTAACGGCCTCTGCTCGTGGCCCCCAGAGAACCGCTCTGTGGCTCCAATGGGGGCCGAGGGCCTCGTTTGAAAAGCCCTTGTCCAGCCACTACAGTTGCAGCTGGGCTTTTTAAACTTGTTGCCGCAGTTATTTAGAAACCTCTGCAATAGTGAAGCTATAGTTCTGTACTTCATTGATAGGAAAGGGAAGCTGCTTGCTTGATCAATAGACTACTTTCGCTCATCCGGTGGAGTTTGTTTTAATAGATGACTAAAAGGCTGTTTATCTTGGGGCGTTAATATACGCAGGTTTTGCTGAAAAAATGTGAGCTCTGTGTTGCAACGCTGGGCACTCAGTAATGGAACACATTATGCCCCAATTGTTTTTAGTCTTGTGTAGTCCAAATGAGCTAACTTTCACCCAGCTAATCGCAGTAACGTTTACTACTGTCAGGCCCGTTCGCAGCAGGGGGGGCAAAAATCACGAAAGGGGGCACATTTTTAAATACAATATTTAATGTATGCAGCAACCGCCACGAAAAAAGTCGCCTACGACATGTAAACGTTATTCACATTTACATCGACCCAGAAAGTTATACAGATACAAACGCCGAACCGACCGAACACCGTGATTTGCTCTTTTGCAACTTGGGCAAGGGAAGAGACAAGAAATAGCATATTTTGCAAATCGTTAAAACTTCTATCTTCTTGTAGATTGATCTCGCGTTTCACCTTTGCTCCCGACTCCTCTTTCATGTCGCACAAGCTACAGCATCTCAGGCGGTTCGCTATACAGCAGAAATAGTGCAAGTAGACGATACAACGTGGCAATTGAAGCACAAAAGCAAAAACAATGTGTCATCCTTTAAATCTCTCGGCCTGATGGGATAGTGATAGATCATAGATTGAGAGTTGAATTAGTCAAAGCAGGGCCAGAGAAGTATCAAAACAAAGGTCCTTTTGTAGCACCACCAGTTGGTAATAGCACGAAGAAATTGCGAAGTCTTTCTAAAGAAGTGGTTCTACAAAACACTTAAGAATGGGGATAGAATTTTGAGATCTTGGTTATTATACTCAAAATTTGAGTGTGGGCTGTATTGTTTTTGCTGTAAGTTGTTTCGATTGGGTAATGATCATTCTTTATCTGTTGCAAAATCTTCGATAACTTTCTTTAATTTGTTTGGCTTGGGAATGGTGTAGCTTACTGCATTTCTTGTCTATTGACAAAAGCGCGAAAATAATTTCTTTTTTCCAAAATGATTAGGATTACAATTGTTGTGGTCAAGTATGTCGGTCACTTGTCTCAATGTAGATTTATTATTGTTGGTGATTTTCTTCCTAGACACACTTTCTATTTGCATTTCCCCTTCGTTAATTTCTTCTTTTTTGTTTGCGTTTCGGTTTCCTGTCATTCATTCCGAAAATTTTGTTTGGCTGTTAATCGTCTTGGGAGTTTAGTAATGCTGCCTTCGGTCATACCAACTCCCGCCCACTACAAATCTTGTGTTTGTTCGAAAATACTAATTGTTGAGTAAATGCTATAAAACCGTTGTTTTTTACGTTCACGTTTCTTGATTTGTTGTTGCCTTGTAATCTTTTTTTGGCTTGGCAACAGTCCAACTTAACGTTTTCTGTTTATGAATAGTTGTTACTAATACTCTGCTGAGATCATCATGTTGTAGCTATTACCAGCTGCAGCTGTGCGTTGCACTCCGCGGCATGGTGTTCGGGGAGGTTAAGTAGTCGACAATTTACGTTACATTTGGCGAACGTTCTTGCAGAAAGGTCTTCAAAAAACAAAAGATCTTAACATGGTTGACTGAGCACGATGACATCATAAATATAACATCACTGCCCACACCAGGGAGCGGCATTTTCTGCAAGAGCCAGGGGCGGCAGAGGGAATCAAAATATCCTAACGGTGCTACCTGCTTACAAATTAACACTTGTTGTTTGCTATAAAACACAAAAAAGGAACAACAAAAATCCCCGAAGTTTATAAAAGCTGATCTGTCAACGTCCTAACAATGGTAAGTGCATAGCCTAAAATTCGTTTTTGTCGGGGAATCCAGTCCGTTGATGCTATTCGGTGTGTTACACATCCTAAACACAATAGGTACACAGACGTCCACCATAATATCACTTTATTTGTTTGTCTCTTTTTCGTCAATACAGCTTGTCTAAAAAAACAAAACAGCGACACTGAAAACCCGTGCAACAAACCAGCACGGCTTCAGTGATAAAATCTAGCAGTTTCAAGAGCACGATTATTGATTAAACAGCAATATCCTTTTATTTTGGTAGTAAACATGTAGAAGAATATATTAGTATGCTTTCGATGTAATCGGTCGGACCACATCTGATTAAAAGTCCTTTCAATACTGTAATAGCAGTAAAAAAAACTTCTTGAGCAAATGAAAAGTCGAGAAATAGCTCTAAATGTTAATTTACTTCGTGTAACCTGTATCTTCCCTGTAACCGCAGCACCAGCTGAATAGTTGATAAGTCACATTAATCCTCTATTGGGGTTGATAACATTGACCCCAGTGAACGACTGGGGGAGCCAAAATTGGCAACAGGTGCGGTTTCAGCTTTGCCCAGGCGAGGCCCGGGATAATGCAACACCAAACGCTGTTTCGTTTCAGATGGTGTGCGTGTATGCCCAACACCGCATGGTTATAAGTTGAAAATCGTATCGCTGGCAACGGATTTTCATAAAGACCGCAAATCTAAGAAGTCGTAATATGCAACTCCTGTCTCTCAAAACGTTTGTGCACGCGCCACAAGACCAACCAATATATTTTCCAAAGTGCCCCCAAAAACATACAAAGACAGAATAAGTGTCACATTACAATTACGTCTACAGTCCCACGTCCAGTAGTCAAAAGAAACTGCGTTGGACTTCGGTGAAAGCTTAAAAGCACTTGAAGTTTCGCTGTTTATTCATTTTATTTATTAATGTTTCACTTCAGACGCAAGGTCCATTTTACAATAGTTTCCAAAACTTTAAGCACGGCAAAAACAAGTAAACGTAGGTGGTGAACTGTAACTTAAGCAGGCTTTGATATTTTTCAAACCACCACATTCAGCATCGATTCCATGCAATTGGTTTCTATAGCATCTTTTGTGCTTACGCCGAAAGTGCCATTCACTTGGGGTAAAAACATAAACTAATAGCTGCGCGAATAGGTTGCCCTTGAAATATTCAAAACCTTTTGGTTTGAAGATTATTAGTCAGCAGTTGAGATTTGTAAAATCTGAAATAATGAAAATCATCTGTTTAGAAGTGAAACGTTTTGTCCCACACTGTTGAAAGATTTTCGTTGATTGCATTCAACTAACAGAAATGTTAAGGCGTAAAAATGCTTAAGGTCATTCACATTGTTATTAGGCTGCTGCATGTTAACTTTCTCTGGCGCAGTGAAGCCAGTGATGCTGAGAACTGTGGCTAATTGTAAAGGAAAACACCTTAACTATAAAGCTTGAGAAAAAATCGTTCGAATCTCGTAACATGAAAAAAGAGATAAAACAAACGATGCAGACTTTACTAAGCGTCAAGAACAATAGAGTGTGTGTACAAAGTCCGGTCCAGGTAAGCTGGATGTTGTTAGCTGTTATTAATCCAACCATGTTCGAAGTATCTAAAACTTGCTTTTGACAATACGTTGAAGCGAAAAACGTGGCGCGGGGGAGGCAGGTTGTTGGAACCGTCCGACACAAAAACCAAGGAATATCCGATTGCGCCGAGCACCCCAGTCGTTCTCAAATTTACACTAACACCAAAAGCAGATATTTGTTGTATAGTTTTCTCACTAGCCAATCATATCCTAATATTCCATTCGTAAACATTCATAAGTAAGAGATCGGAAACAATAGTTCAATCTTTACTGTTTTATCACAAGCATCTGTCAGTCAAAAGATATCATTGCCTTGCTAGACATGTGATGTATGACACAAAAGTCGTCTGGCGAAGGAAAACGCGCTTTTTCAGACAAAAATCTGCACCTCAACTGACACAGAACAAATTCTGGAAGTTTTGCGAAGTCACATCAAGAAAATAATGAATTAAAACCATGTCGGATAATTCGAAAACAAGTCATTGAAGTAATCTTCCCTTGACATGCGTCCACAGTGAAACAAACAATGTTTAAAACACGTGGCTTTTTTAATGCAGAAAACGTTCGCATTTTTGCGTCGCAAAGTAACTGACGATTCTAGTTCCTCCTGTCTCGAAGTGTAATGTACATCAGCCTTTCATAGAAAAAGAAAAAATTAAACGTAAAAAAATTTTAGACTTTGAACGCGCACAAAAACCAAAGCCTTTCGTGGTTTTAAGCAGCCTTGATTGAGCATTCGGTTAGAGCAGGGGGGGAACCTATTTACTACCACGGGCCACACGAGTTGTGCATTATCGCTGGCGGGCAGCAAACTCAATTGCTTTTATCCTAGAATCGTACCTTTATTTAACTATGAGAAAGGGTGACTTCTCTTCACGTACTAAGTACCTGCTTATCATGGAGCTTCGTTTTGACGCGAAGTTGCACTCTAACATGGGTAACGAAAATTCTGATGCGGGCCATATCAAATGTTCAGGCGGGCCGCAGGTTCCCCACCCCTGGGTTAAAGCCACAAAGCAATACTTGCACTTGCAGACTCGCACAAAATGAAATGCAACGCAGCAGCGAAGGTCGGTTCACGTGACTTTAGCGTAGAATGGAACGAAACTCCGCACGAGTGTCCATCATCGCGTTCAGATGTCCCTGCAGTGATCACTTAAGAAACTGAGTAAGGTTGACCAGAGCCATCGTGTGGCCGCCAGCATAGCAGCATCTGTCAGCCTGAGCATCACTGGTAGAGAACGCTGCTGATTTTTCTTGATAAAAACGTCATGAATGAGGACGGGAAAAGTTTTTTTTGACCATTCGACTTTTTATACTTGAAATACATCTCAGGCTCTGCGAGGACTTTGAAGAGAGCTTCTCGTGACGTTTTATCCTGTTGTGAAAAAAGCGTTTCTTACGTACGTTTCATGAAACAAATCAGTATCAAATTCACAAAGGCATCAGTTGTTTCGTTACAAGTGTTACAGGTTTAGATGACTTTCATTTATCTTGATCAACAAAGACTCCCAGACGTATTTTGACATTTATAAAAAGTATTTGTCGAAAACGATATCCTGAATGCAAATACGAAAAAATCACCTTTAACACATTCCGGTAATAGTCTTCTGAGTAGAGTCTCGAATCTCCAACAATCTCTTGTATTATTGGGTCGTAGTTAGCTACAAAAGTACACATTTTTATTCGAGTACTGAAAGGTAGTAACAAGACAGGCATACACAATTTTTCAACTTACAATCGTAAGTTACGTAGGGAATCTGGAATCCTTTTGCTCCATTGTGACCGTTTGATCTGAACTCGATAAACAGCCTCTTTGTCTTTATCACCTTCGCAAAGGGGTTTTCTAAAGTTTGGCAGGATTGGTATTCGTAGCGACCAGGTCGGGAACCTGAAATCACAAAACTTTCTCCAATTCTTTTCCGCCACTTCAACAGACAGTATTCAGCCAATGGCGTAAGATGTGCCTGTTGTTTCAGTGACAGGACTCTGGGCCAGATGAGAATCAGGTTCCAAAAGCAGCTGTCGGCGAACTGACAAACTGAACGCAAGAAAACTGCTATTTAGATAATAAAACTCTTTCAAGCAACCGTTAATTAATATACATTGCGGAACAAACCACGATACTGAAACCGGGCTTAATTGTACATTAAAAAAATCCTTTATACAAGATACTTATTTCTGTTTTGCTGAAACGAAATCAGTTGGTCTTTGTTCAAATTATGCGTCGCTTCATATGAAAGCCATCGCTTCATATGAAAGCCATCGCTTCATATGAAAGCCAGTGTAACCTTTTTTCTTTATGATCAACTGGTCGCCGCATCGATCTTCTCGGGGAAGAAAGATCTCGGGAATAACAATAAGAAGACTGCGCTTTTTTGTCCGTATCTCCCAGCGACAGTGGGCGTTGATGGGGTATTCCCCCGGGAAATTGGGAGATTCTATGAGGCCTTGCAAGTTCCCAATCACTCCTCCACAACGGTGTTCTAAAACAAAAGACCAAAGGCTTTTTGGCAGTCGTAGCTTAGCAACGGCAAAACATTGTTTGCAAACCTATCACTCTTAATTCAAGTCTATCACACCACAGCGGGTTTTCGTTGTTGATACCGAAATGTGAAAACCAGAAGAACTAAGATGTTTTCCCTTCAATCTGTTGGTGTATTTAGGTTATTGCGGTCCATCACCACTACAGTATGAATTTTGGCGGATCACAAATCCGAGTACTAGCAAAATAAGTGCTGAATACAAGTGATTATTTTACACGTTCTTAGTCTGCGTGCAGAGGAACCACATTTTGAACGTTAATGGAAAGGTCTCTGCCAAGGTTCGTGGTATCTGCCAGACAATGGCGCAGCCTCCAGCTCCCTCATGCATCCTATACATCGATGCACTTGAAAGTCATTGCAGTTCTTCATTATAATAATTATGAGGGCGACATTCATGCGTGTGTCTTGATAGCTTGTATTTCATCAAAGTACAGTAAATGCATTAGCGCCATCAAGCGTATACTCTATACTACCGCAATGTATATATCCTCGTCTTCTTTCGTGTATTTGCGTTTTTCTCTTTACTGCGATGCATGTTTAAAGTCTAGCGTTTTGCGTGTGGGAGTGAAGACGTTACACAATACATATATCTCGCATCCAAACTCTTGCGGAGAGGCTCTGCCCTGAATCGCAGCGTGGTTTCCGCCACAACAGATCTGCTACTGACACGGCCTTCTCACTGCGCCAATTCCAGAACACGAATTTCACTAGAAGGTCCTCTGTTAGTTTCTTTTGAGCTGAAAATCGACGAATAGAAGGAGTGTGATCTAGATCAAAACCTGTTCAGAACTTTCTTCTCCGCTGTTCCTTATCATGCACTCCAATATAGCGCAGACATGGCATCAGTGATGGGGTATCTTTGTGCCCAACACGAATGGTAAATTGTTCAGCCTTCTAAGATTGCGGACCACAACAATATGTTGTGGCACAACATAACCTCGGAACGTTCTTGTACATGAACGGCTGTTTGCTGATGATGCTGTCTTCGTTTCACGTAACGAAAGTGGTTTTCCAGCACTAGTGGACAGTTTTGCTGCTTGTGAGGTCTTTTCTCTGGTCATTAGCAACAAAAATATCGTTGTGATCAACCAGATGACGTACACTAATACGCCACAGGCAAATATAATCGTGAATGGGCTAGGTCCCGAAAAGTCGACAACTTTTGCCGCCTGTGTTCTTTCATGTCCAACGACTGCTCTCTTGTGAATGAAATTCATTCCAGAATCGGTGAAGTACCTACTGCACTACCTTCAGTCGACTCATTTCCAGATTATGATGTAATCCACACCTAAGATTGCGCACAAAAGGCAGAATTTGCAAGTCAGGCATATGAAACGCTCTTCGTTACAGCTTTGGAACATGGCCAACATTTGCATGGCAATAAATGAAACTAAACAGTTGTCGTATGCGATTTCTCCGCCGTATTTGCATCGTCACGCGGAAACAAAAGATCAGCAATAGGGCCATTTTCCAGCGAACCGGCTGCGGTTATCTTTGCACAATCGGCTTGATCTATCTTGGTCACGTTTGCTGTCTTTCTTAGTGTCGTTTACCCCAAAACAGTCTCTATGGTGAATTGAGATCAGGCACTCAAAGTGTTGCCGACTCATCTTTCGCTTTAGGGATGTTGTGAAGAGAGTTAATGGGAAGCTCAAAATCTCGTCTTTCAACTGGAAAACATATGACGAAAATAGTTTGGCGTGAACGTCTTAGCAGAGGTTCCTTTCGTCGCCGAGGACTCTCACCCTTCAACTCAAAGTAATCATCGTTTCTAGTAGAATTTGTGCCACAATCCTTCTAATCTTCATAAAGCTTTATTTCTTCTTAATAACTGTGTGGTAGAACATTTTAAGACACAATCTGCAAGCACCGTTGCAAAGTTTTAAAAAGCAGTTGTTATTTGTTTTTCTGGAAAGTCAAACGCTGATAACATTTAAATACCTGTTACCTGCGTGATTTGCCAATTTAAACCCTTTACGTCCTGGGATTTGCCCAATTTGGGCAAGTCGTTACCAAGCCACAAACCGCCAGCAGTCGGAGCTAGAGAGCTATTCAAATCCTTCAAAGATGCGGAGTCTTGAAATTTCGATTACAAAATTTAGAAGTCTTGAATTTGAATTTTTCCGGGGCGACGACACAATCAGGGCAGGTTTAAGGTTTGTTAGATGACCTCATCGGGCCGTGGGCTCTAGTTCCAAGAGGTAATTTGTTTTGTTTTGTTTTTGTTTTGTTTTTTAACTAGGTGAAAATCCGTATCTTTAGAGACCTTGATTGACCTGCTAGCGTTTGTGGTTCGAAAGTTATGGCCAAAAAATCGATAATTAATTAGCCAATTCCCTAGAAACCCATTAATTGATTTGTTGTTATTCCCGAATTTTCCTGAAAGCACTTTTAATGTGAAGCAAAAGTGTGTGAATTGGTTAGTCATGTGCAGGCTGCATGATGCATGAGGTCAATGTGAGAGACATCGAATGCAAAATTACTTATGAAGTAATGTGACATAATGTTCATTTTGAAGTTACAGGCTTACCTTTGCAAGACGACAGGCTCTGAGCAGCGTCGTAGTCAGTGGTCGTGTTTCCCGGGCAGGCGTAGCAAAAGGTTTTCCCTACGTCCGGTTGGTAATATCCAACACTGCATCGAACGCAGGTTAGACTAGTTTTGTCATAGTAATGACCTGCAAAGTGCAATATTTCATAAAAACATCAAAAAGGTGATGTTAATTTCAAAACGAACAATCTGTTTTACCGTCTCGAGAGAGAGACGAGACTACATTGTTAGACGTATTTGAACGACATAGGTGTGGAATAACAGTCAACAACCTCACATGAAATCTGACGCTGCACAATCCCTATTTTCTTTCAATAAGAGTAGCACAGTAGTGAAAAAGAAACTGAAAAATTGTGCACACACCTGCGCCGCACACGCCGCGAACCAAGCACTGATGGAAAGACGAAGCTCCATTATTTGCTGTTGTTATTCTCTTGCCGCACGATATGCACGAACTTCTTCCCCTGCCGGGCTGGTAAGTTCCGATTGGGCAGGGTCGACAGGGTAGCAAGCCATCCGCAGATATACTTCCAGGAAGACAAACTCCTTCAAACAAATGATCTCGAGTGAAACCAACTTTCAAGGAACGCGTTCTATACAGTCAGGTATTCTTTACAACGTATTAATTATTTATTTATTTAACGACAATCTTGCTACAGGCGGTAGCCTGACTGGTGCAATCTTGTCGTGTCACGTCGAGCTTTGATAATATAACAACGCAAAAAGAATTGAAAAAACAAATGGAAACGCAAAAACAAATACACTGCATTGCTAGCAACTCATACGGCACTACAGGAACGCATCAACAGCATTGAAACGAGGTCGACGCATCAGGCACGTCATATAGATATAATGACAATTGCAACAGATTGGCATCAACAAAAAAATACAACAGGGAAGCACGAATCTCCAATAAATGGTGTACAAGGTCGCGCGGATGATATCAAAATCTATTACAAGACTTGAGAAAATCATCCACGGCGCAAAACACAGCAACCGAGATATGTGATGGTTCGTCATCAGGCAAGCCAAATAAGAAAATACGCAGCAACTCAACGTTACTCAGACAATCAAAGAACTCAGGTGATATGTTGTTAGTTGCAATATTATAGACCCTATTGAGAAGGATCGCACGTGCGGCATCATGAAAATTACAGTAAGAGAAAAGGTGAATTTCAGTTTCGATATCGCCGCAAGCGCAAGTACGATACGATTTTTTATTGATATTCAATGGACTGTGGGCGAGGCGAAACATATAACGGACAGATGTCAAGCGAGGATTAACTCCCAAAAGTGGTGAGTATTTTGTTTTGCAACATGGTAGTAGGACTTTAAACGATTCATGAAATTTGGGTGACTTGGAGAAGATTTAATTTCGAGTGGGAGAGAATTCCATAAGCTACAGGGGGAGAGAATTCCATAAGCTACAGGCCTTTCGGAGAAAAAAGTTAAATGCCAGTGATTTTTCAAAAAGTGGAATCTGAACGTCTAGATTGTGACGCAAAGTGTAGGGAACAAATTCACCGAACGATCTAAAGAGATCCAAAGGCAAAAGGCAGGGTACCAAACGAAAAAGTATTTTAGAAAAATAGCGGTGTATAGATATTCCTCTGCGATGGATTAAGGTTTTGAGGTTTAGATCAAGTAGAACATCTGAAGAGGATGTTGTTTTTAAACAGCCTAATATCATTTTAGCGGCGGAGAGTTGGGCCTTATCCAGCAGATGTTTGTCGCTGTCGGAGCAGTTGTCATAAATAATGCTTCCACAGTCAAAAATCGGTAATATGTTTGTTTTGTAGACAATCTGCATTACTTCGCAGTGACAGGTCTTACCAAAACGAACATACATTATGCGCAATTATACTAATGTAGCCGACACGAGGCACTACATATACATCCTTGCATAACCAAATTGATTAAGACTGTTTAAACAATGGCTTAAACAACGGATTTTGTGACTCAGTGCCTTGAGTACCAATAAAATCCTTCCAGTTTGCTGGGTTAGGCGCTGCGAAACACTGAACCAGTGCAGGCTACGCTCAGTGTCAAGTGCAAATGCCATCAGTCAAGATATTGTACGCTAGGCTCACGAAAACCATCCACAACTTCTGAAAATGCTTCGTGGTCACTTGGCAAACATCTAGGACAGACGCCGTATTGTGTTCTTCCATTTTCTCACAGCCGCTTCAGTGAACGCAAAATATTGTAATTGGACATCAAAGATAACAAACCACTTAGATTCACTCAATGCATGGCCCTCAGTTACGAACAATCGCTTTACTTATGCATTATCTGAAGGATATCAAGTTACTTTCAATGGGTTCATATTTGCACTTTGCATAAATACATGGTGTAAAACTGTAAAATTCAAGGACGAACTCATCAAGCCAGAATGAAAATGGACAAAAACCCTTAGTTTTATTGACAAAAACAATAAGAAATAGCGCTTGAGTTTTGTAGAAATGTTTGCTTCCAACAAATGGCAGAAAAGGCCGTTCGTATTTCACCAAAAGACAAAACAAAGTATCGCAGCGTAAGAGATGACACAACTGTACCCAGGTGGGTATCTGGAAGTTGCGCAAACATTGCGTCATGCAGTAGACCGCTGAAAACACTTCCTGCCTAATAGTCAGTCAAACGCCTTTTTACAAAGCGCAAACTTGTTTTGCTGTTTTTTACCTAAATATTCTTGCACATTTGGGATTGGAAAAAGTTAATTAGCCTAAAGCGAAAAGATAAACATTTACGTGACAAAACGATGAAGATTCTACTAAAAAACTCCACCAGTGCATTCCTTCCGATACTCGCCAGACGCTTGTTGAAAAGAGTCAGGAAATGTCGGTGTAATGAAACATACAAATAAATGACAGAATTGCAAATAAAAAATAGTTAAGATGAACCAGATAATACCACCTTTCATCAAGAACGTATTCATGATTGAGAAACTTATCACTTGATACAATCCAAAAATATTTGCTGCGCAGAAAAACACAAAAGATGCCAAGCGATAAAGCATGCCAAGTGTTAAAAAATCATTTAGGCTGGAATTTTATACTTGGGGTAATGTATACTGTAATTGATTTAACAAATATTTAACAATTAATGAAATTAGTTTCGTCTCTTCTGTTACGAAAAAATAATTACACACAATGGACACAGCCCTGTACCGAAAAGATATAGCCTACACATGGCTCATGAGGATGTCAAGAAACTAAATTCCAACATGGTGAACATTGCACTTGCAGAAAAAAGTGTAACACTTTTCAGTTTCTGTCCTTGTCGGTGGCCTAAGTGGGTGAATTTTTGTTGTAAACGGAAAAACTAAACCTTAAATATAAAGCACTGATACGTGTTCTTCCCTGACGCCTCTCATTGAGCCTCAACCAATTTGGCGAATTCCTAGTTTTTAAGTCTCTAAAAGCAAATAAGTAGCTTGTCAAATATATGCTGACTACGATTGTTGAAATACACTTTGAGTGACGGTCGTGTAATACATTTTGTGAAAAAACTATTATCTCCCTGTTGTGCAGACAATTAAAGAAACAATAGTTCAACACAGATTTTGAAAGTTCTAGCTTGTACTTGGGTCAGTATCAATAATAAATTAAAAAAGAAAACTCTTATCGAAACATATTTGTTGAAAATATTTTATCACCAACGTTGGCTAAGTAAGACCAGAAAGGCTTCAGGTTGTTTTCAATTATTGTTGCTGTAGGTCTCAGCATTAAAAGTTGAAAGGTTACAACCAATCCAGCAGGATAAGCTGCACGGTGCAAGGTTCCGCATGAGTTCACTTTACCTGGGCAGTGTCCGGCCTCGGTTGCAGGTGTTATTCCGCCACGACCGGCCATCGGACAAAGGATGCAGCTAAGCTGGCCTCGTCTGTCCTGGTATGACCCATGGGCGCAAGGGGTGCAAGACCCTCTGGAAATGTTGTAGAAATGGCCACGACTGCATAGATCTTTAAAAATAAAGATTACAGCATCACCATGGAGATAACCGCTAATTCATACAAGTTAATATGTAAACCTGAAAAAGGGTCATCAACCTTTGTCACCGAAGATATTATTTTGTTTCGTCACATTGGACGCAATGAACCAAAGCGTCCATCAAAAGCTTTTGCACTGAAGGTCATATCCACAGTGAACTTCCTCTTAAAAAGCAAAGAGATTTGGCTAACAAGCTACAGAAAAATATCATACCCAAAATAATCTAAATTTGCAAGTAGTAATGCTTCCCCAGCTAATCTATCTGGCGAGACTGTCTGTGTCCAAAACATTTTATATTTCTGTTACTATTGAGCTTGTGCTGAATGTTGAAGTACAAAACTAATTGCAAATAATATATGCAGAACTTCTTGAAGAGCATACACGGACCTTGGGGTAAACAAACACGTTTTTTGGAATGTAAACAAATGTTCAAAGCCGAACGTAGACGTTTTTCAGGAGAAAATCATCTGTTTTTCATGCGTTTAATAACGACACTGACTTTTAACGTTGTAACTCAATGCTCAGCTGTGATAGTAAAAAGACTTTGTTTCCGGTCCATTTGGGAAAGGGAATGAACTTAAAGGTTAGTCCCGAAGATATAGAAGGAATTCTGTAGTTTATTTTTTGAATGTCCCCAAACATTTTCATACCTGTATAAATTTGCCCTTGAGTTTTAAAGATCTGCAACAGCATTTAGAAACGGACCGCGATCATAAACATGCAGTTTTTTGAAAACATATTTTTGAAATTCAAACAAAATTTCTATTTTTCAACTTGGCACGATAACTAATTCTAAGGAAATATATCTCTTACTGGCAGGGACACACAAGCCATTCAAACAAACATGTCTCACAGCTACTGCAGTGCGTGCAAACCTATCAATTATTGGGCTGAACGTTAAGCAGCGTAGTATAAACAGGCAATTTTCAGCCAATTTCTGGGGGCAGCAAGGCTTGTAACTAATATCAACATTATGCTGAAAACTACAGAGATATGTTCGACGTATTACTAACGACATGAGGTTCATGGGGACACATTTTTAAAAAGATTTTAATGATTTTACATCCTTGAATACAAGGTTTTATGAAAAGATGAGTCAAGTGCGTAGTTGTTCCCTTTTTGCAAATGACGTTTTCCAATAACACTGGATCAGCAGCTGGTGAAGATGAAGGTACGTGAATATGCTGCACATGTCAACATACAGTTTAAGTCGATGTTCACCTGAGCTACTGTAAAATTTAAAAACAAAACTAAATCCAATGAAATAGTTTCTCTAGAAGAGCACCTTCAGTTTCGTTAAAACCAAAAGGATCGCGAGTGAAGTGGATGAACCTGGAAAGTAAAAATGTGAGCGGAGAGAAGTGAGCGCAGCTATGCAAGAGCGAAGCTGAAGTCTGGTGACTTGAGGCTGTCAGAAAAGTGGCGCAAGTAGTCCTCGGAGACGCAGATAAGGGAAACAATGAACAGTAAAATTAAACTCAAACAAAAACGTAACAAACGCTGAGTCACTAGTTGTCAAGTAAACACAGTGGATGACAGATAATAGGAGCAAAGCCTACCACATGATTGATTGATCTTCTCTTGGCCCATCCAACATCCAAACCGTGATTTGAGAGGTTGAAATTTTTTCCTGGCTTTCTTTTTCACCAACAAACGCGATGTGCTTGTCATTTCCAATAAAAACAATTGCTTTTTCAAAGATCTCTTAAGAATTTTTAGTGTTTGTTTTTCAAGCTTTTTATTCCGTTTCACACACCTTCCTGAAAAAAATCACGTGTACAGTAAATTCCGAGCTTGTAATTCCGACCCCACATTAAAGTTTTGCGATGTTTCTGATGACATACAACACCAGCTTAGTCATTGATTGAACACTTTCTTAGAGCTAAACTTGCGTATCAAAACGCATGATTATGTTTTATGAGGCTTGAAGAAAACGGCAAAATGATTAGTCTTCATCCATTGCACATCAGCTACAAATAACTGCGTATCAGGCAGAGGTCCTGTGAGAGAAAGAGAAGTTGGCGTCTCCAGTCAATATCTCATGTAGGTGCCCGCAAAAATAAAAACATTAAAATAGCAAGTAAATATAAAAAGATTCAAGGATTTCAAAAAATGATTAAGAAAGAATCTTTCCAAAAGCAGAGCTCCGAGCGTAGCAAAGCATTGATTTCGATAATCCGTGATGAGAGTGGTTCAAAGTTGTGTTTTTTGAGTTGGTTGTCAACTATTTTTCATGGATCCTGTTTTGACCAAAGTGGTCCTTAAACAAGATGCACCTTCTAAAATCTGGTTTGAAAATATTTTTTCCGTTATTGGGAGGTTATTGAAGCATGCCTAAGTGTATGGATATAAAGGCTATGCGATGATTTGAAACATTTCAAAGGACAAGCAGGTTAAAGGTGCGAGTTTTCCTTCTTCGAAACTTACAAAAAGAATTTCTCAAATTATTTCATTCATCAATTTTCACATCTCAAGCCCTGACCAGATTTAACCACAGTCCACATTTGCAGTAAATGAGTTAAGAACGGAGGTTGCAAACAATATTCATCCTTGATGTCAAAATTGAGAAACGTGAGCGAGTTGTGCGACAACAGGCAGCAAAGTTTGTGTGTTCAAACACCCCCAACATGAGGAACTTCGAGCTTAGAAAGAAGCCACGTTTTCATCTCAAATTTTTATGCCTGCAAATCTTTACCCTGAAATGAAAAAGTCCCAAACGCAGTTTTAAACATTACTTCCGCAAATGTGCTCAAAGTATGGTAAATTCTTTTTAGTTGAACAACCCTTGAACATAGATTTATTCATTTTCGTGACCACAATAGCCATGTATTGTCACCGATGCACATTCTTCGGTATGCTTATGGCTGACATAGCCAAAGCAATCTCTAGAAATTTCAGAATGTCTTCAGGTTTCTCACAAAAGCATGTTTGAGTGCTCACAAATGTAAGCTTGAATATATTTCAAATCAGTTCTTTTGTTTCGTCAGGGTATCAGAATCTTTATGAAAATAAACGTACTTTCGTACTTGCTTTAGTAAACTTTCTACTTTTTCTATAATTGTTATAAATAAATTGCAACTTGAAACAGTGTTCATTTCAAACAATTTTAAAAATTCAAACGAATAGCCAAACAGATTCAGTAAAGATAAAAATGGTTTTGGCGGCAAGCCGAGGCCTGAATAATTGCCGGAGCGGTTGATGTGAACGCTTTTGCCCAAGGAGCGCTACGGCAAATCACTAAGTGGCCGTGCAAAAACATAAACAGTAATTTTGCAGTGTCTTTCCTTTCAGTTTTTTAGGATTTCCGACAAGTTATCAAAGCTGAAGTTTAGCATCTGAATGTTTATAGTAAACGATTTTTAAGAAAATCTTTTCAGTTGTGCTGCTCCAAAAACCGGAGCGCCAATCTGAAAAATTATTATCTTTACCTGCAGAGCAAATATTTGTACAGAAAGGAAAGTTATTTTAAGTTTGAGACTCGAGTAAATTCCACGTATTTCCTTGTAATTATTTAATTAAGACTTCCAGCGGAAGGTTCACAACGGATTTGAAGCTAAAAGCAATAAAAGAAACTGCACAACAATTTCAGACAATTGCACATCAACTGCATATAGCTACACATCAGGCTACAAGCAATGAAAATCAACGGAACACGCCGGCACAGCTAAAAGCAACTGCACATCAACTGCTAAGCAGTTGCATAACTGCGCGCAATTGCTATCATATACCAGCGCTTGCGCATCAGCTAAAAGCAACTGCACATAAGCTACAAGCAATTGTAAGCGGCGTGTAGCAAACTAATCATGAGCTTAACATTTAACCGTCCGAAGTTGATGGAACCAAATCCACTAATTTAGCTTCTTTTCTGTTATTTCGTTTTGGCAGAATAGCTCTTTATCAGCTTCACAAGCGATATTGTTTCAACTCATGTGGCACACAATGCATCCAGACGTTGTGTTCGAGAATTTTACGCGTATATTGATTCACATAATTTTTAGTTGCTTTGTCCAAGACAATCACGACAACGATGAAGTGATCCAGGCATTCTGCACGGGAGAATGAAGGAACCTCATGTGCTACTTACTTCCACAGTTAGCGTTAAACATCATTTCGATCTCCACTGTCAACTGTGCTCGCATTTTCTTTCCTCTGCGCCTCAAACTCTGGCACGTGATCGAGAACTGTGAACATTTGACAGCCAACGAAGCTGCCAAGAACAACAAAAGTTGATTCAAAAACTCTCTTTAAACTAAAAGTTGCATTTGATAATGCAGAATTTCACCGCCACTGCAAAAACATCGCTGCTTGAGGCTAATGAAACAATCAAAATATTAGTTTGAGTTTATTATTAAATTCTTGTTTTGTGTCGCCAACTGGAGTTTTTTTGTATAAATGTGATGATTGCAGCTACCGACGGTAAGAAGAAAACAAAATGTGGCTTTGTATATGTTTAACAAAAATCTGCTTTGTGTAAGTTTGATTAAATAGCCATACAGAAATGCAGTAAAAGTTCCGACTCAACCAGACAGCAGAGAGCTAAGTATCACAGGTACCGTTGTAAAAAGCTCACTCTTTCAACAACTAGATTTGGCAAATGGCATTAAACGTATCGCTTTCGAAATGCACTAGCAGCAGCTAAGATGAGAGTCATTTGGAAAACTTACTTGCTATACCAGAGCGAATTTGATTCGGAATCAAATAACAAGTTCTCCACTTCACGCTGATCCTTTTTGTAACTTTTCTTACGTTGTTTTCTAAATAAACCACAAAATTTTAATTGTCTGAGTTGGTTGTCATGACTCAGTTTTTCATGCCTTTTTTTCTAGTTACATCGCAAATTAACCGCATGGTTGTTGTTTCGTTCTAAATCGAGCAAGCAACTGATGCGGAATACAATCTGAAGCGATAATTCTCTTCCGTCTCTGCGTCCAAAGAATATCATTCAACTGAGCACGTTGTGCGTAAAATGACAAAAGTTTTTTAAACTTTGTCTGCGCATTGTTGCAACTCAGACTTGCATCCGTTCGGTTTTTGTTACACTTGTGGCGTCATACTTGTTAACCACTCGCCCAGACACACCTGCGCATATCGGCAAGCTCCCATTGGCTGCAGCGGCGTCGTGGTGAGCAAGCTGCAACCCGATTGGTGGAGCGCCATGCCCGTGACGGCCCGGCCGCCTCCTGGCCCTGGCACTAGGTTGAAGCTGTCCGCAAACATACCGGTAGCTCGGATTGACAGGATTGAACGTTCGGAAGAAAGTCTGTGATCTGCAACTGAACCGGCATACCTTTCCGCGGCATTTCAAGATTCCCGGTGCAGGGGAAGTACCTCGCAGTGTTGGACATCTGTTTTTACCTGCGAGCAAGATGTATTGCATATTCGATTAAAACACCTTGCTCGTGCAATCTATGGTGGATGGTTGCGAATATTTTGTTACACAACGAACACTTTCAAAAGTTAGTTTTAGGAATACGCGACAACAGTACGGAAATATCCACGTACAAAAAGAGCTATAAAACTTGAGATTGTTTCAAAATGACATATTTTCGCAACTTGGTTTCCCCATATTTGGTTACAAAATGTGAATCTAACGTCACAATTCTTTAACCGCCCCTTCACTTCTCCAAACGAATCGAAATGGTCTGTCCGGGTTTATCAAACTCATTTTGCGTTTGAGTTGTTAACACCAGCATAACCAGCGCGTATAATAACTGGATATACAGTTCTTTACTTGCACTTAACAAGCAGCTGTACACGTCATTTCCGAGCAGGAAGATTCAGAAAAACACGCAATTTTTGCGTTTTGGTCTCTTCATACCAGCAGCACATACAAAGTTTCATACATCTTCATCACATTTTCAAACTGTAAACCTGAATGTTTTGGTGCAGACGATGCGATAACCGTTGCAACATATTTAGCCTGCATTTGTCAACAAACATCTTGTCAGGTTATGGTGTGAACCAGGGATGAAAAATTTTCTGTAAATTTTAGTAGCGCACACATAAACTTTGCCATACAGCGTTCATATGCATAAAGTATAAAATGTAAAAATGAAACGTTCGCGCACTTAGCGACGCGAGTGCGCGACCGCATTTTTGCGCCCCGGTGTATACTATTGATTTAATTCTTAGCATCTCAGCCTTCGCTTACTGAAACTTCTGATTGCTCACAGCTGTACACTTACTAAATTATTTAGACTTCGTGCAAACATTTTTGGGTTGCGACTGGAAAAAAACTGGAATGGGCAACACTGCTTCTGATATGCAGTTGTTAAACTTCTACAACAAATATTATTTGAAATGTCACTGAAAAGAAAAGTAGAATTTCTTCTAAATGCACCGCAATTACCTTCAAACATCGAAATCAAATTTCAGGAAAAGCAAAAGGCTTACGTATACAGTCTTTCTTGTTCCAGTGCAGTTTAAATCCAGGTTTGCAATAACACTGGTAACCTCCCAGCTTGTTGGCGCAGAAGTGTGCGCAGCCTCCATTGTCCACCGAACACTCGTCGAAGTCTGCAAGAAAATATCAGGTGCTGACGATCAACATCAAATTACGACCAGGCAGAAAATCTACGCTTTATTTGCAAAACAACGGTGCACCTCCGCATCTTATTTGGGAATAGAGTTGAAAACCAACTGAACAAGAGCATTGGTAGCTTCCGGGCGAATTTCTGCACTTATACCAGCATGTGTCGTTCATCAGACATTCGTCGATATCTAAAAAGACAACCAAAAGCTTTCAGTTCTTTAAATTGTTAATTGTGACTCCGATGATGACTAAACACTCTTTGAATTGACATATCCAGTAGTGCAATGTCATATTTATAGGTGGGGGACGCACTGTTGCACAAGAATATGCTTTTCCACAACAAAGACAGCTGCGAATGTTTCCTTGGGGAATATCACTGAAAACAGCTTTCAACCGACAATGAGTTTTGAGGAATGCCGTTCCTTTTTCAAAAGAATTGGGAGAAAGAAGCTTCCCTGCGTTTTCACTCTACCTCCACCTATCTCCCGTTTGCACCACCGGTAATGTGCTTCAAGACGACCTTTGCTTTAGCATCGGAGAAGCAGTTTTGAGCGCAAAACACACAAAAATAAGCAAGACTCTTTGGTGATCACTCGTTAGCGTAAGATTCTTTGACTCAGTTCTGTTTGAAAAACAAGCTACAACACTTCGAAAGTCAAGAAAACCCAGATCTTCCCATTTATCTAGCCGCTTATTCCTCTGATTGAAGTAGTGCATTATACGTGGGTTCCACTTGAACCAACAGTTTGCAAGCACCCCAGGATTTACGTAATCATCGTTTTCAGTTTTTGACGCTCCTGCCATGTATCACCAAGAGATAAAGCAACACCGACGTTACAACACACCAACACAAGTTCTATTATCCGATGACAGTTTGTAACCGCTGGGACAAGAACATCTGTAACTGCCCGGTATGTTCCTGCACTCGTGCTCACATCCTCCGTTGTTAGCGAGGCATTCGTTCACGTCTGCAAACAATTGAAAATCTGAGAAACTAGACCTGAAAAGCTATTTTTCTTCAATCGATGACGAAATTTACGTTTAGCAATAGTGCAAGGGCTGCAAGAACTGACCCGAATCGGGTAATCGGAATCCCATAAGCGTAGAGCGTCTAAAAAACTTGTAAAATTTGCCAACTCCAATTGCTTTTTATGGATTTTCCGAAAAAGTATGACATTTTAGTTTTTGCAACGTTTCCCGGAAAACGTTGGTTTCATTGTGATTTCGGGGATTTCCCGTGATCAGTCGGAACAGGTCTGACCTTTTCCTCAGCACCCTTCACTGCTGTCTATTCGTTGAAAACAAATGCTGGAAAACAAATTTCGAGATCAGTATTAATGTTTGCAGGCAGGGCTCGGAGCAGTGACAGAATGAAATAAGAGGTCAAAGAAAAATAGAGACTATGCCATGCCGTTGAGACAAGCATTCTACTCGTCTCCGTTTATCAGCAAATATTTGTTTTGCTTCGCGGCGTTTTCGTTGAAGACCAAAGAAATCAACACACTTTCAGTAAGTGCTGTACTATCAGTAGTTTCCGTTCTTTGATTAGATTCTTGTACCTTGGTTTCCAAAATGAAATAACTTTTCAAAGAAAATCAGAAAATACAATTTCGCTGCTGAAGCAAAACGAAATATTTGCAGAAAAAACTGCAAAAGACTTTATCAATGTACTGTCCAGATCTTATTTGAGAAGCGACCAACGCAGCTGACGCACTCAAGCATGAAAAGCTGTGCCTTTAAGAACCTGAACCAAAACACATCGAAATACAATTATTCATTCGGAGACCGAGCCGTTGTTGATTTTCCGAATATTACTCAATGGCAAGCCGACGACGTCATAATTCACCAAGTTTAGCGGCGTGTACATAGCAGGCCATCCGCAATGGTTTCGGGCCAAATTTGATAAAAGTGAAGGTTGTCAGCAAAGTAGTGTCCAGTAGGTTTTTGCCTAATGTTCAGATTTGATTTTTTTAATTAACGAAGAGAAGTCTGCAGAGCAGCTACAGATATAAGTTGTTCTTCATCAGATGTTAGATTCTATTAATAACGTGATATATCAACAAGTTATTTTGTAACAGAAATGCAATTCTCAAATCTTTAAAAGCAAACCTTGGCAAGAACGTTGGTCGTCTTGAAGAAGAAAACCCTTAGGACACGAACATTGGACTCCGATCGGAATTTCCTCGCACACAACGTTGCAACCTCCGTTGTCGACCGCGCACGAATTGTCTGAAAAACAAATGGCGTGAAACATCGACAATATGCTTCACTGATGGCGGTACGTTTGCAGTGACGCGCCAGGAGCTACGGGAGACATTCGGGGCCGACGCACCCACACATTTTTGTAGCCTCCCGAATTTTCGTGCCCCCAAACTTCTTTTTACTTTGTGTTATGAAATATATTTGAAATAAGGAATTATCGCTGTCCATCGCAGGAACCCTTTTCAGAAACTTTTCTATGTTTACACGGAAAGCTAACGGTCTAACAAAATTTACACAATATTTTGTCAATATCGTCTATAGAAATGAAGAAAGACTTACTTTTCAAGCACAATTTTCGGTTTCTGTGAAGAACATAATCTCTCTGGCAAGCGCAGTAATGGCCGTGACGTGTTTCACGACAAATATGTTGACAGCCTCCATTGCCGTTGCTGCACAGCTCTTAACAAAATACGTGGATTACTTCAAACTAGGAACAGCTGCAAAACGAAATCCCAGAAAATGAACTCAAAACTTCAATTTTGTGCAAGTGAAAATCTGTAGCATAAAATTGCAGCGGAGCTTTCCTGGAACGTAAAAGAACTTCATCTACAAATGCCAACTGGCTCCGCTGAAGTCGCGAAAAGCGTTTTGTATAAAAGCAACATTGTTTTTTCAGTTAGGAGAGTTTTTTATTCAGAGCAAAGAATTCCTGTCCACACCTGGCCCACAACTCAGTGTTTAATCGCTTTCTCTTATAGTCATGGGTACACGCGCTTACATAGAAAGTAGTTTCTCCCAACACGCTTTGACCAATAGTGGAACTCAAGCTGTTTAACATAACACCAGAAATTTCCCAGCCGCTTCATCATGAAAGCAAGTGGCTAACGAGATTTCAACAAGGTAATTCCAAGATGTGTTTGCTGTTGAAACAAATCGGCTTCTTGCTTCAAACGCCTTGGATTCAGTTTCAGCTTTTCTACCCACATTCCGAAGAGTCAGTGACGCGCACTACCATGTTCTGCTGAGGACGTGTTTCGGCGTAATGATAATTTAACTGAATCACTTTAGCACGCTTAGGATTAACCCAAAATATTTGCAGCACAATCACGTTCCTTAACCCGAAGATCTGCATGTTTGCGGAACCGATCTGTCATGCACTGGTAAGGACTAAAAACGGAGCACTTACTCCACGGTAGTTTTGTGCTAGATGGTGCTGCATTAGGCAAAGCGCACAGAACGATTTATATTATATATTAGCGAGCAACACAGTCTCTCCATATTTCTGATTTCTGCAAATTTTGCGTTGCAGTTACACCACACCGGGTAACTATGTGACATATTTTTTTTCTATTTGCATTAACAAATGTAATCAATTTTTATCCTTACACTTCAAAGAGATGTCTTGCGAATGTTTAAAGGGATTGCTGGTTCATGTGTCAGTTGCGGTCGATTATACAAAAGATAAATATAAGCATTATCAAAGCGAAACATTCAAGGTTGGCAAAATGCTAAAGCCATAGATTATATCCTGGTGCTGCTATCTTCCGTAAAAATGCATTGTCATATCATGAAACCTTTGCACTGTCCGTGATGTCCTTGAATCCAAATGCCATTTACTACTTCTGAGGAAACGCACATCATTAACTTGTTAACTTGATTTTGAAAGCAGGTGTTAGATCTCACAGAGAACTTTCTAACTTACGATCGCACGACCTTCTATCGTTCATCAGCCTGTAGCCTTCAAAGCAGCCGCAGCCCGGTCGTCCAGAGGTCACATTGCAGAAATGCTGGCACTTCAGTGAAGTTCGCGAGCAAGCATTTGTTGGATCTGTTTAAAACAATTTTCTATAATTGCTTTTTTTCTAGACAGACGATGTATACGCACTTCGGTGAAAAAGTACCAGTAACAAAATATTTAGTTAACATATAAAGGCAAGGAGCAAGGACAAAAAGGACGTTTTGAATTGGATTTATGACACTTAATCCTCGGACAACTTCTTATTCAGTTGAATCTTGTTTGAGTTTCAATCGGCAGCAAAAAAGATTCTGTGTTTGTTTAAATGTATATCACATACAAAAAAAAACTAACATTACTTACAACTTTAACAACACCTCATTGCCTCAATCCAATAATGACATCAATTCGCGACTGGCCATTACGGAGGGTAACTCAAGGATATACTTGTCATTGACATGTGCAAGATAGCCTTTCAAAATACTAGGGCTATGAACTCCAGTTCAGATGGATATGAATGTTCTATTCAGATCCCAATCGGACTGGAGTCGTTTTTTAGCAAACAGATCACCATCCAGGCTATGGTAACAAGTGGAACGCCAACACACAACCTCAGAAATCAGTTTAAGCGTTCATTCGCAATCTCAGGCAGCTGTTGAACATAGTACTGGTCAATAAACGCCTAATTTCCCGTACATCCATCTTTACGGCAGCCATACAATGTTGCTTGTCGATTTGGAGAAAGTACAGCAGTAGGATTGTGGCAAAAACTCTACAAGAAACGATGATTACTTTGAGTTGAAGGGTGGGAGTCCTCGGCGACGAAAGGAACCTCTGCGAAGATGTTCACGCCAAACTATTTTCGTCATATGTTTTCCAGTTGAAAGACGAGATTTTAACTTCCCATTAACTCTCTTCACAACATCCCTAAAGCGAAAGATGAGTCGGCAACACTTTGAGTGCCTGATCTCAATTCACCATAGAGACTGTTTTGGGGTAAACGACACTCAGAAAAACAGCAAACGTAACGAAGATAGATCAAGCCGATTGTGCAAAGATAATTGCAGTCGGTTCGCTGCAAAATGACCCCATTCCTGATATTTTGTTTTCTTTACACCCGACATTGCAAATACGGCGCAAAAATCGCATATGAAAACTGTTTAGTTTCTTTTACTGCCACCACTTTCGTTGACCATGTTCCAAAGCTGTAAAGAAGAGTGCTTCAAATGCAGACTTGCAAATTCTGCCCTTTGTGCGCAGCGTAAGCTGTGGATTGCATCATGCTCTGGAAATGAGTCGACTGAAGGTAATAGCTACTTCACCGATTCTGGACTGAATTTCTTTCACAAGAGAGCAGTCGTTGGACATGAAAGAACCGTCGGCAAAAGGTGTCGACTTTTTCGATCCTACATTATACTGGGTGCATGACAAAGCATAGCGGAGAAGAAGGTTCTAAACAGTTTTGGATCTAGATCACACTCCTCCTTTTCGTCAATTTTCAGCTCAAAAGAAAATAACTGAGGACCTCTAATGAAATTTGTGCTTACATGTTGTCATGCAACGATCTGACAAAGTTGAGAGGCGGTAGTGGACAGTTTAGATTTTGGAAAATGTTGTAAAGTCCTTCTCTTATCAATTGCTTTGGTCAAGTCAACAAAGATGATTTGTAGCTGGCATCGTTATTCAAAACATGCTTTCTGGATTTGGCCCAGTGAGAAGATCATGTAAATCCGTAGTAAATCTGTTTCAACGAAAACCACGTTGTGATTCAACGAAAAGCTTTTCCACAAGGTTTGTTGCGAGACAGAATGACCCTGGCAAAGACCTTACCAGTAACGTAAAAAAGACAAAATTTTCTGCAGTTGTTGCAATCGCAATATTCACCTTTGATTTCGTACTGTCTGGTATTCTTGGCGTCCATCATTTCTGCTGGAAAACAGCCTTCATTGCAATACTTGCAAAGAACATTGTCAGTAGTGGAGCAAGGGAACAAAGCCGGTTCACACTTGAGCGGTTCGCTAGTATCCCGTCTAAGCCTGGCGATTCGCCAGATGGAAAAACCTTGATGGCAGTGCGACGACCCCACATGTTTGAAGGTAGTCCGGGTCTTATTATACTATGTCAGGTATTGTATCAGTCTTCTTTCTCGTCCGTGATGACTGGGCGTGGAAAAGGAGGCGGGGAAGTGGGGAAAGGGGGCGCCAATCACCACAAGAAGATGCTGTGCGACAACATCCGGGGCATCACCAATCTGGCCAATAGGCGCCTGGCCCATCGTGGAAGTGTCAAGCGAATATCCGGCCTGATCTACGAGGAGACGCGCGGTGCTCTTAAGGTCTTCCCCGTGAACGTGGTCCACGATGTGGTCATCTACCCCGAGCACGTCAAGAGCAAGACTGTCATTGCTCTCGATGTCGTCTACGCTCTGAAACGCAAGGGCCACGCCCCCTAAATGTCTTCTGGCTGGATCGTCCGAACAGGTAAGGTACTTATACAGATTTCAGAGAACATGCGTTCCTGTGACTGGATTAATAAATGTCTTTCTTGATTTCCCCGTACGTGCGGCGAATGTTACCCACGTGGGAAGCTGTTTTGACATACGAGTACAAATTCTTCCAATGCTTGATGGCAAGATTGCATGTATTCTTCAAAATGCCACTTAATGACATTTTCAGCCTTTCAGGGTAAGAGCGAGGTGACGGTAGCTTATGCTGTAGGTGAGTATAACATTGTTGTCTTATAGAAAAGGAAACTGTGCATCAGCATTTGTCGGGGAGTCAGCTTTCCACCTTGCATTTAGTTGTTCCAAATGTGTCTTTTGCAGCTTGGTACAGCATTGCTTGCGTGGCAGAGATGAGCGGACTGTCATATTTTACGATCCGGAACCAGTCCTGAATTTCTGTTACTCAGTCCAAGTCCAACCATAACCCAAAACGTTTGAAAAATGTAACGTCAAAAATTACAAAATACACCTTTTTAAAAACAAAAAGCCTCAATTCTTTTCCATTAACTCAGTCCAAACCCGGCCCTGATCCTAAACCTTTTGAAGCGCTTTGCAGTCCGAATCCAATCCCAATACAACAAAATTCGTCATAGCCGGGATCCAGTCCAATGCTCATCTCCGCTGAGTGGTTGACCAGATCGACACAGCGGAGGTTTTGTCACGAAAGGAAGCAAAGTTCAGGCTAGCTATGAACCTGTTCTGGAAAGCAAGGACCTTGTATTTACTCTTCATTGCAGTTGTGACAAGGCGCTTATGGACGACAGGATTAAACCGTTAGAGGGTAAATAACTCGAGTAGTGGGCAAGATCAGAAGATGGTCAGTGTCACCACAAGCATTGTGGCAAACATGATTGTGATTCACCACTGTTTTTTCTTCGTTGAAAGATTTCGGTCATATTTAGCTTAGACGTTTTTGTTCACTTAAACCTTTCGGTCATTTGTCTCACAGTTTAATTAAAACTCGCCATACAAGTGTTTTCTAACCTATATTTTGAAACATTCTGACCGAACTGACTTAATTTTTTCGGTCATTTCAAAAACGTTTTGGTCTATAACCGAAAAAACAGCTTCACTAATCCTGTGTTAGCTCTCATTGCCAACATCGGAGCGATCACGGGCCAGTGGGAAGCAAAGCAATTCATGACCTGTGGCACCATGTTCTACGTCAGGAGCTTAAACACGCGGCCCGCGAGGGCATTTTGTGCGGCCCGCGATGCCTTTTGGGAATTTTCATATAATCAAAATTTAAGTTATTCAGTTTATTCACCGGTGTTTATAGGTTCTCGGCCAGCGAGTGAAAACTGTCCTTTCAAAAGAACGTAGAGACAGCTAGAAATGATTTACTTATAACTCACGATATTTTTCGCAGGAAATAAGTTGTAAAAGCTGTTTCTAGTAAAGTTCAGATACCGCCATTGCTGCATCAGCGTGGCGGCCCTCGCGTTACTTTATAGGCCCTACTTTAGCCCTCGGAGCAATTTGAGTTTGAGACCTCTGTTCTAGGTCCAGTGAACTCGGCTTATAAGCCGTAGACTGCCGTGAACCGCGATGTCTTACGGCGACTGACGAGCACCAGGGTGTCTTCTTTGGAGCTGTTGGTTTCACTTTGTTTTTTCCCAAAGCGATTCCGGAAAATATTTAGAGTATCTGAGTCGTTCAGTCCAGTTCCGTCGCCTTATCCCCCGAAGAAAGCTTCAATACCCCAAATATGCCACGCTAGAAATCAGTGGAGTTTTTATTAATCCGTATTCTGTTTTTCCTGTAATTTATGGACAGAGCAGTATTGCCGCTGTTAGCTAGAACAACATCGCCTGATAAAATTTGATAGCTTCGTGAGGTAGTAAACGTATTAGAGGCTTGAGGGCAAAGTTTCAGTATCAGCATTCATTGCTTGGAGTGTTGAACGTAGAGTTAGCCTACAGGCCCGTAGCCAGGTTTTAAGGTTTGGGGCCAAATTGCACATTTAGGGGGCAAGATGTTTGTTTTTATTACATGTTTAAAAGAAATTTTTTTGGCCACAATAAAATTTGGGGGGTAGTGCGCCCAAATCCTCCCGTGGCTACGGGTCTGTTAGCCTATATGCGTAGTTGCATACGTCCTTTTGATCAATGTATTTTGTCTCGTGATTGTTGTGAAAAAAATGTATTATCGCTAACCCAGACAGTCTTCTCGAATTTTCTACTGCATAGAAGCAAGATACCTTTGGTGCTTACGATCAAAGTTACACATTTGCGCAGCCTGCTGTTCCGACAGCAAGATGGAGTTAATAATGTAGTTAGAAGAGCTTATTTAGCAATCACTACTAAGCCTGCCCCTACAGACCGCTATGGATTACGGATGTTAACCACGTTGCGTCCACGTACGCCTTAATAGCCTGTACTCGTTTACATTTACAGCCTATTTGAGATACAACATGATACTAACCTAACCTTTTGCCATGCACCAGGAGATTAACAAGTCTGGACATCAGACAGGTTTATGCATGCGTCTTTCGGCCAATTGAAAGCACGATGCGCTGCGCATGGTTTTTAAGCAAGATTCACTTAAGATTTTACAGAGTATATATTTCGACTACGAAGTAGGTATGTCAGCTATTATTCAAATCGAATCTACTGCCGAACGCAAGTCATTTGCATTTCATTACTTCACTGCCGAATGCAAGTAATTAGCATTTCATCACGACATCTCTAATAATAGCCGTCAATTAAACGACAATGAATCAGACACAATTCCTTTTGTAAAGATCGTTCAAACATTTTGTATTTGAAGACTACCAGCTTATTATGGGTATGTGTTGGAAAATATGTAATAATTTCACAATTAATTTGCCCGCAGTGTGACTCACAATTTGCAAATGCTGTGTTGTAAATTTAATGAAGTGTCAAGCACCCCTGCACGAAAGCAAAGCCTCCCTAGTGAAGACTTTCTGGCGACGGTTATAGTTCAGTCACCAACGGATCAAACTCGCATTCCCCAGAGAGGCCCATGGAAAGGGGGCCAGTGCGCGTTAGGTCCAGGTTCAGTTGCAGAGATTGCCTGAGTGGTGAAATATTTCCCACCTGTCTATTGTCCTCCCTACCTAGACCGATAGCTTTGAACGGTTGAAGAACTCCGTCCGCCTTATATAACTCACGAGGCGCAGCTCCAGAACCGTTTGTATTTGAGCGGCATGTCCAGGGCTCAGGACTGTCCGCCTTGGAGGCAAAACAGAACAATTGGGTAATCGCTACCCATTCTTATGCTCAGTGCTTTTGTATATCACGATAATGGCACCACAACACGCGTTCGACATACAATCCGCATATTATTATTAACCGCCTAGTTTAAGCCTGGGGTCAAGGGAAAGATTCGCTAAATGTACTGTATGGCTTTAGTGGGTTAACTCATCTGATGGTAGAAAATTATTGTTATGTTTTAGGGTAGATTTTCATGTTGGAAAGGTTTATAGCCTGTACAGCAGGCCTGAACAACATAGAGCCCGCGAGAACTTTCTCAATTGCAGAAAATGTTGCAAAAGTCCGACTTCGGATAATTAATTGTGATTCCAGAATTTCTTCCAAACTACAACGAAATAGACTTTTGAGGCTCCCGACAAATTCGTATTGATCAATTTGGCCCTTCGAGCTGTCTGAGTTGCGCAGGCCTGGCCTAGAGTATAGTCTCAGAAGCCACTGAAAGCGCGTGAAAGAAACACAAGAGTTGCGAGTAAGTTAAGCCTTATATTTGTGGTGCATGCCGGTAAGGTCTTTCATAATGTACTGTGTGTTGTTTTCAACCGTGTGTGTTACGAAAGGCTGCCGATAATATATTTAATAGTTTTACGCACGCGTACCACAAGACAAAGGCTAAGCTCTTTCACAGCGGACGACGTGATGCCACAGCTGCACTGGCTGCAATAAATCGACAGGTGGCCGGACGACGTCCTGTCTGTTTATGCTCCACTGCCGAATGCAAGTCTTCTACTTTGACTGTTTTGTCCAATTAGTCATGTCTGTTTGTCAAGTATGAAGACAAACGTGACACGAAAGACTATACGATCTCAATCAGGCCATGTACCTGCTTTCAATTGTGGTGAATCTTCCCGCACAAACACAGCTGCCAGTCACTTAATGCCATGGTAAGAGTTTGATTAAAAACCTGTGAACGCCGATGAAGCAACAGTAATCTTTTAATTGGATCTTCGTGGTCAGACGCATGAAGACACTTGCTCCGCGTTGCCGTCCAACACAACTTCTGAATCGTAACATCACTGTGCCAGCGTGACGTTCAATGAGCATTTCCTTGGAGCCTGACTCTTCAAAAATTACATTCTCGAAAAAAGCGAAGGCAATATTATTTGAACCGGTCACGTTGGTGACTATTAGCGTAGCGTAATGGCAGTGAACTGACAGAATAAGTAGCTTTCATTAGCGTGGGCGATTCAACGTACAGCGCTGCACATACAACGATCTTCAGTCGCGAAATTTCGCTTACAGTTGCCTGTGGCTGGTTTGCAATACAGCAAGAAGGTGAAGCACAACGCACCTCGACGTATGCAATCGCGTCTATTCATAGCAAGGACGAATTCTTCGCCACAGCCGCAATGAAAGGATCCGATCGTGTTTATGCAAATTTGTTGGCAACCTCCATTCCGAGTCAAACATTCGTCTGTGTCTGGTGAACATGTAAAAGACATATACAGTTCAGCGATGAGTGCAGAAGTTCAAAACCCGACACCAACACAACAGTTATACAACCATGAAAATAGAACAGAGGAAAACAGCGGAATTGTAAAATACGAGACCGATTTGAACTCTCCACCAGTGAAAAATTCAAAACCGTGCTATAGTTCTATAAAATCGAATGATTCATATACCCAATTGTAGCTTTTCACTCGTCGAAAGAGTCACTGTAGGACAAAAAAAACTGTGCAAGACAGACAATTCAAATACCACACAAGAGGTTTTTGACGTTTAAGACCTAAATAGCTGCCTGACGATAAACAAAATTGTGAAAAGCAACTTTTGCGAAACTGGATTTTGTTGTTGTCAGAAAAAGTCTTGGTCTCGAAACACTATCGTCTTTCGGCCAACCCATGTGGCATTAGCTGTGACGTTATACGTTCATGTGACATCAGCTGTGACGTTATACGTTCAGTTGGCGTCGACCACTCGCCACACCAACGCCGGCGCCATGGCAACCGCAGGGAAATTTAATGAGAGAACAAATTTTTGCAGCAGGGACCTTGTCTTAACAGCCCAGCAGTTCTTGTTGTAATTCTTTTTCCTGGAAAAACCAACTGCGTGAATCTATCACAAGCAGTTGCTTCTTTACTGAGGCATTTTAAGCTTTCACGACATTTGTTTTCAGTGCTCATGTTTGCTGGAGCTAGTTGTCACTGCAGTCCCAGAACAGCTTACTTATTGAAGTTCGTGATACCACTGGATATACTTGGTAATGAGATACCTTGCAGTAAATTTTGAAGAGTCGAAACCTCGTATATGGAATTGCCGGGGGATTGCTTATATCATGTTAATGCACCGAAGAGCTCATATCAATTGCGGTTTACAAGTTGGTGATGCAACAAGTTAAATGAGCTTACCCTACGGCAAGGATTGCAATGCTGCGCGACAATGTTCTCGTAAGATTGAATCTAAACACCAAAAATTAAAACTATAGATACCTACCAAGTAATATGGCCCCAAAACATCCAAAAATTTTAAAACGTTTAAAAATTTGTATTGTTACGCTTATTGTTGCCCAAAACGTCTTAAGATTCATATTGTTACGCAAAATGCAAAACAATATGAACATTGTGACCAGCACGAGGCTGGAACTGTTACATGCATTGCAAAACGTTTTCAGTTGCAACGTTCAGCGTAAACATTTGCTAATGTTTGCTTCAAAATCATCATCATCATCGTGTCTCGTGCACGGCGCCCCTCGGCGCGTTGTGCGTTGAACCAATCAGATTCACGAGACCCCGCCATTCATCACGGTCCTGCGCGAGGTGCTCAATTGCGGCTGGATCG
>Ga0210059_1000480_pt1 | contig 50847 bp, 38 predicted proteins | sample Ectturendosymbi2_FD_188042 | JGI IMG/M metagenome (GOLD analysis project Ga0210059, IMG submission 188042) | Ecteinascidia turbinata endosymbiont from Florida, USA - Sample 2 (SPAdes) (version 2) | ecosystem: Host-associated > Tunicates > Ascidians > Unclassified | place: Key West, Florida...
AATAGAACTGCAGTGACCTTGCTGCAGGTTCTTATTGGTCATTCAGGAGAACGAGGAGAATGACCAATAAGAACCTGCAGCAAGGTCACTGCAGTTCTATTGCTATGCACTGATGATGATAACAGGAGTTATCGAAACGTTTGCAATATGTCATTTGTATCGTTTGCTTTGGCCGTGATATTCATTATAAGGCTATTCAGCACTTCCGCTTTTCCTGTACCAAAATGATTGTAATTTGATGTTGACCTAACAACTAAACGTGTTTTTTTTTATTTCGGGAGGGGAATGTGCTAGTTGCGGGCCTGGTCATTAGGCAATCTTTTAACTTGATCAATTTTATTTCAAATGTTCCAATCAGCATGTGTAAACTTAACGAAAATTATTGTTTTATGTTTCATGCGTTTATCTTTTCAGGTATACAAATGTCATTTACTTCAATAGAAAGCGTTTTTATCAGTGTTGCCACTCTGTTGTTGCGGAAAAGTACTGGATTTCATGATAAAAAAACACTAGATTCACAAAAAAACACTGGATTACAAAAGCAAACTTGCACACAGTGAAAATGCCCGGAAAATGCGTTGCAATGCCAACCATAGGCATTGCGCAACTCATGATAAACCAGAGACAACAGAAAACGGGAGATGGCAGCAACATTTGGACAGGTCACTGAAAATTTTAACAGATGACCAAGTGACTTCGCAGCGGTCGCAGCTCAAAACATTATATAGTCTTGTGTAATTTAAGATTTAATTAGGTAAAAATTTTTAGCAAATGACAATTGAACTAAATCAAAAGGTCTCAATTACTGTTAAAATTACACAAAATTGTGCAATTAACTACATTCTGCTCACTCATAAAAAAAACATTAGATAACCATAAAAAAAAACATTAGAACACTTGGATGAAATGAAAAAACACTGGATCTAGTGGAAAAACACTAGAACTGGCACCACTGGTTTTTATAAATGATTTTTTTAATAATAAACAATTACAAAATTCTTATAGAAAATACGTTTTGGAAACAGTTTTAACAAAAAATTAACTATGTAACTATTTGAATAAATCTATACCGAAAAAACTATGAATTTTTTTCATGTTGAAAAAGTTGGAGATGGCACGCATGGGTCATCATATGTCCAAACAGCGATATAGCAACAAAACAATGTTTGAGTAGCTTCATGCAGAAGCAGTCTAGCTTAACACTCCATTCCCCTTTGCATGGATTGATCTGCTGCAAATACGATCGTAATGAGGCAGTGTTACAACTGTGTGAATAGTCATCGCTTATGAAAAGTGATTTCTACTGTAAGAACTAGTGTTGTAGGCTCACACGTGTTTTAAACTGGGTCAGCTATTCGAAATTCAGAAAGTGGCTTTGTGAAGCGTTTTCATTATAGTTAGCACCTTACGTTGACAAACCTTGCATGTCATTTATGCATCATTTGCTACGTATCACAAGGCAGATATTGGCGAAAATTTTCCGACGCATCAACTATGAAAACGCAACGTTTTAGTTTGATATGCCTTCCCTGTAAATAGGACAGTCGTAAAAGAGGAGACCGCCTGCAGAAAAAGAAACATTTCCGAGTGTTTTTGTTTACATGTTTACGAATTCTTCGGTGCATAAGAACCTATCCGTGGTCTAATGAGGTAGTACTTTGCTTCATTAAATGTACAAAACAAAACACGAATTTGACGTTTTGACATTCTGACCACTAAAACATTTAAAGAAACGTAGCGCAAGCTTTTCTTACCAAAGCGACCCATTGAGCCGCTGTTATTGGTGAGATAACTTCTACCCAACTGGTCACCATTATATTAGAAAACACGTGGGTATGGCTGAAGAGGGCTAAATATCCTTCTTTTACATTCTGACGCAACCCCCAAGAGCAATGCGTAACGTCTTACTGATGGAATTCACAGTAACGTTAAAATTTTTAGATACGGGTTCGTCACTTTTGAAAGCACCGAAGAAGCGAACAAAGTGAGAGAGCAGGTAAATACTTCAGCAGCCATTGTTTTTTAATCTTCTCATAGTTCGTATGTGTGTGCATATGCGACACACCAACAAGGTTACTGTTGTTTTGTTTTTTGAAGTGCGATTTGCAAAGTTTGACGTTTAACGCTAATATAAAAAGTTTCTGCAAGCCGTTTTCCTGTTTTCTATGCCCAGTGCGGATTTTTAAATGTACAAATGTAAAAAGGGATGATATTAAAAAAAACTCAGGTTGTTCGATCACATGGTGGTGTGACGTCACGAGGGAGCCCCCCAGCTCCGGTCGCATAAAGGTTTGGGACGTCAACACGGCAAAGTGACTTAAGCACATGTTTAGCGTTGGTTGGAGGCGACAGGGAAGCAAATATGTCGAAAAAATGTGGTCAACAGTGCGTTTCGGTCCAGTTTCGTTTCAAAAATTTTTTGCGCGAATGTAAAACGTTTCGCATCAGCGCTCAAGGCATTTCGAGATAACTCGGCCCCCCCTGCAGCTGCGCTCGCTGAGAATAGATCGTGTCCTCGAGTGCCGGAGCGAAACTATGGGGGGCGTGCAGATGGGCACACGTGCCGCCGGCGCAGCTGAAAAAAAGAAGTGTGGGAGCGCTGAAGTTGGCCTCTTCCCCTGGTGCTGTAGGCATTCATCACGCAACTGGTGGTGCGCTGCTTTCAGTCTAATGCAAAGTAGCTCATATAAAGTCTTCCGAGTGAAGTTGCCTCGAACGGGTCCCACACCAGTTCATTCTGCCCACGAAAAGTTGTGCTTTTTTCTGTTTATAAACAGGCAAACAAACTTGGGTCTTTTAAAATCAGGGGTGCTCGGGTGCACAACCTTTTCGATATTGCCGGCCGCGTCACACTTATGTTTATGAATCACGGCCACCAGTGACATCAAGCTAATTTTATTTCTTGCGTTTCATCTGTTCTGCTTCCACGCACTGAACCTACCCTGCTTCTACGCGTCCGTTTGGCCATTTTTCTACAAAGTATCCTCCTATAGTAAACAAAGAGTTTTTATTAATGCATGCCCCCCAGAATTTATATTGCAAAACTGCATGTGCACGGCCGCATGCATTTTTTATCGAAGACCGCAGGTTGTTCACGCCTGGTGTAAATGCACTTTCGGATTTACCGTGTTCTCAGTTGAGGGTGACTTTGCAGTGTGTAGGGAATCTTACCACTCATTACACTCAAAAGGGAGTACCAGAAACAAGGTCTATCCCACTGAAATGGAAACTCTTAATTCGTTTCAGGGCATCCAGTAAAGTGCTGTTGGTGCAGTATCGGGTAAACGTTTACACCACTGTCGTTCCTACCAGACAAGTGAGCTGTTGAGGATACGGCACTTAGGGGTATTCGCGTGTTTTAGGGGGTACTAATTCCATTTAATGAGAATACCTTGCTTCAGAGTTCTTGTTTGCGTTAGATGAAACATACGTCAATAAGGCCTGTTTGTAGAACATTGTTTTATTGCTGTGTACATTAAATCAAATTGTACCTAACACTTGGAGAAAGTGACTTGACCGTATGTTTGGAATATTTAACAGGAGGACAACCTTTACTTGAACGGCAAGAAGTTGAACATTGGCCAAGCGATCCGAAAACAGCAAATATGTTTTCCCAAAGGTACTGAACAAGAGATTTTTGCGGTGCACTTCCAAAGTACAGCAGTTTTTTCTTTCTCGTCAAGCTTTCAGTTATCAAATTTTGCGTTATTTATTTTCAGACATTCACATTCCTGGCCCGCCCGGAAGCTGGGTTATTCACCCCGGCGGTTACGCCTCGTTCGCTAATCCCAACGGAATCACGTACTTTTCTTCGGCCGCTGCCATGATGGCATCGCTGCAGCAACCTCAGGTGCGGTAAAACGTTTGCAATTCCCTGCCCTTGTCGCTCTCACCATCGTCCAAACGAATCAACGTTTTCCGAGATAAAGACTGCACGAGCTTTGGGGAAACGTCACTGAAACTAGTTGGCGTTTGAACATCGCGATAGGAGGCCCCCATGCACGGCAGAGACCAATATCGATTCTCACTGGTATAAATTCAAATGTGCCCAGGTTCAAACTGGTAAATATAAAAAAACTCTTTGCTTAAAATTGAAGTGCTGCGATTCTTATTCTGAGTTTCCACCGACCTTGCTGAAACTATTATGATGTCAAGAGACTGACAGCTTTGAGGTTTGTTTTCAATTGGTGAAAGCTGTGGGAAGCGACTGGTAGTTTCGACATCCGCAATTCCGCAGGCGCAAACCAACTCCTGCCTGAATGCTTTGTGATCAGTACGAAGGCGAGCTGGCAACTGATCAAAATCCCATCAAGGCGCACCACGAACGATACTGCAAATAATAATTCGCACGAGTTTTGTCACTGCCGTCGGCTCACATATCTGCTCATGGCTCAGACCTACTATCCTGCTATTGATGTCAGATTATTGCTTCTGAAATCAGATATAAGGCTTGGGATACTTAAGCAGCCAGTGCAAAAAAATGAAAACTCACAAAATCAGTAAATGCATTTGTCCGTAATTGCAAAATGCGAAATCAGTTATGTGGTTGACTTATTAACTACGGGCGGTGATAGTTCAGTGGTAAAGTGTCCGTTGGAAGGTTGGGTGATCGATTCACGGCCACTGAGTGAATCACCGTAACGCTCCTTGGGAAAGAACGTTCACCCAACCGCCCCGGCATGAAGCAAATCTCAGCTTCGCCCTTCCGCCAATTGCCGGCACCAAAATCAACTAAAAAATCTACGTATTGACGAAACAACCGTTTTATTGAATTTTATCCACTCGTGTAATTGAGATCAATGGAAACAAATCTGTAACTGACAAAATCATTCGTGCAGCACCAGGATGCGAATTAAAAACATTACTAGTAGCAGCATAGAATTACTATAGCTTTTCCGAAAGCAGCATCTTGTTTCAATATAACGTCAACAATGCACATTAGAGCATAGGTTCTCAAAGTGCTCCGTACGGAGCCCCAGGGCTCCGCGAGAGAAACCTCGGGGCTCCGCGAGCTATTCGTTTTTTTGTTTTTATTTTTAGAAATTTGTTGTGGGACTCCGTAAATTATGTTCAATCTCTTCATGGGCTCCATAACACCAAAAGTTTGAGAACCCCTGCATTAGAGGATGTCCCTGTGTCTTGAAAAGAGTCTGTTGCGTCAGAATGCGAAGAGTAGTGTGAACGTGGCTGGGCAGTGCTCTGCGTTGAGTATGTATGTTTGAAAGTAAAGCATAATGAAATATTTTTGACGCCTTTTTCGTAAAAAGTTAACAGTAGTTGAGACACGGCCAGCTTAAGACATCGTGAGTAGGCCGTGCTTGAGGGATTGCAGCAATACAGAGCAAATTGCAACTGAGAAAAATCCGGCTTTGTCGTTGCATACTGCGTTGAAATCCGCAGCAGCCGCAGCCCATTTTTGCACTCGCTGTTGCATTTTCAACTTCTCTGTTTTCGTTGCCTGATCGTTTGCAAATCCCCTGCTGTGGTCCTTGACTTTGAATGATCTCACAGAGTGTTTACTTATCCATTTCAAACTTTAAAGCACCACATTTGTTTTGGCCTGGAAGATCACGTCTACGTTTACTGAATTCTTCACCCTCAAATGTTACACAAGATAAGAAGCACCAATGTGGATGCGTAAACAAATATAAAAAGGCTGCCAAACGTACTATCCTGCTACTGCGGTCAAGTTCACTATTGAAAGCACGTGTGGCATGTGAGTGTGAGAGGCTGCGAAAGACGAAGTCATGTGGGGAACTGTCAAATGCGAAACTACATTTAGTAGTACAGGCGAGAGCCTCTCAACTGGAACTCACTTAGCATCTATGACCAGTCCAATCGCACGTCCCTCCCGCTTATCCCTCGGCCACATGCTAATCGCTGCGTTTTCACAAACTTGTGTGGTGTGTGTTTCCGATTCGTACCGTCAAAGTGTCGTGTGAACTTATGATGATAATTTGATAGCTTTAATAGGCCGCACGGTCCAGGGGCGGGTCCAGCCAGTAAGGTTAGGGGGGGGGGCGATTTCAGCAATATTTGGTCGTCAAGCCCATAACGGCTTCGCTACTGTAAGAGGGATGAAGTAGACTTCTCAACACTGCTGTGACAAAACAATGGACGACAAAATGGCCTTATCGCGAATGCTGTTTTGCGAGTTGCGAAAAATCAGGGTGAATGATGTTATTTTCGTAGGCTTTGGTGGGGGCGATCGCCATCCCCACGGATACACCCCTGGCTTGGGCCCTTCGCAAGTTACGCACCCCTGTACTTCAGCTGGTTGTTCATGAGCTCGCCGCAACAGAGCAAGGCATTCGGTTCCCTGATAGAGCCACGACAGTCGGCCTGCATGCCACTAGGTTTCTTGGCAGTGGCTGAAAACACCATTTACAAACAATCTGGTTCTTATTGTGTCGCCTAAGTGGCCTAGTGGGATAGAGCGTGAGCCACTTGTGCTGGTGGCTCGCCAGTGCAGCATTCATTCACTGCGCAAGCAGCCGCGTGAACCACGGAGCAGGGCAAACGGAAGTTCCTACCGCAGAACACACGTGGCATTCCAAGCCAAGTATGATGGAACTTTCTTTCGACTGGTTTTGAAGTTTGATTGTAAGCTGCGCCAGCTCGAAAATACCGCACGTGGCTGGTAGCAGCCACTTGAGAACAGTCCTCAACCTTCAATCAAGATGCCTCCTTCAACGCTGTAACGCATCACGTTTGAACGGGAAATTTAACTCATGCTTGTTGCAAACTCACAGCTGGCATGCATAATGATTGTCCCAAACAATGTGTGATTTGTCATATCGACGTCCTATCAAGTCTGTTCGGAGGTCGGTGCGTGCCAGAGAGCTATTCAAACTTTTGGGTTTTGCTTTAAAAACTACGTCAGGGAAACCCCGGCTCTGCGAAGTTTTAAGCACGTCATTGATTGGTACCTAATGAACCTGGGGAAAAAATTAAGACCGCTGTTGATCAACGAATCGTTTCCGTTTACCAACGACTTACACATCCGCGTGATTCTTTAGAACGGTGGTGTTAGGTGGTGTAGCACTTTACAAGAGTCTACAGCGATGCTCAGTAATGTGAATAAAAAAAAGTTTTATTTTCGCGAATATTGCAGCGTGGAGCTTCGTGGAGGAAATGGTTTTAAGTACCGCTTTTAAGCGAAGAAAATATGTTTTTCTTGTATTCCCAACAATACTGTGGCGAACAAGCTGTGCATCGTTTTGTGTAGATACTGTTACCCTCAAATCGAATGTTTGACCGCGAAAATCTCTCGCGCTCATCTTTACGGCAGTTTTTTCGGGAAGGTCTGAATGTAAGTTGGTTGGAGCTCGCATTAGTGGGAATCGTTAGCTTTGTTGTGATTCCACACTGCGATGCGACTTCCTGCCATCTAAAGGTTCCCATTCCGTGTCAACCAAAATCCGCTTTGAGACAATCTTGTCTGATCGGATGTATACTCCCAAAAGTACGGGGTTGTAAACTGCGTGTACAAGAAATCCCGACGGGTACTGCACACGCCACCTTCTTTGGATCCTTGTGTGAACCGACCCGCTTCGAGGTCGGGCGCAGCAAAAACGCTTCAAAAAAGCATTTCAAATTGTAATGAAGAGAAAAACTTTTAACCCACTGCGATGGAATGCACCTGTAATTTAAATCATTTATTTCATTTTATTTCCTTTTTTGGCTCAGACACATGGTCTATCTATACCATAGGAGCAAAAGCATACAAATTTTTCTGATCAGAAAAAAAACATTCGTCACGTAGAAAGGCATTTGCGTACACAGAAAGTTGTTCAAGCAACAGGCAGCAGACTTCCCGGAATTCTGAAAATAAGCAGTCAGAACTATCTTCTAAGTACCATGTGCATCGCAAGAGGACCGTATGCCGAAGTACACTGCGCTCATCAATGTTTTAATGGAAAGGACCGAAACGTCACAAAGACGTCTGACGGCGGATCATGTTGATTGATTGACGCGTGCCTGCATGGTATAGTGGTTGTAAAGTAAGGGGCAAGTTATGTCAGCTTCAAGGTGGTCGCCGAAAACGTTCCACTATTAGGAAGAATTCTTTAAGACTTGCAGTATAGTATACTAATTCTTGTCCAACTCTAGTTAATCCTAAAATTTCGTTGAGTACAAATAATTGATGTAGAAAATATACGTTTATTGCTTTCGTCACAGCCAGTCGCGCACAGTCATATGATGGCGTACAACAGCCCAGCAGCGTATCAGCCGGTCACAGCTCACTATCCAAGCTACACGTATCAAACCTGTGCCGGCCAACCATGCAACGCTGTGCACGTGCCATGGAATCCTGCTCCGGTAAGATCCACGTAATGGATTTCCGCACATTCAGATACGTAGCCCTGTGTGTGAAAGCGTCGTCGTCGCCCTCGAAAAATATGTTTTAGAATTTCCTGTGGATTTGCGTCTTTTATTCCTTCGTTTTGAAGTTATTGAGTACTTCGTTGTTGCTTGAGAATTCGAGCATTTGGGCCTTAACATTTTTTTCCTGCAGACTTATTAGTTGCATTCGTTGGTGAGCTGCTTTCTTTAGTCGTGTTTGAAAATCTCTAATGTTTTTTGTTTGCTTTGAAAGAAAGTTGTTCTTAAGAAAAACGTTGCTGTTGATGCTACTCATTGTAATTTGTAGCAGATGCCATGAAACCTGTTTTATTCGGAAAAAGATTGAAGCTGAATTCTGTTGGTCATTTCATCATGTCTTAGCCGACGACGCCCCCACTTATTCAAGTGGACAAGCGTCACCATGATGAAGCCTATTTCACTAAGTGGGCGAAACGTCGGCCGAGAACATGACGAAAAGAAGTCCTTAATTGTATTTCCGCACCCTACAGCCACCCGCGACACAAAACGGTAAAAAGTTTTGGCCTTCCGTGGGTGTGGTTGGAATCCGTGATGGCTCACAGTCTGCGTGGCGGCAGCGCAGCTCAAGGGTTGACGGGGGCACGAATTCGCGCTTGAACTTTGCTTGGCCGTCACAGCTGCCATCCAACCTCTGTCAACAGATCGCTGGAGCGTGTGGTCAGCTGATCGCCCCGTCGGTGCCGCCTTCCGCGATCGAGCAAGTCAACGTCGTTCCCATGGCAACGGCGCCGACTTTGCCTGCGACAAGTTACCTGCTGCCACGATCTGCCGTCACCAACAACCCACAGGTCGGATGCGCGTTACGTGCAGTTTTGCTTGTGTTAAAGTTGAATCACTTGTTAACTGCTTCTGATTAAACTTCTATCTGGCAATCGCTTTTACATGATGACTTAATTACTACGTGTCCATGTCACGTCGAAGATCGGCTAGGCCTGTTAAGTTTGCCTCAATACACCCAGGGGATTTTGAGGTTAGATTTTGGGAGTATTGCGTATTTCATCTCAGAATGAGAGACGTACTGTACAATGAAAACTGATTATAACGAGATCGTCAGGGTCCAAAAGGCGTCATCGCGAAACAGAAATACTTTCCATCGGTGAAATCATAAACGAAGCATTTTTTCACTGTTTCGTGTATGACCGAAAGTTTTTCTTCGACCTGATTGAGGCTATTGAAGCTTAAAAGCTTTAAGGATCGCTAGGCAAGGTCGTATGTCTGCCTAGTCAACGGAAGTTAACTTTCTGCAGCATCGGTTTCCATGTCCACAACGTTAATTATGCGTGACGGTCGCGTAGGTAGAAAATGCGCCTGTTGTAGTAGCTCACCAATGAGAGCGCTGCTTGATGCTGAGAAACATGGATCCTGATATGCAGATCTCACGACTGTTGCTGTTACTTTGCGCGTTGTTGACGAAATTAGTCGAGCTGCATACGAAATTAAAGCCAAGAACGTGTATGCCATGCAAAGGAATGCGGGGCCCATATTAGTTATTCCTACAGCCCATAAACTACGTTTGAATAGGCCAAAAGAGGGTTTGGATGCTGAAAAAGTAAAGTGAAAATATAGCCTAAGTGGTACTGTATTGCGGCTCATTGAACTATGGAAAGTAAATGTAACGTTTGGTTATTTTTTCCAGCCCGAAATCAGGCTGTTACCTACAACACAAAGCCTACACCAGATATTCAACGGTAACCGAACAGCATAGCTCACTGCTCTTAATCTATAGTAATTACCCTGCAGGGGTAATTTCACTTTTCAAAAATGTATTTTATGACGTCAGTTTTGCGTTTTATTATTCACTGATTGCAAGCTATAATTTGTTATTTTTTGAAAAGGTGGTATTTGAAACCCATCAGGTTCTTCTCAGGGGGGTAACGATAATAAAACTTAGCTGATTTGTACAATAGTCTTCATTAGGCCTCCGCTTTTTCGCCTTGTGTATGTATGGTGAAATGCATTTCATTATAGTTTTCATCACTGAACCTCAACTCTACACTAGCATCTTTTCACATGTCTGCAAAACACGCTGTCTGAGCATAGGCGTAGCCAGGGGGACCATGCCCACCAAAAAATTTTTAGAAAACCAAGTCATTTTGTGATTTGAGAGGCGGTAACCCATACAAAATACTGTTGCTAGCCTAAAATCAAGAATTTCGGCCCCCCAGTTTCCCTCCCCCCTTCAATTTTTTTGGGCTGGCTACGCTGCTGTGTTCGAGTCCCTCCAAAGAAACCAGCAACTTTCCACACATAAATCACGTGGAAAAAGTCGTTGGCCGACACTCGTCCACCTCGATTGCTTTGCTAGACCGGTTTGCCGAGTTTTCGAAATCACTCCCATATATTGTTACTAGGTCATCGCATCGACCTAGTAAAGCGACCATGGAAACGGAGTAAATTACTGTGTAATCTACTTTCGTCAGCTAGGCAAACGGCCCAGGCGCTTTTTGGCCGGACGCAGAAACGTAGTAATTGACGAAACAAAGTCCAGCGAAAGCGGCGACCGTCCTGATGGTGGCAACGAGCGCCAAGCAAGTGGAATGCGGGCAGGACAGATGCTACCCTTTTGATGCTTGATACATGGTCTAACCCAGAACTGTCCGTTTTGTTGTCGGTCAGCATAACATTTACTGCCGCGCTATTGCCTGTGTTCCATCGGGTATGTTAGCAAACACGTTTTCGTTAGAAATCAGTAATCTTCAATTCAACTCGTTGACTGGCTTCTAGCCTATGAAACTGGTGTTTTTTGCCAGGCTGTAGGTCGAGCGTGGTATATACAGTTTTTTTAAGGTGTTTTAGGAACCCGCTTCGGATCCCAAGCATCAGAGAAAATTATCATCGGGTCCCGAGAATCAAGAGAAAATCGGGCCCCTAGAATCAGATAATTCGGGTCTCTACATGTCCATACCGAGCACCTAACATTTTCCTTTAAAAAACCCTGGTATATATTTAAAATACACTGACGTTCTTCTTGTTTTGTAATTTGGCTTGTGAACATGTGCCAGTTGAGACTTTTTAATTATCTACTGAACGTTACGCCTGGCAGCCATACTAGATATGTTAAACCTGGTACCTTTTGCTTTAACGATAAATGAATATTATAACAATTATCACGCTTGTCCCCACCTATTTGAGGAAATAACTTCCTTGCAAAGTGCAAATCAACCCACGGACTTCCATTAACTATCTGTTAACTTCGTGGGGGTCGGCAGTGAATTGGTTTGCGTGGCGATGCTCACTTTTATGGAATTAACTCGCACGCTTGGTTCTTGCAGGTTTGCTGCACATCAGTTGCAGCACACGAGTACCCTTAAATGACAAAAGACATTGAAAACGTTGGTGCAGTTTTTTTGTGGACCTTGAGACGGCCTCGGTAATTTTAATCTGCAAAATCACGAATTTGCTGATTTGAAAGAATTTTACACCACGTCTTACAACGGAAGCAGTTGATCTATCAGACGCTTGCCATTAATTGTAAAACTATCCTCTTGGACTATTTAACCAAAGGGAAGCGCATCTGTGACTTTTTTCAATCTTTCCATCAACAGATAATGTTCTTTTGTGTCTGGGCTGAAACAAAAGCGTTGCTCTTAGCGACGCCTACCTACCTTGATACAGAACCTTAGCAAAAGTTATTAAATATCAGAACTAAGCAGTTTTCCGCGCAATTTTGTTACCAAATACCATACAAAATTAGCTAAAGGTTTATATGTCGCATTTTAAAGGGTTTCTAAATAAAAGTTTCAGCTAAGTATTTTCACATTTTTTATAAAATTTGTTAAATTGGATCGGAACTACTAACATACTAAGCTATCTATATCTTTTTTATACCAACTTTTGTGAAAATTTTTTTTGCAAATAATGAAAGCAAATATTAGAGAAAAGTGCGTTGTTCTGCTTTCAATAAATTTCCCAAAGTTTTTTTCTAAAATTTTTCGCAAATATTACGGTGGTACACCACTAAATTTTCCAGCGGTTTCTGATTGAAGCAATGAATTTATTTTAATCACTTTCGTATTTAGTTATTTATCCGAGACTCAGCTCTGTCATATGCGTTGGTACGACAAAGTAACGAAAACTGTTTATATAAAGGAGCATGGAGGCGTGTGCGAGGGTGGGGTAACTTGCAATGTGGGAGAAGAGAAAACATATTTGAAATAATACGCTGCGATGAACCATTATTTCTCGTCATCATGCTTACTTTAGCACAATAGGAAAAATGAAGGTTTGTAGAAGCATCAGACATTTGAAGTGAGCGACTAAAGATTAGACATGACACTATGTTGTCGCAATAGTTAAGAAAAAAGTCGGAATCCATTTTTGTTATAGCGAAAGAAGGTTTCGGTCGCGGTGGTGCGCTTAGTATGTGGGGTCTCAACTAGCGGCGATATTACGGTCTAGGACTACACCGGACTCTTTGCTGCAACAACATTTGCGGCAATTGACGTCAAAATGATTGAATACGACGGTGGTGCTTTCCCCCGCAAAAAAACTATATATTTTTATGGAAATGAATGAGTTGTCTGCTTCCTCTGAAATTCAGTCGCACAATGATCCACCGGAGCAGGTCTGCGGTTCGTTGACTGCTTGTTGCTGATTTAAGTGACAGATAAAGTAACAGATATACTTTCTTGCATCGATTCAGCCTGGTGCGCGCCCTGACACAGCGACAGTTCAGCAACAGGAGAAGTCTTTCGTTCCCCAACAAGAGGTGAGTATTCAGCGCTATCCTACCTGTATACGCGTTGAATTTGGATATTGTGAAAATACGTTTGCAATAAGTGAGAGGGAATTGCAATTGTTTCACCGCTGAAACCGCAAATCTTTTTCAACTTCTTTGTATGCAAGTATGAGGAAATCATAGCGTACTTAGTTGTTCATCAACAGACAGGCTAATTCCCATTCCATAACGCAAGTAATGCGCTGATGTAGTTGATTGAAGGGAGGCAGTTAAGCTTCAAGACATCTTACGGCAATAGAATGATTCTATTTGAATAAGATTTTAGGACTGATGGTGCGCAGTGTTAGGTGAAATCGATTCCCTCTTGAAAAACATTTGCTCGATAGATTCGATTGTTCGTCACCTTTACGGAGACTAGTTTTCTGAAGTAATAAATTAGCGTTGTCCTGTTGTTGTGTTGCTTTGGGCGGCACAACATACCATGCCTCCGTTCTAAAACTGAAAGGTGTTATTGTGCGACTGCTAAATCTCATTGACCTGTCGGTAGTGACAGTGAGACCGAAACCCGCATTCACCGAGTTATAAAACCGATGACATCCTGTGTGCTTTTCCAGCCGACGATGCGGATGATCATGCCCGCGACTACGATCGGTGTTTCGGCAGCTTACGTCCAACCGGCGGCACCTGTCTTGCACTCGGTAAGTTGGCGCGAGCGATGGTTTTGCGCTGTTGCACGCCGACGTGGGTCCCGCGTCATACATTGAGGAGAGCATGGAAATCTGAGAATGGTGCGTATCGGGCAAGCCAAGGCAGTGGCGTGGCCAGTCCAAAAATTTGAGAGCCCAAAATGTTTGACTTTAGGCGAGCAACAGTATTTTGTATGGGATGCCGCTTCTTAAAGCACAAAATGACTAGAGCTGCTAAAAATCCCCCCGTGAGCGAGGGCTGCAACCAGCTGATACTCTCGGGGAGAAATGACTGTAAATTGCTGTACCTAACAACTAAACATGTTTTTGAAGATTTCGGGGGAGGGGCAATTGCCCGTTTTCCCCCCTGATTGCGCGCCTGCAGGCAATACCCGAGAGTGTACGCGCTAGCTGCCGGTGTCAAGCGAAATTTCTGACCTACTATTGTTTGTCAGTTATTTTGCTTCTCAGAGTAAAGAAATAAAGTTTGGCGATTACTTTTTTCATGTGTGTTGTCTAAATTAAAACGTTTTGGTTAGATATCAGATCCCCACAACAAGCTACAGTACTGGGATAAGTATAAACACTGAAAAATATTGGACTTTTTCTTCGACCTCAATTATTTTTCTTTTTCTAAACCTAAACCCTTTGGTGTCCTTTAATCAATCAATCCATTGATACTCTGCCACATTTTTAGTAAATTTTGAGTTCGGAGCAGTGCAAGATTGAATTTAATCTGCATATATTACAAGTTTTTTAACTTAGCCGTGACACTTGCAGTCGTCCACTGGCTCTACCATCTCTCCCTGGATTTCCTTGGCGCTGCTCAAGCTAAAGTGCGTTCTGAAACACACTTTTGTTTTCCAGAATCTTTTCGATTCCCTTTAGGTAACTTATTCTTGTTGGCACCTAACACTATCTGTAAAAATCAAAAATTGCCTTTCTACTTTCGAATTGAACTCGTACAAGGTTATTATTATATTTGTGATCATTAAAGCACTCCATTCAAAAGTAGCTCACGCTTTTGGTTACAGGCTGAGTCTGAGTGCAAGTGTGCATTCTCAAACCTGACCGGTGATAATTACTGTAACGAAACGGGCATTGTTAAATAGCAGTTTACCCGTGCCAAGAAGTACAGCTGACGAAAATTCCAATCATATTCATTTAATTATAGAGGAGAACAGTTTTACTGTGCAGCTTACCTTTAGCGATGGAGACTGCAGTTCATCAATTTATCTCCTAGCATTTCACCTCTGTTTTGTTTCCAATACGCCAAGTTTTTGTTTACAAATTACATTCATACGTGTTTGTTGATCATACTGTGTTTTATGACATTTGGTCACTCAAAATTAGTAAGACAACAGAAATGTAATTACTAACTGGGTCTCCTATCGTCCCCCAACCGCCCATTTCTGCTTCACCGGCCCCCAATCGCCCATTTCTGCTTCACCGCCCCCAGGGGAGCGGTACCGCCCACTTTGGGAACCACTGTGTTAGCTTAACTTGTTTTGCCTTCCTTGCAGCCTACCGCCGTCTACGCACAACAGGCCTCCATCAGATGCCCCCACCCTCAATACATCGGCCTGCCCGAGGCGTCTCTGGCCCAGTACGGCGTGCTCGCGCCTGCCGACGTCGAAAGCCATTCTGCTCTGGCTCAGACCCTGGTGTCGTCCGAAAATGAAATTTTAACACCACCGCTTACACCTGAGCAACAGCAACAACAACAACAGCAGCAGCAGCAGCAGTAGAGGCAACGATGTGGTGGCAGTTGAGTGACTCCGTCTCACGAATGTATTTTGCCTTGTAATATAGACGATTTATGTAGAACTTTTCCGTCGTGGGGTGACGTTTCTTTTAAGATTTTTTCTTCGCCCGATTCGGTATAAAGATCAGTCTTTTTCTCTCTATGTGTTTTCTGTCGATACCGTCCATTATTGCACTAAGCGCGATATCTTTGATCACAATGTCGTAATTAATAATTAATTAATGATAAGTTTACGAGTTAACACGGTTAAACGTTGGGTTGCGTTCAATGTTCGTGCCGAGACTTTGATTGGGTGTTAAGGGTTGAAAATGACGGTTTCGTTCCCCCTCGTTTCGTTGCGTTGTGGCGTTGGTTTCGTTCCTTGTTCAGTTGTGTGTATCAAAATTATGTAAATAAAATGCGCTCTGGCGGTTGTGTAGCTCGATTCGTAACTGCTCGTGTGTTGTCTTTTCTGTCTGTGCTGCAGAGGCGTGTAGCTAAGCGTGTCACTTCCAAGCACTGTTGCCACTCAGGGCCGTGGCAAGGTTTTAAGGTCTGGGGGAGCAAAATACATTTTTACGGGGGGAGATTTTTGTCTTTACCATGTATTTTTGAAAACATTTTCTGAACGCAGCAAAATTTGGGGGGCACAAAATATTTGGGAGAACATTGCCCCCGAATGCCCCACCGTGGCTACGGGTCTGTTGCCACTGGGATCAGTCTTGTTAACATCAGATAGTTGCCTTCTTCAACATCAGATAACATCAAACTTTTGCGTTACATTTTCACATAAGCTAAATGTTTCTATTACTAATGTGAAATGTCAATCCCAACGCAGTGCAGAGAGCTTCGTAAGGATGGAACGATACATAAACACACATGAGAGTGAGAGATTGATGAAAGAAACTTAAAAATTATGAATCTTGACTTATTTTCATCCTAAAAGGAGAAGATACGTGGAAAACAAAAACAACAGCCCAGTCAACATCAGATTTGTCGCCAAAACATCAGGCATCAGAAATTTATCTCAAAATATCGGATCTGATGTTAAACATCAGAAGTGACAACACTGCTTCGAAGTAAAGCAGAGACGAGTTTATCTTCCAATTTCCTACTCGGCGCTAATCTTGCCCACATCAAGAATAAAAAATACTTGGAATTCCGCTGCTCTCTCGAGGGCTCGTACTTTCTGCATTTTAAGATGTCGCTTCGACATCCCTGTTCCATCCAGGTCACGTCCTGCTCGAAGTCTGTTGTGAAACTCCCAAAAGTCCGTTCGATCAAACGCGTGTCTGGTGTTTTTGGTTCGCGATCCGGTCAGCGGCAATTCCTGTGTCAGCTGTTTGATTGAGATTTTGAAACGTTTCCCCGCTCGCGAACAGAACGACAAACCGGCAACGTTCTGTACAAAAGCTTCTCCCCACTGTTTAGCATTGAGGCAACGCTGCATGACGTGTCTGACCTACTAATTCCACCTAAGACGATATCTAAAGAAAGGTGAGTGCGCTGCAACACAGAAGCAGCGAGCCTGCTTCTTATTCGCAGAAACCCCCCAGATGCGTTTGTCGCAGTCTTCCAACATGTTGCTGTAAAGTCAGTTGGCAAATTAACAGTTGGAACTAATAGATACCGTCGACGTGCCACAGTGTATTGTTTTGTCCAAACAAATTAGATTTTCGAGAACCTGGCCAATGCCAATCTCACTGTATCAGTTTTTGGCGTGCAACGACAATATTTTCTTTCCTTTGATCATTCGTGAACTTAGCATGTCAATGAAGCAACCACTGAAAAAAGAAAAAGTAGAAAAATAGCAATCACGAGACGTGCTCGTGATTGGCTATGAAACTGCACGAAGGTAACAACTATTCCAGTTGTTTATGTCGACGGAAAGGAAAAATCGTGCATTTGTGAAACTCGATGGCCAGCTTGTTGGACGAGTTTGACGCTGATATCTTATTTTATTTGAGCTGGCCACTCATGACAGGTTACGCACCAACGCTGCTCTGACGTCACAAAGCTTAGCGTATGTGGTCCAACCAGAGCGCTGTTTCTTGCCCTGAGGCCAGGAGCAAAAGCGGTCTGGCGGCTTTGGTTTATGATAGAATATTTTAATGTTAGGACGAAGAGACATTCGTAGCACTCACGGATGCGCTTTATTTGTATGAAAAATTATTGATCGTGGCAAATTTAGCGACATATTTTGTTGAGTGATCCTACATCTCGGGCAGCGTGAAGGTTTTAACGTGAATAATATAAGGGCAACATGCTTCCAGCTGCTTTTTGCAGATTGATGCTGGCGAAAAGAATGCAAGGTTGTTGATCAGCTGTGTCGTTTGTAAAGTGTGATTCCTGAATCCTTCTAGACCAAATCTGAAACTCGTCAGTAAGTTAGATAGGCAGCATATTTGATCGTGTGTAAGACGTTAAACAGAACAGCGTTTTCTTTGAATTAATGTGAACGAAAAGCAAATAATTTGACTGAGCTTGTGGGTCGCGTCGGCGACTGGAACAAAAAACTGATTTGAGCCAATATGTCAGTTCTTGATTTTGATGAATCAGTTAAGGCTTAGCTTTGAAATTGGCAAGCGTTTTGTGCTTTCTTTGATGTCAAGCGGCATAAAAAGTATTTGAATAAGATTTCAAGACCGACGGTGCGTAGTAGTGTTACGTGAAATCGATTTCCTGTTTAAAAGTTTTGTTAATTAATTCAACTGTGTCGCCTTTGTGGAAACTTGTTACTTGAAAACAAATATGTGCAAGTCCGAAGCATCGTTAAGTTATAAGCGGAGCTCAGACTGCTGATTCTTTTTAAAGCTTGCAGCAGGCCTAGAACTTTCAATTTCAGTCAGGATCAAATCTTCCAAATGCAACTTAGCTTGATCTCATTTTTCAACAAAGATGGTGCTGTAAAATTTTTATTCAGAACATATTGTACAACGGAAGTCTTCATCAGTGTATGCGTGTTTGGCCCGCCCATACGAACACTAGTTTATGAAAATGCTGCATATTGGTCAGCTGTTCAAGCACTAAAAAAGGAAAGAAACCTCCACTCTCTTTCTCCAAAAGGAGAGTGCTTTGCCAATTATTTTAAGCATTCGTGCTTTATTTTTAAAGCACGTTTTTGTGATCACAGGAAAGTCGAATTGCGTAGACGATTCCTTATAACGACCTTCCTGGGTCGGAATTGTTTATAACAGCTGGATACTGTTGGAATAAAACCTGTGGCAGTGTGAGCAGTATGGATGAAGTACAAGAAGAAAACGTTGTTCAAGGTGTGAAAATGCTGTATTAGCAATAAAGTAGGCTACACATTTTTATATGAATCACTATAACCGTCTATCATACCAGGGGAGGCCATGGCTCCCCAAAATTTCTAGCATATCTTGTCATGCTGTACTTTGAGAGGTGGTGTCCCAAACAAAATACTGTTGCTCGTTAAAGAGTCAAAAGATTTGCCCTCAACCAAAATTGCGGGCTGGCTACGCCACTTTCAAGCTAAAAATCGTTGTTTATGTTGGTAAGCCATAAATTATTTTACCTATTAACGACATTTTCGACACTCTGCTTGTGCTATTTAGGTTACATTAGGGTTTGCCTGCTTCGAAATAATGTTCTGATAACGGGACTTCAATTAAATCTTGTTTTCATTAACTTTTCAGGGGATGCAAACGAAAACCATGGTAGTGTCCCACAAAATCAGCAAGCTGTAGAAAACCGTTTTGCCTCAAGCGATGATGAGTCTAGCAGCTCTGAATCCTCTGAATCAGAATCAGAGAATTGGAAGCTTGAATCTAAGAAAGGCAGTGAAGTTGATGATGAGGATGTAAACGATCCATCTGGCGATGAAGCTAGAAAAACTAGCGAAAAACTAGCTCCGGTGATGCATTCCGATAATCACGAAGATGTTTCAACAGATACAGAGGAGCAGCCAGAGCCTGCTTCAAAAGCGAATGTTGAAGCTGGCAAGGCCGAATTAGGTTTTGACCAAGAAAAAGATGGCAAAAACTTGCCATCAGAAGATCATTCAGATGCAGAAAGTGATTCAGATAAAAGTTCTACATCTAGCAGTGAGCAAAACAGCGATGAAGATGAACTTGACCTCCATAAAGATAATTCGATTCCACATGCGAATATCGATCAAAATTCAGATGAAGATCATCCACAACCCACTGGTGATGGAAAAGAACATTTAAAACCGGATGATGATGCGAAGTCTAGCGAAAGTGAATCTCCGCAATTTAAGGATTTGGATTCTGAGTTTCACAAAAACCTTGAGAGAGAAAAGCCTGTGACAAACTTCGATGAAAATTTAGACAAAACTGATACAGCTTCATCAGCACCTTCCAGTGAAAACATGTTGCCGATTGAAGCAGAAAAGGATTTGCAACCTTATCCTGGTGACCAGGTGGGCCTCGAAAGTTCCGGTAACGATCAGCTACACGGAAACAACTTTGAAAGTCCAAGCTCGAGCTCTTCTGACGATGACGAAGGAGGACCGCTAGTTGTCAGGCAGCAGCCGGAAATACACGAGATGCCTCAAGAGGTACCTGGAGACTTCGGCGGTCGGCTGCCAAGTATTGACCGCAGAAATACCAACTACTCACCCCCGCCTGGTAAGTACTCGAGACTAAAACATGCTTCACATTACTTTAAATGATCTCAAACAGGTGGTGCGATTTTAGTATACAGCAGTATTGCACACACTCAGCGTAGAACCGTCGCCAGAAAGTTTTCAATAGGGGGACTTTACGTTTGTTCAGTGGGGCTTTACATTCTGAAATTTGATGAAAACTCCACTGATTTATAGTGCTTCAAAATTCATTTGCGGCCTTGGAGCTTTGTTTGGGGGGCTAATCCCCCCAAAAAAGCGTAGCTGCGGGACTGACTCAGCAACCCCATCGACATGTATGGGTTACGTATGATGTGTGTGCAAAATGCGTCATTCAACCGCTTGCAACGTCATTGCTGATGATACGGAGGACCCAGGCAAGAGTTTCAAAATTTTGGAACGTATTTTGATGAAAACTTTGACAACGAAATACCCTTCTACGATTATTTACAACAGAACAGCAAATCAAAAAATTTTACAGGGTTTTAAATTATACGAAATGATTAAATTCTGTGGCACAGATTGTAACGTTTTTAAGTGCCATACGCCATCTTTCAGTTAAGCCGCTGTATAATCTATTTGAATGGAGTTGTTCAAGTCATGGAATATCAAACCAATGTTGAAACGTATTGAACACATGAGCTCACCTACACTTCGTTTAACTGCCCTTTGCATTGGTGCCTACAGTGGCGTACGCAGAAAACTTTAACGGGTTGGATTTTCATTCAGTGGCATATGGTGGTCATTTGTATTTGGTGTGCGCTGTTTGTGTCGTCACAATTTGACGTCATGTATATGCTTCCAAGCCAACGTTTTGGCGGTTTGTTGACAAAATATGCATATTCTTCCACACTCACTCTCCTTATTTTATGTGTTATTGCACTGATTATAAACTACCAGCGCTACAAGTTGGGATATCGGAGAAAAACAAACTCAACGCTACGACACAGCAGTTCATAACTGCAAACATATCAGGCTGAGCGTTAATACGGGGGAGTAAAACACACTCACCACTGCGTCAGAGGGCTTACAACTACAATTTTTGCATTAGGTCGACAAATTAACAAGCAAAAGGTAAGCGAAAGCAATTAATCTCCTTTGCGCAGGTAATAAAGTTTTTGTAACATATCAAACTAAAGGGGGAGTAACCCCAACCTCTTACGTACGTCCTTGCTTAGGCACGTTAATTCCGCTTAGAGTAACTCTTTTCACAATCAAAATGTTATGTAAGAACAGGGAACATTCAGGATGATGTTAAGGAAAAGCGAACTAATGACCTCGCATGGTCTTTATCAGAAATGACAGAAATAGTAAAAGCAGGACCGTAGCCAGCATTCGGGGGCAGTAGCCCCCCAAATATTTTTGTGCCCCCCCACATTGTGTTGTGCCCAGAAAAATTTGTTTTAAACATATAATAAAAATAAAAATATTTTCCTCCCGAGGTTTAAAACCTGGCTCCGGGCTGAGCAAAAGGCTGTTTTGAGCTCACATAATAAGCTAATGGCAAGTTATAAGAAAGGTCCTATGTCCAGGGGTGCAGCGGGGCGAGAACGCGTGGGAACGGCATTCCCACACTTTTTTCATAGTAACCTGACTTGAAGATGTGTATTTTTACTCAGATTTCCTGTGTGTAGTTCCAGGCGTCGCGTAAATGAACAAACGACAAGCTGTCTCTTGCGTAGCTCCTAACTGGCATAATGGTGTAATTACTGATATTGGCTAGATTTTGGGTGCCTCTCTACACTTCTTTTTTCGCGTTCCTACACTTGCTTTACATGAAAATGGCTAGTTTTTGGGTGCGTTCTCACACTTATTTTTTTAGCATTGCACTCCTGCCTACATCCCAATACCCACACTTGATAAGTGACTTGCACCTTTCAAAACTTGCAGATTACATTAACCACATTCTGTTTTTTCGCATTAAATTGTGGTTAATAAGCTTAGGCTGCGATGTAGAATAGTGCTCTTCAACAGGGTTTCCGCAAAACATGCAGTGGGGTTCCGTGACTTTTAAGGGTTCCATGAGGGTTCCTCGTTTTTTATGGGAAATGATTTTTGCTTCAGCTTGTTGGAGCGTCATTATGAAATTTTTTAGATCGCTGTGCCGCATTCAGACTCCAAGTAGGCCAGTTAGTTATATAGGAGGTTGAGTGCAGATAGCGAAACAAGAAATATGGATAGTTGTTGCGTCACTTGTTGTTCATTGTTGTGCAAGTAAGAAGAACGATATTGTTGCATCACGCTTAGGCCTGTATGATGTTGCCGATGTAAAGTTCACGGTAGATTGAGTAGAAAGTAGACTCAGCCTGAGTAAGGTTGCCAGACGTCCTTGAGCGCCAAGAATTGTCCTTGAATTTGCTGTCAAAACTTGTTATGTCCTTGATTCTTGAAAAACATCTTGCTGTCCTTGAATATTTTCCGGGGTCCTTGAAAATTCTTGAATAGTTTTTAAATTGTTCATTTTTGACATTTAACGTTCAAGAATCAAGAGTAAGCAATCTAAAATAAATGAACAGAACGATTTATAGATTTGTTCCATCTTAAACGGTTGTGTAGTAAAAGTAAACTATTCAAGAACGGTTGTGTCGTCTGAATACATTTTGTTTAGTTTTCAATTTCGTACATGGTTAGCTTTGCCTGATTTGCCCATACTTGAAAGCTTGCTGAAAGGGTTAAAGTAGCCATGCGCGTCCGCTGAAGTTTTCTAGGGGGGTCACCGTCGACATTTTGCCGACCTTTTTCATGTTGCTGACGTTGCAACGCAAATGGACGATCACAAAATGCTTTAGTGTTTCTACACCACAAAGAAAATTCCCCATGAAAGCACCTGCTCTATTCGCGTCTATTTTGAAAATTTTTGGAGCTGTAGGCTATACGAACTTGCCAAAAAGGTGTACTTTCGATCGTCTGTTACAACTTTTGCTGAATTGGCGCATAAAAGTCGCTACCATTGTGAACTGCACACAAATGAGTCTCGAATGTACTTGAACTATCAACAACTACGTTTGCGGCTCTCTCATTTGTCTGTGCTGGTTGAACAGGACTCACTTCTGAAATCTTTTGTCCAAATTGTTTTCTACACTTCGACCATCAGAAATGCTTTTGCTGTTCATAAACTTTCTAATATCCATTTTTGCGAGCACTTTCTACAGACAAGTCATATTAAGAACAATCAACGCTCAGATCAGCAATATCGGTGAAAAATCAAGAAAGTTAGACACTCTCGCAAAACTGTTTCACTGTACCTTAACACAACTATCGGACAACTTAAGAACGTACTGAAATTAGAACACCACGCAGGCATACAAACTGAACAAATGAAATATGAAAACTCGCCAGAGTGTATATAGCTTTGCACTTAGTACTCGCTAACAAGTCAGAACTAAGCCTTATCGATTAAAGACGTATTCCCACAAGCCTTTTTACAGGTATTTCTAACAAGACATGAGTGAAGTTCTGTAAACTCATCACTGTATCACACCAGAACAGTGAAGCTGACTTTTGTGCAGTGTGAGTGCCATACCGGCAGAAGCGTAACGAGGTTAGATGTCCCCCAGGGCAAGAAGCAAGTTTGGCCCCCCATGTTTGAACCTGAGATCTTTCGGAAGCAGATTAGTTTATTGAAGAAAGTACTTGTGACATTGTTGGGATTTTTGGTGCCCCTCGCAGTCATTTGGCGCCCCCATAATGTTTCGGCGCCCAGGGGATTGTGCCCAACTTGCCCCCTCTCGTTACGCCCCTGCATGTCGGTAAATAAAGTGCCATTGCAAAAATCGATTAATCGGAATTGAGATGCTGACTTCAGGTTTTCTAACATTTTTTGGTTCTTAGTTCCAATTTGTAGGGGGCAAAAACCCATTTTTCTCCCTCTGCGAACAACCATGAAAGTAGTCAACCGTATCTCTTGAAAAATAAAATGTCCTTGAAAAAATTTCAAGTGATCTGGCAACCCTAAGCCTAAGCCTAGCAGAGAGCACACTGAGTCACAGACTAGAGCTGTTATTCAACCTTTGTACAGTTTTTTTTTGCGTTTGCGATGCTTAAAATGTATTTATGCATTGTGGCATTGTCTTTGTTGTAACAAATTTTTAGGGCGCCTCGAGTAGACAACATCAGGGTTTCTTCGGCGTCTTAGTTGCGAGTACACGTTAGCAGTGTTTTGCTTTCGCATTGCTATATACTGTATCGCAACCAACAAACTTCTTTGTGGGAATAAAGTAAAAACAGCGTAAAACCCAACTTTTTACTAATTAGTCAAGCCAGATGAAGCATAATAGCATATTTTCTTATGTGAAGCGAAATAATAACAACAGCGAAGGTGTGGTCGGTAGTGAGCGTAATGCAGTTCAAATGTAAAAGAGGCACCTAAACCGAAGCGGACCAAATGCAATTCACTTGCCAAAGTTAGAAAATGGGGCGACACATATTTCAGATACGGTTTCTTTTTGCCGGATGACCAAATTCTGAATGTAGCAGCTACATTCCAAAAATGCAAGAACAACCGAGTCATTAAACATCTTGCTTTTTAACTTCTGTAATAACTGTTCAGTTGTTGAAATGTCTAATGAGGAAATATTTGATTTTCTTGCAAGTAATTCTTTTTAAAAATTTTTTTTATGTTTTTAAATTTTTGTTGATGGGGTTCCATGAAAAATGCAAAAGTTTATCAGGGGTTCCACGACGACAAAAAGTTGAAGAGCACTGTTGTAGAAGCTGCCAATATGTTCATGCCCGTGCGGGAAGACAATCGGCGGTGGGGGAAACGTGTTTACGGGAAATTTCTTTGTCTTACTTTTACATGGAAGGAGTGCGTAAACTGAAAATTGTTAAACTGTTTGTGTGTTTCCCGTTAAAAGACAGAAGAACAAAAGTAAAGATCAGCTTCCTTTTGCTTACAAAAGATCTGTTCTTTGCTGTGAAACTTGTCTACAAAACATATAAACGTCAGTGTGCCCGGATACCCTTTTTTGCTCGATAAATTAACCGGGTTCACTAGATTTTCACATTTTTGCACCGATAGAGGTTCGACCGATCTCCATCCCAAACGCCTACGGATTTGGGTTACTTCTAATCCCGAGGTGGTCACTTTTATAAAGCGCGGTAGGTATGAACAAAAATACCAAAACCTCCTACAAAGAACGGCACTTAAAAAATGTAGAAGGTATTTGGCGGGCCGTATTGAAATGGTCGGCGCGCCGGATGCTACCCGCGGGCCGTATTTTGGCCACTCCTGCTATAGCGTTTCAGAGACAAAAAACTCTCTCAATGACTTGGAAAAGTTTGTAGGAAACACTGAACATTTACTAGCGGTAGTAAAATAGTTGAGGTTAATAAGCCTAGCAATTGGAAAAGTAAAAAAGGGATCGGTTTCAATCATTCAAGACAGTGTCTCTCACGAAACGCTTAATGTACCGCCTGATTCAGTGGCTTTCCAGGCAGGCTGCCTAACATTTCAAAACTCTACAAATTACGTTGCATCTGAAGAAATCGTGAAGATCAGAAAAAGCAAGTTTTTTTAACAATCGTGGTGTAGAACACCTGAAGCAATAATTGTTGGCAGTTATTTACGTTGACGTCAGTGGTGCAGGAGCAGGGGGCGCAAGCGCACCCCCAAAAGTTTAGATTTGTTGAAAATCCGGGTAAAATCTCTGAAATTCGGGCAAAATCTCTGAAAATTCGGAACAAATCCCTGAAAAATCGGGCACAGATATTTCGACACTTTGAAATGAGACTGAATGATACTTCTGAATTTTGACTTTTTTCTTAAAAAAATGGCACCCGCTGAGAGAAATTGAAGCGCTGTTTTTGGAAGCCATACCAACAACAACATTGTAATTTTGTTTGGTGTTGGAGAGATTTCACTAAATGTAGGGAGAATGTTTGGCGCACAAAAAATTTTCGGGCAAGTTTGAGGAAATTGGGGCAAAATTCCTTAGCACCCCCCAAAATTTTCCTGCTCCTATACCTATGATTAATTTGATAATCTGAACTGTGTTTCTGAGATGAAAAATAGCACATATTCGGCAAAAGTTGCAAGGGATGGGCAGGGGACTGCACCCAAATGTGTACTCTCAAAGAACGTTTGACTGAAGATTTGCAATTGTATTGAAGCCAATCAAGTTTTACGCAGAAAGGCCTGACCTCATCGCAGATTTGCGTACTGTGCGTTTCTTGCAGTGGCAGTGTTGAACGGAAAGCCCCCCATCGAGCTTACCGAAAGTGATGAACCTAGTGACGTAGAGGACTCTTGCATACGAGCAAGACGTGCCGAAGACTTCAGCCAACCTCCGGAACTTCCACCAAAATTGCGATCGAAATCCAGCACCGCTCCGCGGAACACAGGCTCAACTCCCCCTCCTCAGATATTCAACGTTGGAGACAAGGTTGCGCAGCGTTGCGGAGTAGTTAATGTTGGAAACCGACAGTAGTTTTGTGCTGGTACAACACCGTGTATCCTCTCTTGCTATGGCTAATCGAAAAGTCGGTCACATGCGCGACGCTATAATCAGTGTGGTTTTCTCAGACTGCAAGCTTACGAAGAGGCATGTGGTCAGATGAAGAAGTTCTTCAGCCGCCTTCGGCTTACGCTAAGCGGCCCAAACATTCTCGGCTTCCCCCACCAGATCGTGTTATTGACTTTTCTCAGCCGGTGAGTGAAATTCATGGAGTTATGTTTATTTCGTTTGGTTGAAAGAACTTTCTAGCAATCATCGGCAGTAAAGGTGGCTTAATTATATTAAGAGTTTACGCAGAATCTTAATTTCTATTTGCTTTCTATAGCATTGTAAACCTTGATTGCTTTCGCGATCTACTAGGCCTAATGATTTCGTCGAGATATAACTCACACTTTTGTTTTAACTGAAATCATCTCGGTATCATCTAAATTTTAAGAAATCGCCGAAAAAGCACAGAGGAAAATCGAAACGCAAAAAGTCGAATGATAACAGCCTTCACGGCATTCCGACTCGCATCGTTGACGTGCCAAGGTAAGTGTCGTCTGTCGGTTCGAGTCGGTCGTTTGTCGGAAGTGGCATAGATAACACATCAATGGCCGCTCATGGAGACGATTTAAATACATACGCCGTATAGGTCTTCTCGTTATAGGTACTGTATTAAAATCTTAAGAGCAAAATATATGGAAATGGCCTAAAGTTACCTATTTCTTGTGGAAGTCACTATAAATATACATGAGTACATGGAAAAGACGACGCACCGAAGTTGTGATCAGGAGTGGAAGTCATCAAGGATGGGTAGCAGTCAGAAAGAAGCTAAACTGCAGCGTTACCTTTGGTTGTGTGTTGCGGAATCTTTGTGATCAATGCTATTTTGGTTGCCCGCGCTATCTCAGTAGGTAGGTTTATTTAGGGAAGTCACAGTATTGTGGTTTTTGAACCATATCTAGTCAACATGGTTGTGGGTGGTAATGTAACTTTCAGTTTACCTCTAGTCCTATTTTTTACATTTACTACTGCTTGTAAGGACTTTTAGCGAAATAATAAAATCGACCTGCATAGAGGCAGAAGGTTTGTCCATTATCACGCTCATCTATTCGTACGTACCTTACTTTTACCAAGACCTAAAGTACAGCTTTATTCTGTTTCAATGGTTCTATTGATTCAATGAAAGGTCTTCCTAAGATCTCAGGCCAAAACATCCAGCAGGAATAACGAATGTCCATGTGAAAAATCTCTGAAAACTTGATTTTATGAAAGTTAATATTCGAAATTTCTGTTCGTTTCAAGTTGACAAATGTAATTACTTGCTTTCTAGCATCATTGTTACAAGCACCTGCCTTGTTTAAAAGTAAACACCGAAAAAATGTGAATCACATATTTCACTATGTTAATTCACAGTATGAGGCAACGTTGTCCTAGTCACTCTGAAAGTCACAATGACAAAACAGTATAAGTACATTGGCACATATTGTAAATCGTTGGAGCACTGTGCACGTAGGTATGACGGCCAAGTGCTTTCAAAGAGGATAAGCCACTAATTCAAGACCAACCTCCAGGAGCGTATACTCTGGGTGTGCGCAACCCCCTGTGAAACTGAACATGACCTGACAGTTTCCAGTTCGTGGGAAAATCGCGAAAAGCTAAAAAGATAATTATGTACTTTCCAGCACGAACGTGTGCGGCATTCCAGGCGCACACCCATGTACTCAATTGCTCTCGTATTCTAAGAGGCATTTGCGCAAACTGCTTTTGCAGTTGTGAGCTGCGCTGTTCCAGGGCTGAGTGAATTTTACTCCCATGTTTGTTTCAAGCTGCCAACCCTGCGTGTTCCAGGCGCACACCTCAGTCCCGTCGCCAAAGGAGGGCTTTGGTGGGATTATCTCCCCCAAACAAAGCTCCAAGCCCCCCCAAATTGAAATATGAAACATTATAAATCAGTGGAATTTTTGTTAAATTTGAATGTCAAGCCCCCTGCACAAACGTCAAGACCCCGTCACAAACGTAAACGTATTGACGACTTTCTGGCGACGGTTCTGGCACACCTACAGGACTCGAAAACTCGTAATCGACACGACATTCGCGCAGCGCCGCAGATTTATTTTTGCAGTTGTGACCTGCGCTGTTCTAGGGCTGAGTGTATTTTACTCCCTTGTTGTTTCGATCTGACAACTCTGGGTTTGCGTTATTCTGGGGCTGGGCGCACACCTTCTGAACTCGACTACTCGTATTCAGAGACATTCGTGCAGACTGTTTTTGCAGTTGTAAACTGCGCTGTTGTAGGGCTGAGTGTGTTTTACTCGTTGGTTTTAACGTGCAGTCTGATATTTTTGCAGTTATGATTCTTTGTTCGTAACGTTGAGTGTATCTTGCACTTGCATTTTAAGTTGGAGCGCTGATAGTTTGAAGTCAGTACAATGACATTAAGTTATACAACAATGCATAAGGAGAGTGCGTGTATAATGATGTGCATTGTGTTAAAGAACTTCGCCATAACGTTGGATTTGAAACGTGAAGTTGACGTCGCAGTGTGACGTCACAAACAGCGCACACTCCGTAACAATGAGCACCTTACGTCACTGCCAACCTCCTTAAAAATATGATTAGTTACTTTGTGTTGTATGCAATACATGCAGTCAATTTCTACATCAAGTCTATTTTAAGCTTTGATTGACCACTTTTTGCATGGCCAATGCCACTCACAAACCACTCAACCACTCCATGCTTTATAAGCAACCGGCACGACAGCGTGTTATGTTGGGGTACAGCAATCTTCAATCAAAACTTCAAGCTGCAGTGGAAAACACCCCAATCGGTGTCATACCTCAGTCTTTGTAAAAGCAGTGACGAAAAATTATATCACTTGGTTATCAGACTTGGAGCAACCTTTGATGGGCGAAGGTAACTGACGCAAATGCCAAGTAAACAAATGAGCTGTCAATGTAAACAAACTTGTCACATCAAGATCAAGATCGCATATGAAAATCAGAGACCGTATTCAGGACCACTGAGGATATGCTCTACCACTCCTTCAACGAAACAATAAAGATCTTGCCTAAAATTTCTTTTGCTCCTAGTTTTGCAATCAATCATTAAGTTAAAAAGCGTCTTGAGCTGGTCTAGTAAAAACAAGGGACATCAAAGATTTTTCAGATGTTGACAGGTTCCACTTCTGCCAAGCAAAGTTGCCAATCGCGTAAAAATACCGGGGCCTGGAACAGAACCGTCGCCAGAAAGTTTTCAATAGGGGGGCTTTGGGTTTGCGCGGGGGGGCTTGACACTCAAAAAGTTAACAAAAGCTTAACTGATTTATAGTGTTTCAATTTGGGGGTCTTAGAGCTTCGTTTGAGGGCTAAGCCTCCAAACGCCCGCCCGTGGCGACGGGACTGGCCTGGAATCATGCCTCGAACTACTGTCTCCCACACCGTGGTCACCACTGTGGCACTAACAAAGACCAGAAGCATCAGTACCATTTTGACAGCTTTTGCCACGACAGCCAACAAGCCGATAAACTTCGTGTTGAATGTCTGAATCTAATTCAACAAGATTTGATTGAGAATGCGCATCGATATTCTGTCCGCTTGCCAGATGCCTCGCAAAACTTAATTTGGGAGCTGAAAGGATCCAGTTTCCTCCAGTTTTGCTTGACATCAATGGTGCTGCTGATTAAGGTGTCGATTATACACCCTAAACCCTGCGAACATCAAAAAACATTTTCAACAACACCTACAACAAAGCATAGGATTTTCTGTAAGACAGCTTTTCGCGTCTCATATGATGCGTTGCTATGCTACAACCAAAGCCGCTGCTTTTACGAAAAATAGCTTGCAAAGCCGGACTCTTTATTCGTGTGCTATAGAATACACGAAGCTAAAACCAGGTTGTGTATCTGTCTTAATATCGTAACCTGCGTGTGTGTCAAAAAGTATCCTGTTAACATTTTAACCACATAACGTTAAACAGTGCGCATGCTTTGTAGAATTCCCAAAAATGTGGTTCTGTTTATTTCGAGAGTGCCATTTCGTCCACTCTGTGAAAACAAAAGCATTTTAGATTTACTTCCATATTTGCTTTCAGTGGCCGGTGGCCTTTTCATTTGAACGAAAATCTGCGAAGATGCTTAGAGCAGAATACCAGAACCTGTGTCATTTTCCAGTGCATTTGCATATATCATTAGATTGCTGAATTGACTTCGCACTTGCTTTTGTTCAAAGAGGAGAGGTGCGCAAACGCCCGGCTACCGTGAGTTTACATTCGGGGGCTGCTGACGAGCTGAACGATGGAAACTCAGATTTTTACGACAGCGACCGCTGCGATGTTGAAGACCTCAACCAGCTGATCAGGCAAGCAAACAGGTATCACCGACTATTGCAATTGTGTGATTAAAACTGTAACATGCATTTTCGTAGGGTATGCTTTATGCGTTCAAGGCTGATAGATTTACACGTATCATATCTACAGTAGTTAATACCATCTTTTTGCTGCATACGCCTTATATTTTTACTGCACACGCCTCATATACCATCTTTGTATTGCACACGCATTATAACACCATCTTTTTACTGCACACGCCTTACACATTCACTTAAAATAAATCAGCTTTAGAGCGTTTATATAGGAAAGGAAATCGCAAAAACGCCGATTGCGACCGTATAACATTTTTTTATTTTTCAAAATTCTTCTCATATGTTTATTACCATTAAAGTAGATTAAAATTGGAAATACTTCACTTTTTCTAATGAAAAAATCTCGCGTTGGCGCTAGATCAATAGTAGTTGATAAAAAAGTAACAAGTAATTTCGCAATATGCTGTGATAGAACGTTGATAGCCGGAAGAGTCCCACCAGTGTCTGGGGCTTAAATTTCTTTGAAAACATTCATAAAATGAGGCCATATACTTAGTTGGTCCAATTTTGATCTGTGCAGAAAACTTCTCTCGAAGAATACTTACGTGAATGGTATGCTTTTTTAAAACCATAGTGTCTGCATGGCTTGATAATGACTACGTTCAGATTTCATAGAGCACTTCCCACATTTCCTTTCTAAAAATATCTACCAATCTATGTTTAAGGAAGAAATATAGTCTGCTTTAGTGATTGCAAGGATGCAATTTTGGGAAAAAATTGGCATTATAACAATTACTCTGGTGCAGCGCCGAATTTAGATGGGGGGGCCTGGGACCCAGGCGTGGTGGGAGGCCCCACAGAATTTTTAGGTAGGGGATGATTGATGAAGTCACTATTATTTCCACATATCATTAATATTTATGACGTAATCTTGTGACGTCACCTTTATTAACTCAACTGCAACGGTGTAGGAGCATGGAAATTTTTGGGGGTGCGAAGAATTTTTGCCCGAATTCTCGCAAACTTCCCCGAAAAAAAATCCATAAGAAAAAGTGACTTCCAAAAAAAAGCTCTTCATGTCATTTTGGGCGCCATTTTTGCTCATATTTTCTAGGTTTTGCTCAGATTTTCAGGAACTTTGTGAAGATTTTCAGAGATTTTGCCTCGATTTCTTCGGATTTTGCCCAAATTTTCACCAAATCAAAACTTTTGTAGATGCGCTTGCACCCCCCGCACCCCCACCTCCTACACCAGCGCTCAAATGCAACAAAACTTTGTGATGCAACATGGTATTTGACAAGGATTAGCGATTTGTGAAACTGTTACCAAACCAGTCGCTAGAAGCATTACATCGTTTTTTTCTATTTGCTTGAAAAAAGCTTTGAAAATTTTTTGGAAAAAGCTTCTGGGCGATCCAACGTTTTCGTCATCTCTAAATGCCAGTCCTCGCTCAGCGATAAATTTTATGACAGAAACCAAGCGTTGTAGGCAGAGGCGATTTCCAATATTGTTCGCATTGGTTGACCTGACTGGCCAGTTCTGTATCAATTCTTCACAGTGATTAATTACATCTGCAATTAAATGTAAGCGTGGCATCTATATGTTTCATTGATTGCTCTTGGCTCCTCAGGCGCTCAAGAGCGTGCTTCCAGTCGCAGATTCCTTTTCTGATAAGGAAATGCGCACATTTAGTCGTATCGGCGCTCATCAGTCTACTAGTGAAACATTTAACAAAAGCTTGTGAAGGAAAAAAACAAAGCCAGCTTCTGTCAACCACTTCGCCATTGTGGTTCTGGCGATGAGTAAGACCTGTGGTACATTTCTGCGACGAGTTTCTGTCTTTTCTGTGTTGTGGAACGTCATGTTTTAAAAAATGACTTTTCATCACAATGTCAAAAAGAACCTGTTTCATTTTTCAACCAATATTCCCGCATTTTCCGGTATTTTGGCTGGCCAGAGAGCCCAGAGACCGATATCGTTGCCTCAAGTGATAGCGTCAGCCATCTCATCTATCGTATTTTTTGATTATACATCTTGACGTTCTTCTGCTACTGCACCAGTGGCGTAGATAGCCCAAACATTTGAGGACGGCCAAGAAATTTGTGAGCGCCAAAATATTTGATGTTTGGCGAATAACACTATTTTGTTTGGAAAAACGCCTCTCAAAGCACAAAATGACTATATTTACTAAAAATTTGGGGAGGGCATGGTCCCTTTGCCCCCCCCTGGCTACGCCTATGTACTGCACTGCTGGGTGAACTATGTCAGTTTTCATCTTCACATAGATCTAAGTCTATCACAACATGTTCTTTGATTTTCTGTCGGCTGTCTCCGCTGGACTTCATTGCCACTGTAAAATAGTCCCTTGAGGTGTCCGTTCAAAAGAGACCTGTTCATAACAGACCACTTGAAACAGAACACGTTCATAACAGACCTGTTCATAACAGACCCGTTCATAACAGACCACGTTCATAACAGACCACATTCATAACAGACCCGTTCATAACAGACCACGGTCGTAACAGACCACGTTCATAATAGACCCGTTCATAACAGACCACGTTCATAACAGATAATGTTCATAACACACTGCGTTTATAACAGACCCACTATGGAGGTTGTCTGTTGTGAACGGGTCTGTTATGAACGGGTCAACTTACGACTGTCGCTTACTGGAATGTATTACCAACACTTAACAAGTCAGATAACAATTAGGCCTATTGACAAGTTTTAAGCATTGAAGTAAGACGTCCAGTGTGGAAGATGTTTCAGTGAAAATATACAAAACAAAATCCTTATTTACTTGCTCTACTTAGCTCATGAATATTTTGCAGTTTCCTTAAATTTCTTTAAAATGTAAAATTGCCTTCAAGATTATTATGAAACTAATTGCATGAAAGATGTTTGAAAGTGTACACCAGCTTTAGTAGTGTACTGCAGAACATTGTTTTTCAACCGGGGTTCCGCGAGTGGCTATCGGTTTTCAGTAGGTTGTTGTTTTTGTGAGTTTTTTGGATTATTTTCCGGTGATTCAGGGTTTTGGTTTAGCCATCCACATCCGGACTCACCATGATTTCTCAAGTTTTTTTCTGAGTGTTGGATAGTGGACCCAGTGCAGTGGCCAGTGGGTCCCTTTTATCTAATTTTACCACCCTGGCTCAAACCTTTTGTTACGCCACTGATTATAGCTGTGTAAAATAAAAGATGTAAAAAGAAGATTTTTTGAATGTCCTCAGATGTTATTTAATTTCTCATGAAAAAAGTGGACATGTACTCCAAAAAAGGACGTATTTTAGCCCTACTCAACAACGCTACTCATATGCGACCTCTGCAAAACTCAGACGCAAAATCTACCAGTACCGAGTAGAGACGTAACCTAATGCGTTCTACGTGGCTTGGCCTTGCATTCACTAGATTCAGATACCTGACCGACTTTCAGGAAAACAATAAGTGTAATAGTTGTTTCGTCACAATATCATATGATATAGAAGTGAAATACTGCAGTCTGGACGACCGGTAATTTAATAGCGTCTGCAAACAAACTTTCCTCGCTAATAAAAATGATTAAATGGCAAGCACATGTCATACATATGGCTAAATACATAAACGTGGTGGGAGGCCCCTTGTTGATGAGGGGATCTGGGCCCGGGCCCCTTGGGACCCCCCTAAATCCGGCGCTGCTCTGGTGCTTCTCCAACAAGTGGAGAAGCAATACGAAAAGGGATTAAACTAGTTGTTTATCTATTTATTACCGTATATTGACCATTACTAGTATAAAAACGGATTTTGCCAAATCCAAAGAGACAGAAAATCGACGTGTGTTGCGGTCTGAAAAACAGCACTATAAGCCTTTCAGTAGTTTGCGAAAAACAGCAAATCCATGAGTTTAAATTTAATGTAAAATGGTCCACTATTTCCCAGTGGCCGACTATTTAAAATTAATGAAGGAATTTCGGTTGGTGCCTTAAAAACTTCCGAAAACAATTTTGTGGTACATGCAACGTCTGTGTCTACTTAATCTTTTCCTTTTCTATTCCTGTTTCAAGATGATGCGAAAACGATGATGCTAATTCTGATAAGTTATGGCTGACATTTTTCCAGCATGGAGCTCAACCCTCACGCGGATGGTAAAACGGTGTCTGTTGATGTCGTTTACCCTTCCTACCAACGAAGTCTGCCTCGACAGAAAGATCTCAGCTCGACTTTCCCAGAAGTCTTCTCAAAACTTGCTGTCAATCAGGAGCAAGAGGTGAATGTTGAAGAAGTCTGCTGCGTAATTTTTTGTGTCTTCTTCTGGCTGATTGTCTGTCCTAATGAAATGCGTATGCCCAAATTGTCTGTTATGAAGACGGCTTTAACTCTTTTCTGAGAAGATTTTCAAGACAAATGTTGACAATAAATCTTTCCATAAAGCTCTGGGCATCAGGGGCGTAACGAGGCTAGATGGCGCCCGGGGCAAGAAACAAGTTTGGCGCCCCCATGTTTGAAACTGAGGTCTTGCGGAAGCAAATGTGCTGCATTGAAGAAAGTGCTTGTGATATTGTTTGAACTTTTCGGCGCCTCCCGCAGTGATTTGGCATCCCCATGGTGACTCGGCGCCTGGGGAATTGTGCACCCTTTGCCCCTCCCTCGTTACGCCCTTGCTGGGCATACGGTTGCAAGTAACTGGCTTGAGCACAGAGAATAACTTAGTTAAACCAACGTACGTGATTATTGATATTTATAGTTATTTCCACTGCTCTTCTGACCATCAAACGTTCTAAAGCAAACTCACTCTTTAAACACACACTTCGTATTTAGATATTAATGAGTCAGTATTGAGGTGACCGAAATGACCAATGTACAACTGAGAGAAGGTTAAACCTTAGGCTCGGCATTTGTTAAGTTGAAGATCACTTTACCTTGTAGGCTTAATAAATCTGATATACAGTATATGGGAAGCACAAAACGTTTGCCCTACGCACAACCTATTTAATCATGAATTTATCACATAAGTTTTATACCGCAACCATCAATTTTCCTAAAAATCAATGTCATTCTACCCAAGCTTGACAGATTTTATTAAAATTGTGGCAATTTCCAAACACCTTACAGTATGTTCTTACCAGAGTATTAACCTATGTACCTGAAAATCAAAATATTTTGGCCGAGAGAGTAATGACAAAACTCCATAATATTTTTGTTTTGACATGAACATTTGTTACTACATCAAAACTCCGTGAAGTTTTTGCATTACAAATTTAAATTTTGCTCAGAAAAGCGTAATTTTCAAATCACTTGGATAGGTAGCTGAGTCCCTGTTCCCAACTGCTATTGCTATGCTGTCTGCCACGATTACGCATCTTTTACGGTTAACCACCTGATTAAGTTCATTTGTTAGTAATTATCTGAAAAACGAAGTGTGTAAAGTGGACCGCAATTCACAGCACATTGCCATGCAAATCCAGAATATTTTTTAACACCTGGTGTCAGAAAAATGCGAGTTGTGTTTTTGCAGACCAACATGATTGCACTCTATACCGACCGCATGACTTTTTTTCTGGCATTGTGTCGTTTTAATACTTCGTGCAGCCAGTTTATTTTTTCTTGCATGTTGTAATTTTCTTAAGTTACTGCTGAAAAACTAAACAGGAAAACAATATTTCTTCGCAGATCCCCGTGGTCCCTGTAGAGGAAGCTTTTCAATTCAGGTGACATTGAATATGCTCTTTTGACATCATTTTTCACTTATGCGTTCCTTTCTACCTTCATTGAAGCTCTTGTGGTTCTGAAGCTTTTGATTGTTGAAGATGTTTTATCAAGTCATTTTGGAGACCTATATGAATGCAATTGTTTTTCCAAACTTCAGCATAAGCAATCGCCTCGCTTAAATTTTACTAGTTTTTAAAGCTGTAACAGCATGCTTTGAAATAAAACTATGTTGGTAAATGACTATACGGCGAATGCATTTTGCATGAAATCAGCACGATGCTGTGCTATGACCTTAAAAATTAAATCAGTGCTTTAATACGAAAAAACGTGTTTGCAGCTCGCATCTGGCAATTAAAAGAACGCTGTTTAAGCACAGCACAACCCCACGGCTGCGTAAATCTTGAATCTGGCTTATTTTAATGTACTGACAAATTGACACTTTGCAAAGTCACCATGCATCTCTTCGTTGCTGCAGTGCGGTATCCCTTGGACCAGAGTTACCTCCGAAACTGTCACGAGATGCACCGAGAAAACAGTATGTTGATCCGCTGGATGGCGACGATGAGGTTTCCTCGGATGAAATCAATGCCAGGTAGATGTTTTTGTAAATGACGAGTCAATTGACCGAGAAGTATATATATATATACTTTCAGTATGGAGCAATAACTATTATCATTGCGAATGAAGTCTTTCACGTTCCTTTCAGCCAGAGAAGAATTGCTTTAGATTACGCAAGTACTCTTCAGGAGTAAACATTGCAGAGTAGAATTTGATTGTCACGAAAATTTCATAATAATGCCAGCGTATTTATAAATTTCATGCTCTCTACTTCTGCTCCAACATTTTTCCACGTATTAATGAATCATAAGTAACTCAAATTCACAAAGAATTAATTTTTCTGCCCCTTACTCAAATTACCGAATTTCTGGCGTTGGTCAGTCAGCTTTGCCAAAAAGGAATAGAGTAATGGAGATTGATAAATAGCTATGACCAATCCACGACTGTGTTGCTTTTATGGAAGCTCATAAAACTTTCATAGTAGTTCAGTTCCAAATAGCTCATATTCTTTTACCTGGGGATGTCTGCGGTAAAATTTTACTACAAAAACACCAGAAAGCTTTTGAATAGAGTTTTTACTTTGTTCAACAAGACATTTATGTTTATGGTATGTACACTGGTGTAGGAGGCGGGGATGCATGGGGTGCAACCGCACCCCTAAAACTCTTAATTTGGTGAAAATTCGGGCAAAATCCCATAAAATCCGCGTAAAATCTTTGATAACCTTCTAAAACTCCCTAAAAATCTGAGAAAAATGGCACCCATCCTACTTTGATTTGAAAATAATGGCGCCCAAATTGACATGCAGAGCTTTTTTTGAGGTCACTTTTTTGAAGTATTTTTCGGGCAAGTTTGTGAGAATTCGGGCAAGATTCCTTTGCACCCGCAAAAATTTGCTTGCTCCTACACCTATGGGTATGTACATTTTCGATTAAAGCGTTTTATTACTGCAGTCGTGATTTGCTCGTAGGACCTGATCTTTACGAACGTTTCGGTCGTATGCAATATACATGCTTCCAGTAAACTAATTTATGAAGTGATGCATACTAGCTGACGGTGATGAATTAGCAATCTACAGCATTAATCTCACCTCTTTAAAAAAATTATTTAAAAAATTTCGAGTGAGTGCGATTTAGATTCCTGGCGAATAAACGCTTAACAAAAATTATCTGCTTCATTGTGATCTGCAACTGAATTGCGTTTTACCTCAGGACAACTGCGGCTCCTGCTCAGCCTTCGAAAACCATAAATGTCATGCCGTTTATAGTTGACAAGCAGCGATCTGACTACTCGGATTCTGACAGTCAATCTGAAATTGATGATACAGAGAACGAGCAGGTAAACGCACTTGAAAACCAAGCGTCTCGCAATAAATAAACTGAAAAGTAGTCTTTTTATAAAATGTGCAAAACAGTGGATTTTTAGTGTCAGTCGTGAACCTTAGAACAGTTGAGTCTTGAGGTGTACGGAAGTTTCCTTTTCTTGTGTGGAAGTATATTTTTGTAGAAGTTGTTAGTGCTGTGCTAGTCATCACAACGGGGCTTGACAGCTGTCGGTCATTTCTTTTCCATTCATTCCCAAACTGCTCCGTCGCAATCAACACAGTACAAGCTTGGGATGAATATTCATTGCACCTGACCAGTGTTTGTATTTAAGAAAGATGTGGGCGCCATTTAAACTACAACTAGGTTAATTTGCCTTGGGGAGGGCTGCATCCCAAATGACCCCGGGCCTCGGGGGCTTCGTAGCCTCCTACTTCCCATATATGTTATGGATCGGTCTACTTGGATCTTATCACAGCCATGTACAGCGGTACAAAGTATCATCTTAACCATGTTCATATAGAGTTGTCTATGCGTGTGCTCTCTGCTACCGCTACTTATCTGTGGTCGTCAATCTGTGTGTTCCATGTTAGCTCCATGTGTGCGTGCGTGAATTGTAGTTCGTTGCGTGTTGGTGTAAAGACATTGGTTGTGAGTGGGGTGTGAAGCAATAATTATGTAAAGAGCTACCAATTTTAATATAAACAAACATTTTCAACTAAAAGGCACAAATGTCTATTTTTATTTATCATCGATACCATCAAAAAGCTACACATCTAAGGGGAAAAAATTTCAACAAGTGGTGGCAGTAGCTTATGCCTTCCAGGTATTTTAAAAAAGGGTGTGATGTATCCATTTATATCCCTCCAAACAGGAAAAGGTTATGACATACCTTGCTACAACATACTTAAAAACATGTACGTTTAAGTCTAGTTTGAATCTTGAAATATAAATGTATTAAAAAATATTGCGATTTGTGGAGTTCAAGCCCCCTGGTCACAGAAACAAATTCAGGCTTCTGCGCACAATCTCCTTCCAGAAGTTCGTTGTGCTTTTTCGTGGTCGCGATTGATTTATCTTTGTTTATCATTATTAGTCTCATTTTTTGCTCAAAAACGTTTCTTCTTTTCAGGTAATGTTGTATATGATTTTATGTTTCGATGATTTAGGGGAAATTATGGTTTTCCCTCACTAAAACTGCCTGGTTATTAACAAGTTTCATTGAATGTAAGCCGTGTTTTGTTTAGGCGCATCCTGTAAACTCTAATGTTTCGCCTTATTATCCTGTGACCGATTCAATAACAGGTAAGATTGTGGTTATACTTTCTACTATACTTTGCCAAACGTAAATTTTTCTCACTAAGCCGAATTATTTTTGTGAGAATCCCATTGATTTTTCATAAGTGGGTTACTTTTTATGCATCCGTTCATGATTGTTTTACTGTAGATATTGACTGCTTGCAACTCCTTTTTCAGAGAATGATGTGTGCTTGTCTCACTGCAAAACTGTCCCGGGTGTCTTTACATTTTGACGATTTTCAGCTTCTTGCTAAGATTTCCAACATGCTTTCTGTCACCAGCACGCTATGCAGGCATTAAATATATATTGCTAAGTGTTTTTTACTGGGGAGACGAAGAAGTGCTATATACAGGCTACGTGAAACCAGGCCGGTAGCCAGGTTTTAAGGTTTGGGGGGCAAAATACATTTTTAAGGAGGAAAGACGTTTGTTATTGTTGTGTGTTGAAAAAAATTTTTCTGGGCACAACAATTTGGGGGGCACTGCCCCCGAATACCCCCCGTGGCTACGAGCCTGCTTGAAATGTATGAAACGGATATCTTCAAATTTTCCATTTATTTAGGCTACTAAAAGATGTGTGAAAACAAAGATGTGCTTTCTTTTCACACTATTAAATCACTGCTGAACTACGGTAGTGCCCTGTAGTAAAACTAGTAATATTTATTGGAACGTCTAAGATCCTATCTGCCAAAACGCACTTTGACGGCACCACCCAACCAAAGGATTTTAATGGACTTATCTGGTTTGCAGAATGGCGTCTTACCCTTCAATGCTCATCAGCAGAGCTTCTTTAAGTTACACATATTTACTAGAATAACTTCTGAATGGTTTATGTGCTGCAATGATTTTACACAATGATGCCAGACACCAAATATATATGATGCCAGACTAACGATTATCCCCAGCAGCAGAAATGGTTGAACCTTGACAACACTCAGAAAGACCTCGCTTTTTTATTCGCAGACGAGAGCGTGAACCCGATCGTGAATGCTGATTACCAGATTTGCACCGATTTCAACAAGAACCGCAACACTTTTCCCAAAAGACTTAAGAGCAACCAAGCGACGCCAAAGTAAGTATCGAACACGAGAAAATGATTCATATAGAGTAGAACGGGGTTTCTATGCGTTTTCACACCATTAAAAAGTTACATTTGAGTCAAGTTTTGTTTCACTGAATTTTAGTTAAAAACAAAAACTTTTTATTTAAATGCCAAAATAATTTAGTTTACAGTTCCTGGTTTTTCTACAAATTACTCCAAAAGTGGTGTTAAGTTTAAAAAAATTTTTTAACATTGTCACTTCATCCGCCTATTGTTTGCCCGATACCCTGTTTCCCTGTTCGTGATTGTGTCCTTCCGCATAAAATGTCATTTGCACCCCTGGTTGGATATCCCTGGACAAATTGAACAGTTGAAAGATGCCTCAATTTTGCACATGAATCCACATATCAATGCCTAATTCACGCTGTCATGTAGGTTGTATGGTGGGGTTTTAAACTACAGATGAGCGAGCATGGGGGTAGGGGAGGAGTATTTTGGGAGCTTGCGCTTTCTCTAGAACTGCAAAATTTGTGAATATCAGGCGAATCAGGGCATTGCTATATAAACTTGCAAGGTAAAGAAATGTGATTTCGGGGATGAAGAAAAATCAGGGCAGACAGAGTAATGACAGTTACGGAGTCGAAGGCGGTATCGGCAATAATAGCGGAGGCGATACTTTTGAAAAGAGTGCATATTCATAGTCGTTTTTCACATTCACAGTCGTTTGCAAGTATCAGAGAAAAGGATGAAAAAAACTATTTTGCTTTCTCAAAGTATTTGAAAATCGCGCTTTGTTGGGTAAAGAGAAGATTTGTTGCGGTGAAAACCACAATAAAGTTTTGATGCACTTATATTAACAAATGTATACGTCAAACATTGAGATTGTTTGTTACTTCGTTGGCCAAAATATGCCACTTTTCAAGTACAGAGTAAAAAAATAAAAGGTATTGGTCAAATGTGCCAATTTAAAAAATATATCATTTTCAGAAATAAAATTCGAGTTTTGAACAAACGTTTTGGTTTGGGTGCAAAATACGGTATTGAACAAAGTACGTGTTGTTGGGCAAAATTCTTTTGGCCCCACATATACTTTGGATTGTTACAATCAATGTGTCTCATCGCTAATCCTGGTTTTTGTTATTAGCACCGCAAAGGCCGCGCGATCAAAAACTCATATGCACATTGCGAGACCAATCTCGAAACGCCCTTCTTAGTTTATGCAAGGCTTAGTTTTAGGTTTCGTTTCTGAAAGAATGTCAAATTAATTGCTTGCGGTTCACTCATCTACGTTTTTGATGTTGTAGAGAAAGACCCACCATCGATGCAATCGCCATCCCACTGACGGACCCCCTGTCAGGACCGAATCGCCGTGACGCGTCCTTGCCTTACGAAGAAAAACCAGTTTTGAAGCGGAACAGCGAGCCCGAGATCAGCAGTGATAACCCTCCGGTCAGTCTGTTTGGACAGATGCCTCCAATCGTTGTCACGAGGGGTTCGGGCACTCAGTACTCTCCCAGATCAGCGTCATCCGAAGGAAAGCTACCCAGTAGTCAGGAAAACAACGAGAAAGTGACTGGGTTAAGCAACCCAGCGGTAAGTCCAATCTTCCCAGTCAGCGTGGGGCTTTTCTTCGATTTTGGAGTTAAGCTTTGAGAACGATTGTTTTGCCAGGGCATTCTCAGCGCGCCCCAGCCAGTTATCTTGGTTTGGGAGGAAAATAACATGGGAGCCTGTGGTGTTCGCATTCGTCGGTGTGCCCTAAACCTTTACGTGCTTTTTTGACAGCACTACGCATGGAGGGTATCATTTTATAAAATATAATGTAACATGTGGTACTCTTATTTGAATGATGCTTCGTTAGGTCGCTTTTTGATCAATGTAAGAAGTAGGCCTAAAGTTTTAGCGAAGTAATTCCGTGAAAGTCACAAAAAATCTTGTTCGTTCGTTCGCAGGCACAACAAGTTCACCTCTCGTTGGGTTCCAATGCGGATGGATCGTCGATGGGGAATGCGAACAACTTGCAAATTAACGTTCTTCCATCGGATGATCCAAACATCATTAACCTGAACATCACCGCCAGAAATCCATCAAGCAACTCACTTCCGCCATCAGCAAACTTCCAGAACTCACCTTCATCGGCCACTGATCAACTTGAACCTTCGCCCTTGCAAGTACGTGCTTAGCGTAAAAAAAGCGCACCTAACTAATACAGGTTTAGACTTACGTACTGTGAAGTGCTGTAAACGTCCTTCAGAAGTTGTCAGAAACCCTGAACATCAGTTTGAAACAGTGATCGTGGATCTTGAGACTGTTGGAAGGTGTTTCAAGAAGTAGATGGAGACGCCCTAACTGAAAATGATACGTCAGAAGCAATATGTTGAAGTTGAAGGGGTTGACCTACTCACGCAGATTTATATTTTAACTACACGTGAGTTTTAATTGAACCATTTTGCAGTCCTGAATCAAAACATTCCTTCCTATATACAAACGTGCGGTAGTTGCAAGTTTCAAGTAATTCTTTTCGTTATTTGGAGATTATGTCATCTGCTTTTGCACTTTTTATATCGACTAAGGCTTATACTGAAATGATACAGTCTGCGTTGAGTCAGTCCACACAGTATGTGACAATTAGCGACTACCTTCTTTTTATTTTAGCTACATCAACCTTGTTGCAATGTACATGCAATAGAGGCTCTTGTAATAACGTGTTGTCAAAAGTCTGTAAATAAATACGCTACATTGTTTTCGAAGATTGCCTGCGATCGTGACAGCTACAATGCAAACTTTCACTGAGAGATTTTCAGAATTTTAGGGTCAGTGCTAGATGATGCATGCTGTCAGTGTTAACCTCACACAGGTTCAACCAATCGTTCCAATGACCGTCGTCCAGCATCGGCTTCCGTCGTCAGTCGATTCCGAATCGTCTTTGCCACTTCAGCACAGGGTGGTCGACATGCCTGCTATGATGGTCGATACAACAGATCCTCTGCCGCAGCCAGAAAGTAAAATTTCAACCAAAATTTGTTCTTTGCCAGCTAGCTAATAGAAGTGTTTTGACAAACTGCATTGCAAGATTTTTGTGCAGCGGCGTAAATTCTAGGTGTGGTATACAGTAGAAGGCCATTTGGAAATCCTAGCTATATTGGTATGCTAGCAGGACCTTTCAATCTTTGCACTGTTGAAATATAAGTGCCAACCAGGGGGTGTCGTACGAACCCCTCAAATTTTTCAACAAGAAAACACTTTGTTTCTTGATGCACAAGCACAAGTCTGTGACCTTTTTGGGTTTTTGCTGTCCAGTTCGAAATATGCACATGCCTCCCCAAACGTTTCCTTATCACGACGCCCCTGCTACCCAATTCTTTGTACCTAAACCCCAAGTTAAAGAAAAAGATTAGTTCTGTGAAGATATTAATAATATATCTAAAAAGCTCTGTTTCCTAAAGATTATAGCTTTATAGTGAACACAAATTACTATTTTTAACGCATCAAATTATTTGTCAGCAGTAAAACTCGGCGCATTTTCATAATTGTTTATTTTCATAAATATTTTCATAATTGCTTGGAACATCGGTATGTTGAATTGAATTCCCTACCAGCACTGCTACCAGCTCATCTTCACAAATGAACCATTGTAAACGATGCGAGAGTCACGTTATCGACGCCATGCCGATAGATAAATAGATAAAAGCACTTTTGACATCTTTCTCAAAAACGAACATTGGTCTGGCCTGAACTACCGTTACGTTCGCAGTTGAAGAAACGGTTGCTAAGCAACCTCCGCTCCCGCTCTATCCAACAATAATTCAGCCCCCAGTGCAAGTGATGCAGCCAGTGATGGAACCAGCCATTGAGCCGCAACAAGTTCCGACTATGGCTGTTCAGCCACCGGTGATGGTGACCGCTGAAAGATCCCTCGTCTCGGTCAACCCTTCCGCCCCGCCACAAAACATGGTAGTTGAAGTCCAATCACCTTGGCCAGAAAACCAACGGTAAGACATTTTGCTGAGGCTAAGTGTGACAACGATGTGCCTCTTCCCAGCGTTTGCTTTTTGACCTTGTGGTAGTGAAACCGATGCTGAATCGAATGTGGTTTTACTACAATGTCCTTTAAATGCATAAGTATGCAAAAAATGTGACCCTTGTTTATTACACACTTTAAAATCGTAAACCACCCAATGAGCTGTGGTCCAGATCAAGCAGGCCAAAAGCAATTGTCATATTCACCAAGCTGAAGCAGCAAACAAGCTCTGTTTTTCATTAAATTTTGTATACAAATCTTTATTACTCATAACTAGGGCAACCAAAAGTCAATAAAGTAAAAATTTTTCTGCCTTTTCTAGAGCTTATGAAACGTCCACAAACCTAATTTCACGCTCATACCATGAGGGAATCCCAAGTTATCAGGTAAAAAAAGTCAAAATTTATCAGTAGGTCACAATTTATTGTTGGGTCAAACTTTTCTTGCAACACAGCTTTTTTCGCTTTATCCATATTTTATTGCAGCTACAACAACAAACACTGATATGGTTTTGCAAGTTTGGTTGCAATTCGGTAATAATCATGGGTTTGTTGCAATTTCTGACGAAACAATGTTGTTTTACCCACTACTTGACGATTGAATGTTATGTAGGATAGGCATGGTAAGGCAAGAAACGTGGTCTTACAATACTTGGTTTGTTAATGCTCAATCCATTCTACATATAGTGTTTCAACTTTATGATGTTCTCAGGTTTGACTCTAGACTCTACTGTGGTTATTGATGTACGTATCAATATATCATCCCCAAAGTTAACACCTAAATTTTTTAAATTTCGAAGCATAGAGTGCATGAATATGCTTCTGGGTTAACCTCAACACCTAATGTTGAATTATTTTGCACTTGCAAACGCAGAAAATTTATAGGTCAAAATAAAGACAAAATTTTTAAATTATAAAGTCAAAATTAGAAGTTTTTAGGTCAAAAAATTGGTTGCGCTACTCATAACTTTCTCCAGACTCTCAACACGCCCATCACTGTGAAACAGCTCAGCTTTCCTGGATAGTTGCAAAATTTATCCCTTCTTATGGACACTTAGGATTTTACGTTGTATAAAAATAACATAAACAATCAACTAAAACACCAAAGATGGGTAGCATTCGTCAGACAGAGTATGATCGAAAGCAGATCTTGGTTCTGTGGGTCTCTCAAAGCAAACTCTTGCTTCGCTTTCACAAAATTGTTTTTGTTATTTCGTATGGGGCAATCTTTCATCGAAACAGAAACCGTGGCAGAAGATAAAGAGCAAATTGTTTTGCTTGAGAAGTTCCAATGCCTTTTAATGGTGCAGCCAACACATCCCGTGATTTTTTCCGGTAGAAAACCTGCCAGGTTAACCTACCGCTTCATAGGCTAAACTCTTCCCATGTAGACACAGCAACCATCCAATTCTGAACCTCATTCCATGCAAGGGGTGTCTTTCCACGTTCGCAGTTTTGTTTGCTAAGATACAAAATTGCCGGGCAATCTGTTGTGTAGCGTAAGCCGTTTATTTAGCCATCCTCTCGGTGCAGTCACTCTCAACATTGTTATAGTGACACTTTTTTTCATCCCCAGAACCCAATCAAAAGATGTCAAGCAAAAAAATATTCCAGTGTTTCACTTAAATAAGTTGCATTGACCTAAAAGCGAAATGTTCCCATTCTCAGGCGCACGCCATTGATATGTTGGACGTTTGTCAGGGTTGTAAAAGGCTCATATGCAAGACTGGGTCAGAAAATCAAACCTCGTTTGAGCACGATCATGCTATGAATATGAAAATACTTTGCTTTTGCCTTTCAGGGAAGTGACTTGTAATATCTATGATGTTTTTCTATTAGTCGCGCTGAAGCTTGTGTGGAGAAAGAGCTTTTGAAAATGCCAAAGTCACATTCCTATATTGAAACTAGAAACGTCTAAATTTTTTTTCTTTGTTTGAAAACTTCAATAGATAGCCCACATTTATGAGCTTTTCAGCAGGATTTTTCTGAAAAGCTCATTTCTAAATGTTTTGCCTGAAAAGTGGATCATCCTGCCAGGGCCGGCCTTGATGCAACCGATGTAGCTGCATTGGGCCCCGCGCCATGGTGTTTGGGTAGATTATTCATTTTACCAGATACACATTGCGCTTGAGAATTCAGTAGAAACGCCATATAAATTTCATTGTTAACAAAGCACGCTATCGTCAGAAATAGCAAATTTCCTCTCGAACGTTAGCAAACGTGCTCAATTCTCATGTTAGTGCTGTACTGCACATTTGCGCTCTACCACGATCGTAACACGGTTGACTGAACAAGATGACGTCATAAAATCACTGCTCAGAGGGGCCCCGCGCTTAGATCTTGCATTAGGCCCCGCGCCCAGGTCTTGCATTGGGTCCCGCATCTGCTAGGGCCGGCCCGGCATCCTGCAAACATCCCCCCTTCTTCAACTGCGTTGCTAGTTATCTTTTTCGCATGGCCTTTTCATAACTGAAATGTGTTTTAATGTTGGCTTTTTTAGGGACACCTGACATGATAGCCGTACTGGTTTTTTCAGTGTCCTGGCAGACTGTTTACTATGAAAATGTAAATGTAATACCATCCTTATAGCCAATAAACTTACTACTACTACTTACTACTATTTGAGGTTTTCAGCAGACGTGTACCTGTTTTTCCGCAGACTTTTTAAATGGCGATTTCCACGAGCAGTTCTACGTTACGTGCACCCTTAGCCATACTGTACCTATAGCCACACTAATTACAAAACTCATTTCCTCGTATCCACAGCAAGGCAGAGCGCACCAGTAAGAATGATCAAAGAATACTCCTCTGTAGAAACTGCGTTTTAAGGAACTACAGATGGCCCTTGACCTTGTAATCAGTTTCTTTTACTGACTTGTTTTTGTCAGGAACAAGGGCGTTCACTTTCGGTCTCTTACTTTTGTTCCAACAGAAATGTTTGTTCTGAAATAGAATAATAATAAAAATCGTGATGGCGTTTTTCATGCGTGTGCCCTTTATGCTTGTTTTTCATCAAAGTAAATGTATTAACGCCACCAAGCGTATATTTTTCCACTACCGCAACGTATGTATGCTCGTGTTCTTTCATGTACTTGTGTGTTCCTTGTTACTGCGATGCATATTTAAGTCTAGTGCAGTGCGTGTGGGAGTGAAGACGTTATACAATACATATTCCGTTGCACGTGTAAAAAAAGTTAGTAGTTGTCTGGAAAATCTACACTCTGGTTGGCTCATGACAAAACAGCGTAAGAGCACGAGACAAACTGAGGTAGCAGCCGTCCAAAATCTGACAGCATCTGCGTTTCTTACGCGCAGGTCTTTGCCAGAACAACCTCCCGACAAAGGACTGAGGCACGGAGGAGATAGTGGGATCGATCTTGCCAATTACGACAGGCGGAATAGAACTAGAAGGTAGTAAACAACCATAATTTATGTATGAGCGCTTAGAACGTCTTTTTGAAAGAAAAATAGTTGTTCGCAAAACGTTTGTGCTTTGCAGCGCTCAACAGTGAAAGGGCTAAACACAGTCGGAACCTTTAGCTTTATATCCGGGAAAAACTTTTGGTTGGACCAACATAGATGGACGTATTGTGTATACGGTCTTTACACTGTGTGCCTATAGCCTCTTACGTAAGTCAGCATACCTGTTGTCCCATACAACCAACCGTATGTTACGCTCAAGTTATCATCATCGCTCCAAGACGATAAACAGAAAGTTTTGTTCCGAGTCCGTTCGCGATAATGCAACCGATGTATATTTTTGGCAGAAACTCGGACTCCGACACTTCCGCTTCATTAGACTATGACATGGAAAGGTCACCTTCGAAACGAAGGTTACAAAGCGCAGGTGAGCGTGAAAAGGCTGACTCTGGGTTTCGTAAAATTTTTATGGAATCAATACGTCACTTCCGTAACACTCCGCCAGAAATTACAGTGCTTATTCATTCGGTTTTGAGTTGAAAATCATCTAGCACTTTCAGGTTCAGAGATTTTCCAAAGTGAAATTGGAATACTTAAAACGTTGTAATAAATTGTTGTATCACAAGCTGCATCATGTTTAACACACAGTGCGCAGCACACCCAGTGAAGACATGCTGCACATTTTCCTTTTTAGGTTTATCTTTCAGGTTTCAACAATTTTCGGCATTCATCATCATGAGGGTGCTCAGAAGTCGGGCCATTTTCGGCTGAGACAGCACATATGAAAAATTGAATTCAAACATTAAGAAACAGTGCATCACCGAAACTTGTCAACTTGCTTCACTGCATCCATGCTTTGGAATCCGCTCGGCATGTCGATGCTACAGCACCTTGTACCATTTGTGGATAGAGAAACACTGCCTTCTGCCGATTATATGCTTGACAGATTCACCTGTTATTTTTGAAGTGCGAAACGTCTTGTGTACAGAGTTGACATTAACACAACTCTATGCAGGGACACCGACTTCACAAAACTAATATTTAGAAAGTCAAAGATTTCACAAGTTTTGTGGGTAAATGCTGTCATTGTAAAATAAACCGAACTTCGTGAAATCACATTGTAAAATTGGCGCAATTAGGTTTCTAAAATCCATACAAACGCACTGCTAAAAAAGCGAATCTGCTTCCAAGACTATGTCACACTGTATAAAATTAATTGCGTTTGATCTTTAAAGAGTTGTTAATTACCAATCTCTTGTGCCACACAATTCAAAACTATTGTCTTGCAGGTCAACAAGTTTTAAATGACGCTTGTTGACACATCTGCAAAGCTTTTGTTTGTCAAAGCTCTATTTCACTTTTGCATTGACAATACCAAAAATGCTTTTGAATTAATGAAATGGTTGCTCATTTCGCTCACCGAGAAGCACTTGAACGCATTTCTTAAATATTAATTGTTAATCCGTGCGACGAAAAAAATTTGCTATTTCCGTTGGCAGTTCTGATCTGGGTCTTTGCAATTTTTTCTAATTCACAAACCTCAGAATTTTAACAGCCAATATCTATAATAGCTGTGCTTACAAGCAGGCCCGTGGCCACGGGGAGCATTCAAGGATAGTGCTCCCCCAATTTTTGTTGTGCCCAGAAAAATTTGTTTTAAACATACAACAAAAATCTTTCCCCCTCAAATTTTGCCCCCTAAAAATGGAAAAACCTTGCTATGGACCTACTTGCAAACACATCAGGTGTAAACGAGGAGGGCCAAGGTCGATATGGCATCTTTCTCTCCTCACGATTTGTCGTTTGCCTATTTGAAGAGTACAGGTTTTGTCATTCGGCTGGTCTCCGCAAACCCACAAGAATGATGAAAAACGAGGTCATTTCGTTTCCTTCCGTGAAATGTTGGCTAATAAAGAAGATACCACACCGTAAAAAACGCTAAATTGTCTTTTCAGACGAGTTGGCTCAGCACGACCTTTCGGAAAAATACATCGAATGGTATGAAAACAAGTACATGAAGCCAACCTGCTGCTACTACTTTCTCAAGCACTTTGCTTTTGTGTTAAACCTTATATTTCTCCTGGTAAGTTGCAGTGTTAACATTTACTAACCAAAAGCCTTTCACAGGAATCAAAGCTTTCGCTTTTATCTTTTTAAAAACTATATCTCAGGCCTTATTCCGTGTGATGCAGCGACGTATAACGTAACGTTCTCTTACATTAACAAACTTTGTGTGCGACCTATACAGGGAAAACTTGCCAATTTTTCAAACTAATAAGCCAAAAGAAATTTGCATATGTAATTTTTCCCAACCAAAGGTAAAACGCCGGTTAATGAACTAGCACAGCAACTTTGTAGACTTCCATTAACGCTTTCCCTGTACAATAAGCTGATTGACATCACATTATTGAGTCCTACTCTACAGCCCAAGTTGAATTCATTATTATGGGGGGGGAGGTTGGCGCTTCGACATCACCGGTCTTTTAGCGCCACGTCTTACTGCTGGTTAATCAGTTCAGAGGGTTCGATTTGTCGCGTCGACAAAGTGTTGAACAAGACACGATGCTCCTGGGTTGCGGAGGATGTCTGCAGTAT
>Ga0210059_1000481_pt1 | contig 50837 bp, 46 predicted proteins | sample Ectturendosymbi2_FD_188042 | JGI IMG/M metagenome (GOLD analysis project Ga0210059, IMG submission 188042) | Ecteinascidia turbinata endosymbiont from Florida, USA - Sample 2 (SPAdes) (version 2) | ecosystem: Host-associated > Tunicates > Ascidians > Unclassified | place: Key West, Florida...
GGACCGGCCGGTCCGGGCCAGAAAATATGTTGTAGTTTGGCAGAACAGGCCGGTCCGGGCAGTTTCGTGTTAGCTCCGGGCGGGCCGGGCTGCAAAAGTGCTGGCCCGTGCCATCTCTAGTGCCTAACCAATTCTTGTTTTGCATTCATTAGTCTGCAAGTTAAGACGACCCTGACGTCCTCGAACACTTTTGTGTACACGTTCTTACACATACATACCCAATAGATACTTCACAGGTGTCTTTCATAGGTGCTCAAGCTGCTTGAAAAAAGTTACGGTGCGAGTACAAGATCTCGTGTGAAAAGTTTAAAAATTTCCTCGTGATCATACCCCTGCTTTTTGAGCCAGACATTCTTGATCCACTCGTTTTTCCACGATTTTCTTTTCCTTTTGATTTGGATTTGCTGCTTGATCTGCTACCTTTGTTTGCTTTCATGGAAACTGCAACGAAAAATCTTTTGAATTTGATGTGACAGAATTTAGGATGACGTTATTAGATGAATTAAACTTCCTACAGCAGTAATTCAGTGTGATTTTTGAAAAATATTTAAATCTTGAATCAGCAATAGGATACGAAAAAACCGTACACCTCCCCACAACAGAGATAGTTTATGGCATAAACTTTCAAATAGCACACGTTTCCAGAGATTTCCAGGTTCATACGGAACTTACGGCAACCCTATGGTCGAAAGTAAAACTGCATATATTAGAGCGGGCTTCCCACACAGCAACAATCAGAACCTTTCATTTTTGAACCCTTCGTCTTCTGTTTTCCTTCATAGGCTCCGGAACGTGAGTTTGTTGCTTCTGTTTCGCTGGACGTTTTGCCTCTGCCTTTTGTATGGACGGAACCTGGAATAAAACCATCGTCGGGAAGGGACATTGATTAAAAAAAACAATACTTCTTATCGAAAACGCAATCCAAGTCTCTGCCATTCCGATTAGAATAAATTAATCTCAAATCTCAACATGTCTTTGCTGAATATTCAAAATCCAGCATTGAGACGACATCGTGTCAGCGTTGGCAACCCCAGTGTTCAGACGCATACCTACTTCAGTGGCGCGCACAGTGGACTGCAGAAGCTTTAAGATCTCTTTCTCGTGAATGGCCGCTTTTTCGTGAAACATTTCGAATCTCAGAGATACCTTTGCACTTTCGACTCCATTTTAGGCTAAAAACCATCACTAAAAGAAAATATTCCGGAACTAGGAAAACGTTTATGGTGGGACGAAAAAGTAACGTTCCTGATAACGATCTTTCGTTATGGAGGAGTGACGCTTCCCATAAAATTCACACGTCTTTTCTGTATTTCTCGTGTTTGACCTCTCAAATGTGTTTCAAAACCTATGTATAAGCAGGATTCCCTGAACATGTGTTAAAATTCAGCCAACGTAGAATAACGTTGAATTTAAACTAAATTTTCGTCTACCAGACCAAACTTCCTTCACAACAACAGTAAGAACCTTTTGTTTTTGAACTTTTCATCTTCATCATCCATTTTTTTTCATCGGCTCCAGAGCGTGAGCTTGCTGATTCCCCTTTGTTTTTAGATCTATCGGCGTCACTTGGTTCCATGGAACCTTGAAAAAAATCCCGGACAGTAGTAAGATTGAAAAAAATGTTCTTTATTTGTAAATACAATCAGATAATTTCCTATTCGTTACATTAAAATATCCGCAAGCACCGACGCCTTTTCACCAAAACCCAGTGTCATGACAGCATCGTTGTTGCCTTGGCAACTCTGAAAAATGTTCTGATGCTTGTCTACCTCAGCTTTGTTCAGGGCGCACAGTGAATCAAATCTACGGTTTAAGTGACTTTTGGTCGTAGACGTCCCTGGACATTAAGTGCCGAAGAAGACATTGCGTGTAAATTATCTGCAACTATTCTTTACGCCATAAAATCTGAAGCCCAACATTTTGAACTTCTGACCATATCGGAAGCCAAACGATCAAAAATGTAAAGAATTTCGGGGTCTCCATAAGCGTTTTGTGCATATCACTACATAGTCACGTTGTCTATGACAATTAAACATTATTTTTGATGTGGATTAGCGTCTTCCCGTGATGTAACGAACGTTGTACGATGACATCATGCGAATGAAACCTTCCTCCTCATAATTTCTAATTGTAGTTGCAGATACAATTTTTGAAGTTACAGAAGTAGATTTACCGTAAAACTCGCAAACTTTCTGCTGCTTTTCCTGCATTTGACCCCTCAAATTTGCGTCGCAAAATCTCCGCAAGCTGCAAATGTCCGCATAAATAACAAACGAAAAGTTTAAATATTTCAATCTTGTTTTCTGGCAAATATAGTTGGGATGCAGAGAAATTATATTGGTTACTCACAGGTGAATTCCTATCATACACAACAATTTTTTCTCTTCAAACTGTGCATACGTAGCGCCAACCGATTTCTTAACATAAAGCAAAACAACGCATTGCTGGCGTCATTAACCTATAAAAAAGGAAAACATCGCGTCAATGCATGAAGTCAATGAGTCACGCAACTACATTGCAGCTTCCCAAAACTATTTCACTAAGACTTTACCTTTTGACGCACACATCGAACTGATTATCACATCAACAATATCATCGAGTTGGGAAAATGTTTTGATGTTGATGGAGTATTTGGAATCGGGGTCACTCGAGATCAAATTTAGTTCATCGGGGTCAGCACCCTTTATTCCGAGCGCGACCACGGTCGCTTTTTGTCGCAACGCTGCAGCAGTGACTCTAAAACAAAAGTAGCAAAATATGTTCAAATTAGAGAAGGTGAATAGTGGTTTGACCTCACTTGCTGAAAACAACTACATTGCGCAACCAGCTGATGTTAAATTCTTGTTGCAGGAAACCCGTGATAACATTTTCCTTCTGAATTAGTTTTGTAACCCTTCGCCTAGGTTTTATATAACAAACTTTACAAAGCAAGTGATACAGCGTTCCAACATTGTCTTTGTCTTCAACTTTGCTTAAACACCAGCAAAACTCGATGAAGGTAAATGTTGGTGCAAATGACCAGACCAAAGGCCATTTTCCACTGAGACATTCAATTCCGCTTGGAAACTAAAAAACTTGCCGCGCATCTGATTCTCACGAAAACACTTCACATTTTAAGAGTAACAGAATGACTAGATGCCTATGGTTGTGCATTGAGACGGATTTGGTGTCATAGGTATACCTTCCTATCTTGCTAGATTTGAAAAAAAACAATCCAAAAATAATAAGCAGGCCAGAAAATATCAAACGGATCTCAAATTCGCCAGATCATCAAAGACGCATAAGTTACTTGACATCGTCTTTGGACTTTCCGTCAGTAATAACCACCACGACTCGTTGCCCAGGTGAGCGACTTCCCGATGACGTCAGAACTTGTGTGATTACGTGACCTAATGCTTTTGATGTAAAAGTGCTTCCTCCGGTGTACCTGCGAGATGTTCGGCAAAAACGATATTCTTCTGGCGTCTTTTCAGAAAAATGGAATGAACCGAAGCGCTGTTTGACATTTTCAAGGCAAGATACACAACACAGCACAAAGGCCCAAATTTATGCAGAAGAACGTGTCGACCTCAAACAAACGTGTTTCATGGTTTTTGCTGTTCACTGACGTGCAAGTTCCTCAAACATGTCCGCAATGTTTTTTTGAAATAGTAGGTGAACACGCCTTCGGCGCAAAAATACCCATTCATTCGCCGAAACAGTCATTTCTATGGGTTGCTACAAATAGATACAAATTATGTGATCAACTCGTCGCGACACACGCATGCAACGCAATCACCTGATTTTCTTTATTGCTTTCACCAACAGATCTTTGTTTGTGTACTTCGCGAGATCCCACAACGTAACCACGTCTGTGCTGAATCGAACCATTGCCACTCGAACCGCGTCAGACCCGATGTTGAATTGATTGACAACCCTAGCGACGAATCGGAGCACGCGATCGAAGTTGCTCCGCCCAACTGAACCGCTTGCGTCCAATACGAACACGACGTCGGTCTTTGCTTCTTTTTTGCAACGTTCGTCGTTGGATTTCCGAGTGTCTGGAAAGCACAATTTTTGTTTGCATGCATATACGTTTCACAATGCCGGTCATTTCAGTAAATATAAAGTAATGCAAAACCGGATCCAATTTCAACTTCTGCTGAGAGAGGGACTCAATTCTGGACAAGTGACTGTTGTGACGTATTACTGGAGATTGTCGATTTTCGGGTATTTTGCTACATGTGGTCGTGGATTAGGCCACTACTATTGCTTTTAGAAGAATCTGTAATTTAGATAATTTCAAAGATTTAGAAAGCCTAAAATTGACAAGGATACTTTGTTAATTTTTTCACACGGGTTGATGAGCACTTGACTCGTCTCAACTTTAGGTTTACTATTTTCACAATGGCAATAACTTGCTTGCACAGTACATCTCTGGTGACTAGTCTTTTTGTGCGAAGTGATCTGATCAGATTTGTACTCGCTGAAACAAACGTTTGTTTAAATCACGATTTTTCAACAGTTGCGCGGAAGTATAAAAATCAAGGCAAACTTTCAAATTTAGTATTTTTTGCGCCCCCTCAGACTATCGTATGCTTTCATCAGCAAACATCATATGACTACAATTCACAGTTGTCACCATCCCTTTTCAATAAATACTTTCCAACATCACAGCTGGTAAAGATAAACAAGTTTAGCATTTCAAATGATGTATGAGACTTTGATCACAAACGAACGACTTGTAAACGCAAAAACAAAGAATATGACGCCTTGGCGATTTTCCTCGGACTATTTCATTCCCCAACCTTCAGGTATTCGATTATTTGCTTTAAATTTCATAAAACTTTGTCTAAAACGTGAAACCATTAGTAACCTGTTGATGGAAGAGTACTTGGTCTTTTTCCTGAAAAACCAGCATTTTTTCCAACTTCATTGAATATGTTTTTTGCTGGTGATGCGCAACAGTAACGGACTTTGTAGTCGCTGCATTTTCTGCCATCTTGATTTTCACACCGAAAACCCTTCGAAAAATCAAGAGACACGCGTTGCTTCGTCATTTTGTACGACGTGTTGTCAGTGGTCAGCACTTGCATGGCCCTCGGCCAGGGACAAGCCTTTTTCTTTTTCAGAAGTGCTGAAAGTTTCTCATCATCTCCGTCTCCAGATGGTCCGTCTTCGTTGAACCATTCTGTCCAGGAAGCATCTAATGGACACGTTCCGAGCTTTCCGTCTGTGAATGGTTTGCATTCAAGTTGCTCAAACGTACCAGTACTTCCTGACAAGATTTCCCAGGTTATGAAAATGTTTATAAATAAATAGAAGTAAACGTTCGGCAGTGTTGGTTTGACATTGGGTTTCTGGAACTTAAAATATTGCATTCCTGGCAATTTACCTTGCACAATCACACAAGAGCTGGTGTATTCGTTGCTGATCCAACGAATTGTAAGAAGATTAACTATTTTTTGTTCATCTTCAGAAAATGAATGTGAACCACTTCAAGTATATCAGGCTGAACTGCACAGCGTACTAAAAACAGTTAGGTAGTACTGAAGATGTCTGTGGTTAAATCCCCGAAAATGTTTTTGTAACTCTACCAAACCTACAACAACGAACGATTAAGTAGTCACGACTCAAGAACCAACTCAACTACAATTTTGTAAGTCGCTTGTTTTAAATGCAGTAGGCCAACGGTTTCTAATTTTGACAACGTAAAGCGAGAGACAGCAATTTGTTTAAAAAATGAAAACATTCGTCAGAATTCAAATGATTACATGCTAACCTCTGGGTGACCTGTAAAATATTTGTGACTACAAGGTTTCTTGGCAAACAATTTCATCTGGTTTAAAACTTTGTAACCAACACCTGGAAAACACCCCAAAGCAAATATAAGAGCAGCTTCACATCCAAGTCTTTGAAAATTAGGTTAAAGTATTGGAGTATTTGAATTAGTAACATCGCCCGTGTTTAGGACCGTGAAAACTTTTCATTTTGAACTTTGTATTCGTGAACAACGATGTAACAATTACGATACAAAAAATGAACAAGGCTGCAATTACAAGCAATTTCAGGTCCAGGACTTGTAAAAACGAAATAGGTAGCTTACCGTGTCCCGGTCCAGCAGAAGTGGTGACTTCCGCCATATTTTTTTGGTAACCTGGCGACTGGCAGCAGTACCGGACTTTATAGTCGAAACACTTGCTGCGTTTCGTGCTTTCACACCAGACGCCCTTCGAGAGATCGAGGAACACACGCTGTCTTGTACTTTTGTACGACTCGTTGTTTGTGGTTAGCACCTGCATGGCTCGTGGACTTGGGCAAACTTTGCCTCTTTTCTTCAGCTTCTTCAAACTTTCAAAATCGCCTTTTCGCGACGGTGAGTTTTGATTGAACCACTCCGTCCACGTCGCATCCGATGGACAAGTCCCCAGAACGCCATCTGGTGTACAAAAACTGCGAATCTGTAACAACTTATTCATTGCATTGGGAAAATGGTCATTGCACCTATTCGGAATACTCGTAACCAGAATGGTCGCTTTTTATTCGTACGATCTCCATATGACCCACATTGAAAAGAGTTACCACAGTGTCCTACCTATACGAAACACCCACGCAAAAGCACACAATTTCATTGAAGTACTTGGTTTTCACGTTGTTGCTTCTGATACAATTTTGCGGACTTCTTGAATTTTTTTGTTTTAAAACATTGTTTTATCTCATTTGTCAAAGGAAAACAAGTTTTGCAACGACCGTTGTGATTGAAAATCTAGCGCTTAGCGTAGAACATAAAACTAGCCGTACAGCATTAATTTCATTTTTAGTGAAACAGTGTACTGTAAAGTGCTATGTTGGCAAGGTTTGCATCGTTTTGGTTGTCTCAGACGACAAACTGTATACCACTATGCCATCAACATCCAATACAAGGTCTCCTATTGTGGTTACGAAAATAGATTTAAATACCTGCAATGAAAAATAACAGCCTATAGTACTGAAACTGAATATAAAACTCAAAATTTTAGACTTTAAAAATTTCATTGCAGATGTTTTTTCCCTCTGGCAATGAACAGCACAGGAAATTTAGACATTGACCAAAAGACGATAAAACTAATGCTCGAAGCAAAATACTTCATTCCTTCTCTTGTAATTGACTTCATTCGATACAGTGAGTCTTTCGTTTTTAATGTTAAACATGTTCTATTTCAAGCAACTATCCCGAGAAATTACAGCGAAATTCTCCAGCGCAATTAGGCAAACATGCATGCAACTGAGACAACAAGCGAAATGAAATTGTGTTTAACACCAAACGTTAGCGAGCAATGTACCATTGGCAAAGAACCACATTGGTCCGAGGAAATATTACTGTATCGTGAATGGGCGCATCTTTCAAAAGTAGTGACGTCAAAGGTCGACGATGAATCAAAACAGAATCTTAAGGGAGCATGAACAACAACAGGTTTGCCATTTAAGTAGAAGCTGTCAAACGGAAGGACTGTGTTCAAACACCGTGCTAACCATGTTCGGCGGAAGACGATTTTGGAGCAGCTGCAGCAGTTGCGACGGTTTCTGCAAAAGATATAATCGTAAACACGATCTCGGAAGGAAACCTATGAGATTCATAGACAAGGCATTTTTCTCGACCTGAACATCTGGTCTCCGACGTAAAGATTGCGAAATGCGTCCAGGCCAGTCCACCTGCACCTGCTTGCGCAAATATTATGTTTACTTGCGAGACATTTTGCGGGCAATTTGACAAACTAACGAGGAGAAGTAGTTGAAGTTCATGTGATCACCTATCAAACTGGAGTGGCTAGAAAACGTGCTAAACTTGAAAATACAGTACTACTTGGTCTGTTGCGTTATGTACGGGCAAACGCGAGCAGCCGGCCCAAGAAATTGTTGAAGAGACGTTTTTTCTAAATACTTTCCGATTTGCAACCCTTTTGAGATATTTAGTGGCTTTTTCTTCCATCATGTATGTTCGGTTTGTTGAGTTCATGCGCTAGACAATAAGCAAGACTGACACAGCCCATTTAGGAAGTTTAACAAACTGGCAGATCGTAACTGTCGAACATTGCTGTTCAACGACAAAGCAAACGTCTGTGCCGAACATTAAACGACATGAAGCGGATCAAGCTGCGTGGCTCTGCTCATAACATCAAACGGTTTCTCCAACAACATATTAATGCTGTTCTGGCATTTGTAGAAAATACAACAAAACATAGAAAAAGGTAAGTCGAGGGCAACACCATTAAATTAATATACGACGGCTTGACAAATAACTACGATGCGCTTATTACAAAGTTTTGCTCTCGTTGCTTCAGCGGCCATTTAAGAAGCATGACGCCTGAATGTCCTGGTGCTGTCTCCACGACGCCTCGTAATAGGAGCCTTTTTGACAGCGAAAAACGCTACAAAAGAAAACCGTTGCAGATTGCTGAGGGTTCGATCCGGTTCCAACGCGAGGATCCGTGTTTCAGAAACGAAAATTAGTCCAGCAGTCGAAAAAAGCTTTCGAAAAAGTCCGCGGGCATTCCAGCAGTCAAAAGACACACGAACCCAATTTTCAGTTTTGCGCGGCAACTGCGCGCTTGCAACGTGCGGCATTTGAAAATATCGGACAATGAACACAGTTTTGCGTTTCTCCCTTCTCAACCGGAACTCACCTTCACCGGAGCCGCAGCAGTAGCGGACTTTGAAATCGTCGCACTTCCGGTCACCGTCATTTATGCACACGAATCCTTTCCTGAGCATCGGCACCGCTTTCGTTCCCGCGGATCTGAATGATCTCCCGTCGGTGGTCCTCACCTGCATGGCGGACGGTGATGCGCAGGTTCTCTTCTTCTTTACGAGGGGCGCGAGTACCTCAAAGTCACCCTTGCCCGATGGTCCGTCTTCGTTGAACCATTTGGACCACGAAGCACGGGGTGAACAGTCGCCCACCATGTCGTCAACTGGCAAAGAAGATAAAGACGAGTTTTAAAAGCTGTTGTCTTCGATCCAAACCAGTGAGACTTGCACCCAGTACGTAATTTGTGATAGATTGGTGATGATAAAATACTCAGCATAAGAAGCGCTCACTTATGGGATCGAGATAAGTCTGTATTATGAGATGCAACGTTACGAATAAGTTAAAGCATAGTCCACTTTTTGCAAAAAATACACAATACTTCATTGGTTTTGACGACAGGACCGCAGCATTTTGATTAAAAATGCTGGCGATTTGGCGATTGTGATCAAAATTTGACAAACTTCTCTGAATAGGAGATCTCAGCTGTGATTGTTAGTCTACGTGACCAAAATGCCGTACGACAATTTGGCGAGACGGGTGTACTTGGCTACGCATACGGGAAAGCAACCCAGAGGTCGACCAAGGACTAGGTCGTGTGATTACATCCTCGACATAGCTTCTTCCCGTCTTTGTGTGGAGCCAGCAAACCCATCAGAGTTTTTTGAAAACCATGAGGTGTTTCGAGACCTTCCAGAGCTGCTGCCCCCGCGATTCCCCCGCGAGTAAAAGAGGTGTGTGAAAATAAATGTTACAAATGGCAAACAGAAAGTACCTATTTTGTACCATTACACGCATTACAAGGCCTGACATCCGGTCTTGCAAATGAAGCTCTTTTTTCAACCGCAGTTGCTGTAAACTCTTTTTTCAACCGCAGTTGCTGTAAACTCTTTTTCAACCGCAGTTGCTGTAAACTCTTTTTCCAACCGCAGTTGCTGTAAACTCTTTTTTCAACGGCAGTTGCTGTAAACTCTTTTTCCAACCGCAGTTGCTGTAAACTCTTTTTTCAACCGCAGTTGCTGTAAACTCTTTTTTCAACCGCAGTTGCTGTAAACATGTACTTAAAGCGTTAAGGCGCGCATTCTTGGCCTCATCGCCAGCACCACATGAGTTCCAGCCAGGGCCTATGAGAGAAATCTTACCAGGGGGTACGAAGACCGATACCGGGACCCCTAGCTTATAGGTCCTCGTCGAAACTTGTATAGCTTGTTTGTATAGTAATCAGAATACCGGTATTAGTAAGACAGTTACCATGCGAATATTTTTAAATAGCCTATAGCTACCAGCGCTGCAGTTGGAGAAAGCGGCCATCAATTTTGGGCCTGATTACAGAAACACTTGGTGTGCGTATTTTCACCCTTCCAGGCCCCAGTACCTCCCGGGCCCGGGTACGATGTACTTCTTGTATCCCCCTCTCGTAGGCCCTGCTTCCAGCTTGCTGTGTATCAGAAGTTTATTTTGGGTTGAACAAACCTTCAGCGACAGATATAAAACGCTAATGCCCGTGTCACATGCGTATGACGTAATCAACGCGCCAGCGCCGCATTTCTTTCTGATGGGAGAAATCTGTTTTTAGAAAGTTACAACGCGTAGTGTTTTCAGTCTGTGAGGCTTTTATTTAGAAGTTCCAGAATATTCTGTCCTGTGTGAATTGTTGCCCGAAGTATAAAGCGTGATTCGTGCAGTCTTCACGGAACAGAAATCTTCGCAGTACGACGCTCACACCGACTCCCGGAACACTGATACAAACTCTCATAACACGACTGCCCACAAAACCAGATTTTGGATTCCTTGCTTATGTGCAGTTATGAGAGATAAGCGCGGAAGGTGACGTGTTCAAGATGGCTTGGATGCAAAGCTCTTCAACGGGGATACGCCAGCGCTAGTTTTTTGAGATATGAATTATTTATCTTTTGGAGTCCGTGATGATAGGCACACTATCACGTCACAGGCTCGCTATTGCTCGCTCGTAATGCACTAATTCTTCTCTCTTTGTATCAGACGCAAAGGATGCTCGAGAAGCTAGACGCTCATATCCAGTTGTCGAGGGCACAGTTGTCAGCAAACGCAATATCGGAGGCTCCAGCCTAGGTTGTGAAACCTTCCAACCCCTGAGCTTTCGTTAACTACAAACATCATACACCAAGTAGTGCTTTAAGTACAACGCAAGAGAAATATAGTAGAGAACCGTAAAGTTCCGCCGAACAGCTCAATAAAACGCTTTACCTGCCGGAGCAGTGGTTGACCCTGGAGGTTTGGCTGGTCCGAAATTTCCTGCAAATTTAACACAGGTGCTCATCGGTAAAGTAATTAACTGCGCACTTCCTATGTCAACGATAGCTTGAAGATTTAACTAGTAAAATTTTATCGCACCAAAACGTCTCATCACAATAAAACTGGGTAAGCTACGTGAAACAGAGGGGCGCCTGGATTTGTAGGTTTACCTTGTGACGCGCACACAGAGCTGATTATCAAGTCCACAATCTCATCGAGTTGAGAGAAACTTTTTATGTTGATGAAATACTTGGAATCGGGGTCACTTGAAATAACCTTGAGTTCATTGGGGTCAGCACCTTTTATTCCGAGGGCAATGACCTTTGCTACTTGTTGCAACTTAGACGCTGAATCTCTGCAACAGAAATATCTGTAAATGGTGAAGGTCGCTTGCTGTTGTGAAGATGTTTGCCGATGTTGCAGTTTCTTGATGTCAGGTTCACTACCAGCAAGCAGAAAATCACTACTTGCTTTGTTTGGAAACTGCACCAGTTATTCTAACCACTGTCGACAATAAGCATGTGCGATTATATTAGCAAATATCGCAATAGGCTGTTTATATCGCAATAGGCGGATAACATGTTTTAACAGCTTGTTCCCTCCATCTATGGCAGGTTTAGACATTGTAGCGTTACTATAGATCGGCAATCAGTGAAATACGTTATACAAACTTCCGGAAGTGCACGACGAAAACGTTACGCCAAAGCTGGTCGTCAATGTTAAAAAGGGTTAGCGATCATTTTCAGCTTAATCATATTTTCGATTGGAATATGCTCCCAACCAGGGTTATAACCTGCTTAAAAATTGTTTCAGGCATGCCTTTGTAGCGTTGAAAAAGAAACGTTGTGTCACCAGCTTTAGCAACCAATTAAAACTTGCAATTGTTTGGTCACCTTCGCCTATTCACGTCTGATGAATTGTTGATCAACCCATTCACGTTTCTGCTGATTTTACAAATTTGCTTGGTTTCGAGTACCAAGATCTCTTATGACGATAAACACATTGCACGACCGCTAAGAATAGACCTCAGTGTGTCAAACTTTATCGTCTTCACCTGACATTATCCGCGGACTTTCCATCAGTGATCACTACCACAACAGAGGTCACGTCCGGTCTATTTCCAGCTGATGTTGTCAGCATTTCGTTGTTTACGAGACGCAACGCCTTGGCTGTTTTTGTTCCTCCGCCTGTGTACCTGAATAACCGACAAATAGCGCTTAGTAGAGGCTGCAATTTCAATCGAATGGCAAAGTGTTTTTTTTGAGAACTTTTCCACAAACCATGTACGCCTAAAATGATGATGAACGTATGAGCTGTTTTTCGTTGACTCTATGTAAAACCGCAAATTTCTTCTTCAATTGAGCAAACAAAACCAGAAACCCATCTATGATCTGATCACATTGGTCAACAGTACGAACTCTTTTCAGGTAACCTTCCGTCAATCGGGGACGCGATTTCACACGATTTCTACCTCCCTTGCCGAAAGCAGTCAAAGACGCCTGGTTTTCCCAGCAGCTGATTGTTTTAAAAACTATACTAGGGGTGTATGGAACTTCGAAATTTATTTTTTTCAGCCTTAGCAAGTTTTTATAAATATTTTGCCCCTAAACGGTTACCGTATAGGTGACCAACTACACATTATTTTTATTGGGTTAATATTACATAACAAGAACTTCAAAATTGACGTTTCTACTTGACTTACGTTTCGCACATAAAGCTATAATCGATACAGAAAAAGATGCAAATATCTCTGCACAAATAAAAAATGAAATTTTGTACGATCTTTGTGTTTTTGTCACGAATGTTTACGGTATAAAATGCTTGGCACCGATTTTATTTGGAGGGTAGGGTCAAACTTTTAAACAAAGAAAACATAAAAAATGGCACCGAGGTAAAACTTTAGGGGGTTTTATGATGTTAATATAACTCGACGTTTATAAAAAAATATTTTGATGTTGCGTAGTGATTCGTCCTCCAATTATTGTATATGTACGTATGACTCATTTGGGTTATGCTTGCCTGAAACATTACAAAAACATGACTATCTAAGAGCGTTCAACGACGTTTCGGTACGAGTGAAAAATAATTCTATTATTTTTTTTTGTTTGTTTTAGTTGTGCTCAAAAATATAGTTTGAAATAATGCAGTTTGTAGTTGCGACAATTAAGTAACTCAAGCAACACATGAAACATTTTTAATCTGTTGACGAACTTGAAACAAAATTTAACATAATTTCAGAAAAACTAACTGCATTTTTAGAGAGGAACTATTTTATAGCAACTAAAAGTACAATATGTTCATTTTCTGACATGTGAATCACCCAAAAATTTGTAAGTGAAAAATCAAAGTAAAAAGTGTTTTCCAAAGACGTATATCATTTTTAACTCACCATTCTTATTATCTACTACAACGTATACCTACGGGACACGACTTGCGCAAAAAAAGCTTGTAACTTACCTGATTCCATCAATCGCTTCAACCAATTCCTCCTTATTCGTATACTCGAGAAAGTCCCACAAAACGTCCGCCTTGCTACTGTAGAGAACCATTCCAACCCGGACATCATCGGATCCGATGTTAAATTGACTGACAATCTTGGCCACGAAGTTGAGCACGCGACGGAAGTTTCTCCGCCGAACTGAACCGCTTGCGTCCAACACGAATACGATGTCGGTTTTTGCTTCTTTCTTGCAAAGATCGCTGCCAGGCCCTATCAGTTGAAGGTAATGTTTCAAAACATTTTGAAGAAAAACTATGCTTCAAGGACGATGAAGTCCCTGGGAAAATGAAACATATGACTTTATTTAGCCTGTGGCATAATAACGGTTTGAATGATACAATGTATGGTTTGCAGTGAAATGTGTGTAAAAATCGCGCAGTTGCTGAATTCGTACGGAACTGTTAGAAATAGTCAGTCACCTTTGTACAAAAATTGAAGGTTTTCCAAACAGTGAAAGAATCCGTTATTTTGCTTGTTTACTATGGCTGAATAAGATATATTTAAACATTTATGTTTTGAGTTCGGTGGTCCAGACTACGATTTCGGGGAGTGTCTGTGTAATTTAATAAAACTGCGAGCGTCATTTTAAATGAAAGCTGTCAAACATCTGAGGAAGTGGAAAAGGCGCTAATGCCATTTATGGGATTATGATCTAATCCATCACGCGTAAAACCTCATGTCTCTATCATTACCTTGGGACTACTTCGAGATTATTATCATGAACACGATTGCCAAAATGGTTTTGTGAGGCACTGACCGCAAATTTCCAAACTCTTCCTCACCAAATCACTGCACAAACGTTTGGAAAACATCAAATGTAAACTTGACAAGCTCCGATAACAAGCTGGAACAAATACAAAGCAGGATGATTCCTACATCTTGCATACTGCCACGTCGAAAATTAGAACGTTTAGAAAATCTTCAAATATTGCAACGTTGAAAAAGTAAAAACAATGTTTGGTGATTTCGAACAAGGATTATGCACAAATCTTACCCAGAAGATGCAAATCAACATGCAAAAAAACAGCACACATATTGAATCTGCTTTGTTGCGTGTACCGTTGGCTCCTAAGCGGTGACCTCAAACCATGCACTGCCAAGAAGACCCATTGCGCACAAGTAAAGCTTTGTCTGAGATAGGAGTTGAAATAACTTTTAAACAAAAACAACGACAGCAGCTAAACAACCAGACAAAACCCTAATCACCTTGGGCGCAGTAGTCACCAGCATAACCATCTGCACAAGAACACGAGTATCGACCATCGCTTGTTTCCAGACAGGTCCCACCGTTCAAGCACGGGCTGCTTGAGCAGGGTCCCTCTGAAACGATAAATGTTTATAATGGTGTCTGACGTTTCTCCATTCGATTCGAGGACATCGACATTTTGTTAACCTGTCACTAGTTTATTTTCAAAGCCTTTATGGTCACTACGCTACGACACAAGTAAAGTTGGACATTCGAGGAATTTGCCCGTTACGCTGTGCTTTCATAACGCTGCGAGGATTCTGACTGCACCTACCAACATTTAAGGGACAAAGCAGCTGAATCTGCTCGCAAATAGGAAATCGATTTCGTGTCAACTACGCATCTTCAGTCCTGCAAATGGTAACGAAAGGCTTATACAGTATTACGAAAGTTAACAAAAACGTGAGCATAAAAAAATATGGCATCATAGTGTGAACAAAACTGGGATGATGTTGCACGACGCAACGGTATTGGATCGAGAACAGCTTGTGGTACATTACCAAGTTATGCTGATTATTCTAAAATCGACTTCTATGAGTTTCCTGCACAAGAAAATAACTCTCACCCTGAGCTCGGTAGATGACGCTAAAGAGCAAATCCGACGCATCGAGCAACTTGGCAAAACTCGTCACTTCGAGAATGTTCAGCTCCGGTGGCTCAGACGCTATCGCTTCGAGTTGAGACCTGTCGGCGTCCCGGATGCCGACAGTCAACACCACCGACTGATTACGTAGCAGAGACGCAGGCGTGATGACGTCGTCGCTTGATTTGCCGTCGGTCATGACCACAGTAATCGCGCGGACGCCACGACGTCGGCCCACTTTGGCCCCAAGCATCCTGCGGGAAGCCTGAAATAGGGCGTTGCCTGTCATGGCGTAACCCCCGACGTAATCAACCGATCCGATGGCGCTCATAAGCGGCTTCTTTTTTTCATAACGGTTCAGTTGCCACAGATCAGTGAGCTTCTGCGTGTACACGGCCAAGGCCACCTGGACATTATCGGGCCCGATCGGAAAGGCGCTAACAACATTTTGAACAAAGTTCAGCATCATGTTGAAACCTCTCGACCCGACTGAACCGCTCGAATCGAGGAGGAAAATCAAATCCAACTTTGCCTCGTCGCGGTACTTTTCCAAATATCTGGGTGCTGGTGAAAAAAAAGTTCTTTTCAGAAAACAAAATCACAAAACGGGGATTTTTTGCAACATGTGGGAAGAAAAGAATGAAAAGTTCTGATTTGATTTCTGGGTTGGGAAAAGCCCAGTCAAGTATGAAATAAGCAGCGCATTCGCAAACAATCCCATGAAATTTAAATTGAAGCAAACGCTACTTTACCATTACCGCAAAACAGATTGCACAGTATTGTTTCTCTCGAAAGACAGCGTTGTGAATGCAAACTCCTTCCTTGCACTTGTTTTTTATTCTAACCCGCTTGGCATAATCTTTCGCAATATAAATCTTGCAACACAAAATTATGCGCGTGCCACAGTTTAAAGCGCAGCAAGACATTAATATGTTTTGCATAACCTCAAAATGCATTTGTCCTCAGAACGAATAATTGTCCAATGCCAGACTTGCTTTCCACAAAAATCGCTAGCATACCTAACGCTTGCTGAGGAACTTTTCGCGTAGGCGTTCAAGTGCAGCAGTCGCTGAAGAGCAGTGGTTCTTAACCTGGGTTCGACGGAGCCGTTTCAAGGGTTCCACGAAGGTCATCTGATTTCAGTAACCTATTTTTATTTTCTGTTGTATTGGGGGAAAATGGGGTTCGTCAAAAGCTTGGAAAACTTCGTAAGGGTTAGGCGTGTGTGTAAAGGTTAAGCACCACTGCTGTAGAGTGTAGTTGAAGTATACACGCAGCTTAAAACAACCGAAAACAAAACAAGCTTTGTGAATTTTGTTAGATCAGACCTAGAACTGATCAAGACCTGTTGGTAATCGACCTGCACGGAATTCTTTGCGTTGATTAACTCACCAACTTCGCAGTTAGCCCCTGTGAAATCCATCCAGCACACGCAATTATAACCGCCTTCATCCAACTGCGTACACGATCCCCCGTTTTGACAAGGATCGCTTGAACACGGGTCGTCTGCAATGGCAGCAGTCTTAAGCGACGTACACCACAACACAGAAGCAGCAAGAATTTCAGCGCAGAGCCATTTTGTTTTCACTGGTTAGTGTTTTAAAAACACACAGAAACAGTAAATCTTTAGAGCAAGCAAAGGTGTTTTGGCAAAGCCTTTCTTTTCTGGCTAGCGTGACGAAACGTCACACAGCGCCAATAGGAAGTCATCTAGCTATAAAATGCGCAGTACACAGGCAATGAAGAGTGAACCTGGTCTAGCGGGGAAACTGTGCTTCCGAAACCTCCCGAGCCCTGCATTTTGGGTTCGCGTCCCCACAAAACGACCCTTACACTTGGCTCCTTCTAACGCACCATTGGAAAAGCGTATCCTCAGTTCAAAGACGAGTGCGTTTCATTCTCTTTTCGGAACACCGAGAGGCATTCCAGTTGCTTATGTAAGCATGCCAGTTGAAAAAGCAATTAGCTCAGTTGCCGCAGATGGCCAAGAAACATTTCCGCAAACTAGACATGCGTTTCAAGATATGTACCGGTTGATCAATTAGGGCAACGTTTCAGAAAAACTCGCTATTTGATTGCATTAATCACAAGCCAGTCAGTGGAAGATTATTGCATAGATATCATGAAGCCTCTGACCATTCACAAAACACATGGCGTTTAGGATGGTGTCCGCGACGCCTTGCAGCTGGCTGAACTCTCGAATCATGATCGCGAAGCTGCTCTGCGGGGAGGACGCGATCTCTTGAAGTTGCTGCAAGTTGGCGTTCTTCACTCCCAAAGCAATCACCACCGAGATATTTCGAAGTTCAATCGAGGGCATGCCGACGTCATCGGAAGACTTTCCATCGGTCAAAACGAGGGTCACGATGTTTGCATCTCGACGCATGCCTGGGTTAGAAATAACTCGCTTAACGCTTTAACTTTCCAAGAAAACAACGAACCGAAGGAATTGGGATCTGTGTAATGGGACTTCGAGGATTCTCAATTCAGAAGATAAAGTTTACACCAAAAATGCATTAATTAAATAATGGCACCAAAAATGTATTAATTAGAAAAAAACGCAAACGCCACAGATTTAAGCAAAATAACGTTAGACCTTTTAAACACAACAGTTTTAATTCTTTAATCTGTACCAAATGCATTGGTTGTTGAACAAAAAAATACCTTTCTTAATCTCAAATTTTCTCTTTGCAGCGTAAGATATCGCTCTTCCCGTTGCCGTTCCTCCGCCAGTGTACTCAATATTTTCGATTGCTTTTAAAAGATCGGCTTTCGTTGAGTGCTGGTTAAAATCCCACAGGTCGCGTACTTTTCTGTTGTACGTTGCGAGCGCCATCTGCAGTCCATCTTTGCCAACATTAAACTTCCGCGCGATGCTGCTGATGAACCCTCGAACTTTGGCGAAGTTGCGGCGACCAATTGACGAGCTGGCGTCAAGCAGCACCATCATATCAATTTTCTCTGATCCCTGGCATCCAACTGGTCAACATATAACGTACAAGGATTCAATAAAGGCAAGTCACTTTAACACCGGGGTTGCGCTAACTCAGAACAGGAAACGGATGCACACATTACCCGTTCGCTCGACACTTATGACTTGCTCATTTTGTAAGAAGCAAAATTAAGATTCAGCGACTGGTTCACAATTCCAAATTTCCATTTCTTACACATTCGTAGCTGAAGTGCAATGTTTTTATCACAACGAAGATATTGCAACACGGCATGTTCACCGCCTGTCAAACACAACCATGACGTTACCCACCTGTTTTCACGCATGCCTGCTCTCCTGATGCATCCTTTCCGCATTTTTCACCATCTTGACATGACGTCATTCGGCAGGTCAGCTGATTCCTCCCATCGCAGTCACATTCCTTCGTGCAGTTGTCAGTCATGAAGCGTCGCCCTGCGGCGCGAAAAGTTCGAATCATCGGGGCGAAAAAGACGAGGACTTAGTCTCGTTTTCCTCATGAAACCATTAGGTACGTGGGTTTGCAGATGTGTGGCATCACAGCTCAGAGAAATTAACAATTCTCAGCACATTGCGCTGGCTCACAAACCTTTCTCATAATAAGGTCCGTCTTTTATCTGGCAGCCGCAGTCTGTTGGTCTGATGCAATCATCACCATCCCTCACATATCCCTCCTTGCATACATAGTCCTCGATGCTAATCGACTCACATCTGCGGCAACATTCACATGTTTTGCAACTTTAATCATCAATCAAGGGCAGTTTCTTTGGAACGCGAACTCAGCAATATCAAAAAATGGTTTGCTGATTAAGCTCCTGATGTGCTTACCTCAATTTGAATACCGGATCTCGTTGTTATTTCCAGAAAAAATCTCAAAATCTAATCAGTACTTTTGAAGTGATCATTCAGATCCATTACCAACTGCCACAGTGTCGCAACCAGCTGATATTTTTGAGGGAGGGTGGGCAAAATGATTGCAACTTATTGTTTTACCTAACAATAAAACAGCTTTTAGGCGTTTTCAAACTGTTTCTGAAATTTTTTGATGGGGGCGACAATTGCCCGGTTGTCCCTCCCTGATTGCGGGCCTGAATTGCAAAAAAAATTGCATTGAACTGCCAATAACCTCTTCAAACCACGTGAGAGTAGCCCCATGTCAAGAACGACTTCGATAACAACATAGCGTTGAACAAAATATTGATTTTGCACCAGTAGTTTGTTCAGCCTTGAGTGCAAAAACTAAAAAAGCGCTATTTGCAGGCGCAGGCATGCTTATTTTTGTCAGTGTTATGAAAAGAAGCGGACAATGATGATGGTATTCTCACGCATCGACTACGTTTGGGCATTTCTGATCGACAGCTCAGCCTTGAAAGATTTGCAAACAGTTCTGCGTGAGATACTGAGCTCTATCGCTCTGTGGTCACAAAACCTGAGTATTTATACACCGCAAAGCTGCCCGCTTTTAATCTGATCCACACGTTTGGCCGTGAACCTTCGCTTATGCGTGTGAGAGTGAAGACGTTATGCACAATAAATCAATCACATATGGCTGAATGAGAGCTATATCAAGGGCAAGAGGCAGAGATGGGAATTTTGCGCAGAGTTCACGGTGTACCACTTCGTGACAAAGTACGTGAATGTGAAAAGGGAAGAACACGGAATGTCGAGCCAATTCTCCGACAGGGAGATCTCAGCCAGGTTGGTTCGGCCGTGCGACCAGAAATCCCAAGAAATATTGGCGAGGCGAGTCCTGCTGGCTACACCCACGGGAAACTGCCCCACAGGTCGAACAAGGACCACGTGGTGCGATTACATCTCTGACCTGCTTTGTTCCCTTTGTTCCCAGCAGAACTATAAGAGGTCGCTGAAACTAATGAGGTATTTCGAGTCCTCTTAGGGCTGCTAACCCCGCGAGACCCCCAGAGGAAAAGCGAGTAATGAACACGAATGAATGTACTTAAGATTGTTGTGGACATCCGAAACAAACTATATAAATTCATGTTGAAAATGAAACTGGTCACCCAGCACAAAAAAAGAGGTTCGCCTACTCGTCAGAGTCTTCAGGATCCGAGCAGGTTTTCGGACAGGAGGTGGCGCACGAGGAGAAATAACTGTTTGCCGGGGCCGTTTCATTGAAATTCAGCAAACCGGTGTCTTGTCTCCACGTGCAAAGTCGAACCCCTGCGCTCTGGCACTCTCGCACGTACGACTCAATCGCCTGCGGTACGGACGTGGAACAAACGAATCACATTGGGCTAAAACTCCTTGATTAGCTTGAGTTTAAACGCTGTTACCTTTTTATGATCAAAAAATGAATCACAGCACTTATCTTAAATGCATATATCCCAGCTTTTGCTGGTCCCCTTAACAGTATTGCTTCAATTTTAGTCTCCAACATTTACCGTTAATTTACCAAAAGTCTGAAAACGTATGAAGTGAAGTCTGTTCGTTCTTCAGTAAACCGTTGCTTATTTATAACTGCGGCTTGAATACAAACAATTTATTTTTTTTCAAGCTGCAACAATGAACGTGATCTCAACCGGAATGCCCAACTGAAAAATAAAGGCTCAAATTAACTTTTTGCGATTTCACCTCTTCAAGTACTGTTGTGTTTCCTTCGTACACGCACACATCAAATACACAGCTTTGAAACGATTCAGTTGGATCCACCATTTTGTGGCATTCGGCGAACGGTCCGTCTTGTTTGACAATGACGCCACAAACGCTTTCCTTCGAGCTATAAGCAAAAGAAAGGGAGGGGTTTTAAGGCATAAAATTATTGTAGTTTCTAAACCTCCTTGAAGCAATCTGTGGAAAGTGCAAACGAAAATGTAGACTCTTTCACAGCACTGAGTTGTGGTATAACGACACCACTTTGCGTACAACGTTATAGATATCAGAGGGGTCAATATATATTCGGCTATTTAAGCCTTACCAAAGATCTCCACAACAGTACCTGGTTGTACTTACTAGAAAGCAGTATCTTTTTCCGGGCACACAAATTCTTCCGGAGGTTCCGGCTCGTCGCACTCCCCCACCTGGTGGCTTTTACCAAAATCATTCACTTTCCGCGTGATGGGGCCGTTCAAAATTCGCAGGTCGTTTCGCGGTTCACCATCGAAGTCGCCGCACAGTCCGAATACCTGATGAGCAACTAAGTTATCATATGATATCACCAGGAACGAAAAGAGTGTTTACTGTTGAACAAGCAAAAGAATTTAAAAATAGACAACATGCAGGACCACACCTTATGACATCCGAGACAAATATCTTGGACAATGTATTGAGCAAGTTATTTGCATTGCTTACTTATCAAGGGATACCAATTGCTTTGGATCGCGAGCAGACTTCTCTCTGCAATAGCTTTACATTTTGTTGAGCCATACTCAACTTATTTACAACACTGTTTGTGAATGACAGCATCGCAAGCATTCTCAGCTAATCACAGCAAAACAAGGAACCTAGATTTCACATCTCTTGCCTTCCACCCTCAATGTTACCTTTCCAAACACTCAATGTTACCTTTCCCTTGTAGACACTTGGCAATGTAACGCGAACGTTAGACCTGGATTGTTCCACCTTCAAGCCGAAGTTTGTGTACAGAACATAGTACCTTCCCTGTCTTCGCACCGTGAAGTTGCCGCTCTTGTAACGTCGATACGATATGTTGTTCACCTCAAAAGTGTACGAAAGGCCGATATTAACTCGGTCAGCTACTTTGGGGTTTGCTGATGCCACAATTAAAAACAACCTGTCAGTATCAGTCCTGCGAGATCAAATTGTTCGGAAGATTCAGTGACAATATTACACCGGTTTACAAAATTATTGCCCTTTGTTTGGAAATACAGGTTCAAAAACGATACAAACGACATACTGTAAACATTTCGATAACTCCTGTTATCATCATGAGTGCATTGCAAATTGAACTGCAGTGATCATGCTGCAGGTTCTTACTGGTCATTCAGGACAAAAGTGCTGTAAAAATGAGAAACTCGAAGGGCTGTTTCGGTAGTGACGTAGTGGCGCGAAGCATACGTAGTCACATGACTCAGCTGGAGCTCTTCCGTATGCAGACACTGACAAGCCAACCCAGATCGTCGGGTTGACTTTCACAACCCTGAGGTAATTGGCAGTGACAACAATTGGCGACAGCTGCAGATTCTTGAATCTTTATTGATTCAAGAACACAAACCAGAGCAGAATGCAACCATCCCCTCGATGCCTCTATGCATTTTTAACTTGTAACAGAGCTTCATGCCCAGCTCATAATGTCACGCGCCATCACCATCGGCGCGTATCCGGCTGAGTCATGTGACTACGTATGCTTCGCGCCACTACGTCACTACCGAAACAGCCCTTCGCGTGTTTCATTTTTTACAGCACTTTTTTCCTGAGTGACCAATAAGAACCTGCAGCATAAACACTGCAGTTCAATTAGCAATGCACTGATGATGATAATAGGAGTTATCGAAACCTTTGCAATATGTCGTTGATATCGATTTCATTGGCCGTGATTTTCATTATAAGGCGATTTAGCACTTCCGCTTTTCGTGTACCAAACAGGTTAAAAACAATCTGAAAATAAATTCGTTTCGATTACATTTTACGCATATAATCCCAAAAATGCGCTGATATTTTCAGTTAAAAGGGTATAACCAACGCGGGTATATAACTTGGTTTAGTCAGGTAGAATTTTCAGTGACTTGTAAAAGGACATAGACCAGGGATCACCAACGTGGTGCCGGCGGGCACCAAGTCCCCCGCATGGAACATGTAGGTCGCTCAGGGACCTGTTCTAAAAATAACAGTAGCATGATCAATGTCGTCACATTAATGAATATCAATACTAACACAATTGAGAGTAAATTGTGCAAAAATTTTATTTCAGAAGTGTGTATCAAGCTAGGAGCCCTTTGCAGTGATCGGTACACAAGAAGTAGCTCGCAGATTCAAAAAGGTTGGTGACCCTGACATAGTCGGTGTTTTTCCGGGTAAACCTTCATCACTAAAACAGCTCAACAGAAGTTCATTTGAGTTCATTTCACAGAACCTACGACCACACCTACCTTCGGAAGCAATCGCCCTTCAAATCGAACACGATCCAAGTCAGAGTTAAAGTGAACCGTGGCGGATTTCGTGTAGGTTACTCGCGGTCTCGATCGGACTTCGTGCTCCACAATGATTTTGTACCAAAGTGGGTCATTCATGGCCAGCTTGGCCTCCGACAAACGATATGAGCATTTGCCCATGAAGTCGTAGCGCTTCATGGTGCTGTCGAAGGTGAAGTAGTGGGGATCCCCAAATGCGCGACAAACACCAAAGCCTGGAGTGCAAATCGAGAGCAACTTTTAAAAATTCAACGTAAGGATGTATGCACGTTAATTGACACATAACGTTTCTTTTTGTGTGTCAACAGATATCCAGAAATACAATGAAAGCGCAGCAACCAACAACAATCTTAACAACAAAGCGATTTTCTTTTTACTTTCAAGGTAGTGAATTGTTTTCAGCTTTACCTTGGGTTCTGGAACCTTCTGAAATGTTGAGACGTTGTACCAAATTACACACGTCGAAAAATTGCCCAGCTGATTTCAGGCTAGATAACAGTGTATTTTATATAGTCACATAATACAAGGACCGGCATTTACTTGTAGGCTGGCATGAGTATCTTCCATTTGATCCAAGAAGACAGGATGTTTCAGCAGGGCATTGATACTTGTCACAGACAAGTGAACCATTTCTGCATCCGCATTTCTTTCCGCATTTTTCGACGAAAACGACCTCTCCACCCTGAAACAAGAGCAAGGCAACGAGTAGGAGGCACAGTATTTTGAATCTAAAGCTTTTTTTAATGAGGATGATACTGTTTCCAGTCAGTCACAATTTCTCAGACAAAAATTATTCGCATCCTAGTCATCCAAATAACAGTCGTGCAGTCGTAACTCACATTATATGTGGCATAAGAGGAAGCGCATCAGGAGTCTATTCACACTCTCAGTCATAACCTCTTGATATTTAAAACTGCATGCTCTACAAGTCGAGGTTTTGATCGTCGAAGACATTAAATTCTGGTTGGTTCTAGAACCGTTCCGAAATTTTCGAAAAAAAAACTATTATTGTTGCTTGCGATGGTGGTGGACTGAAGCAACAGAGCATCCGACTCTGAAATGTAACCAATCAACCAAGCAGTTCGTACCTTGAAGTACCTTCCGTCGTGCGTACATCCGCATTCCTCCGCCGGAACACAATCATCACCAGATTTAAGAAATCCCACGTTGCACTGACAACCTGTACAACAACGAACCACATATGATTAGACTTTGCAATTCGTTAATTTTCCCAAAGCCATTCACTTCCCGGTACCGGGTACATCATGCAGTTACCCTACAACGCTCTCCCTGCAATCAAACACTGGTAACCTAAGAGAAAAAGAACGCACACTTTCTGCACAGTTCTTTGCTGCATACCAACAACAACCTGCACCAAGCTTATCAGTAACCTTGTTTGATGGATCACTGGTCCTGAGTTAACAAGTTTTGAGCAGATTTACAGATGGATAGTATTGGGTATGTTATTTCTATTCACACAACCACACCTCCCCATTTTTCGTACCTGATTCCTGCAGTTCTGGCAGTGTCGAATTCAGGGGAGGAGTATGGTTTATGTTTAACCCTAAGAATAAAGTTTGGGTACTAGGTACTTCCATTAAAAGTGCTTACTAAACTTTTGCTATTGACTAACCGTCCAGACACCTTTCTACAGCACTGGACTTGCGACAAAAGAATACAACGTGTTGCAAACAGTGTACCATTTTGCCTTTGTAGTGAAAGCTGCACATGTTTCTTCACCACATGCTTCAATGTTTCATACGGTAAGTGCTGTCTCCGAACTACCTTGATGCTTCAGCTTTTGCAAATGAAGCAACCGTTGCGTTATTTCAAAAGTATCCGAAAAAGTACAGCACAATCTTTGCAAAAGTGTAATGGTCTAACAAATTTCTTGGTCAGGTTATAGCGCATTGCCTGGAGCTCCGCTGGGGTTGCAACAGAAGGATGCAGAAAGCGATGACTGATATCGACGTCTATACTTGTCAACCTAATTTGCCGAGCTTGTTCTTTAGTGCGGCTTAGTTGGTTCACTGAGCTTCCTGTCTTGCAAACTGCTCAAATCACTTTCGATGCCATCTACGAAACAAACAAAAGGAAGTCCGCCATCCAAAATGTTGCACAGATGAGATGAAAATTTGTTTGCAAACCTAAAAAGGTAGTGCTTAGGTAGAGATTCTTGGCACCAGCTTTTGAAAAGTAACCTTATGTACTTTGGTACACGAAAAGCGGAAGTGCTAAATAGCCTTATAATAAATACTACGGCCAAAGCAAGATGTCAGTTGTATCGTTTGCTTTGGCCGTAGTATTTATTATAAACCTTATGTACGCTTAGCAAGAAGATTCAGTTTGATTTTAGGTTGCGAAAAATGTATGGTAGAGCTTTATTTGTTTTGCAGAATATCACCTTCAACGCATTCACGACGACTGCAGTCCACAACCTCATCCTCCTTGACGACGTCACACGTAGGTGGGCACGGATCGACGCACGAAACGAAGTGAGAATTGACTGGACATATGGCGTCTGTAACGATTAGGACTTGTGGTCAAACCAAGAGTCAACAAAACAAACTACCGGTAAAGTGTGTTTTCAGCAAATGCAAGGCCAGGATGACTGCTAGTACAGTATATGTTCTGACATGAAACAATTACAATCATCAAAAGTCCTTTCATGATTGAATGCACATCTACTGGGCGAAGAAATTTGTAGCACCTCAGAAAATTGTGACCTCGTCTAAACGAAGCATACTCACCCAGGCGGCACAGTTGCCTCCAGTTGCAAACAGAAGCTCCGCTTTCGGCGCAAGCAGCAGCGTACGAGGCCAGATTGCCGAGAAACCAGTTCTGCGAAGCCGAGCTAATGCACGCGTCAGTGTTGCACGACTGAAATATGAGAAAAAATAACGAAAGTTACAAGAGACATGAATCCAGTAAGCAACAAAAGCAAAGTGTGCTCAGTCCGCAAACAAAGCTTGGTTACAGGTCTATTCCACAATTGCCAATTTAAAAAGCCGGTGAAAATCTAGTGCGCAGCTATGGTTTCACTAGATCAGGGGTTCCCAACCTGGGGTACATGTACCGCCAGGGGTACATTTGCCTATCCGAAGGGGTACATTTAAGGCTAGCAGAAGATACGAAAAATATATTCACATACTATTTATTTCCAAATATTTATACATATATCACTGAATATTATTTCCAAAAATCATTATATGCTTATTGTTAAATATGTCTATGAATGAACATGATAATATATTTTGTCATAGTAAATTTTAGGGGTACATTTTCATCTGTCAACATGCTGAAGGGGTACATGCTCATTTGTTGAAATTCTGAAGGGGTACATGCTCATTTGTTGAAATGCTGAAGGGGTACATGGTCAGAGAAAGGTTGGTAATCCCTGCACTAGATGCACAGAGATCTCATCGCGTTAGCAGCAATGTAAAACTTGTGAAGATTTCAATGCATTTGTCCTTTAACCAGTTATTTTTTCAGACGCATCATAGTCGAAGTTGAGTCGAATATCCATGATGTTCTAATGCCCTGTACCTGAAAATATGTCGAGGGATCTACAGAGCATCCAGAGAAACAACCGTCTTCCTTCATAAACATGGAACAGTCGCATTCGTTGTTGTCAGGAGGAGGAGATGAACATGTGTCGTAGCTGATCGAGGGTTGGCAACTGAAACGTTGTTATGGTTTTAATAAAGTTCAATCTGTATAAAAGATGTTGCTTATATCGGCCCTGGTCATTCGGTTAGAGTTTCGCACGTTTTGTGATTTATGAGGAATGAGGTTCAAGCTATATGATGCTTTTACGTAAAATGATAATTATATATGTCGTCACATGTTTAAGTGAAGATTGTTAAATCCAGTTGTTGAAATCGTGCTCATTTTCGACAAAAGTTCAATCTGATAAAAGCGATCTGAATGATCAAAACTTTATGTGCGTTTTTTTCACTCTTGCAAAAGAGTGAGGGGGATACGTCAGATGTCTAGGCTTAAAAACTTACATTCACATCGGTTGTTCACAAACATGGCCATATGTCAGGGAAGCCGTAATAGTTTGAATATATCGCTAACGAATTATAAACAACAATACACAACAGACATCCTGCAGTTTGGCACAGGTTGCCTAGATCTCATTAACGTACGCTTTTTGCAGAAGGCATGACGATTTGAGACTTACTGATGGTGACTGCAAAGTAACCGGAGATCCAAACAAAATTTGGGTAACGTTACGTACATTTTCGCCTTTTGCGTTTCAACCTGTAAAGCTACATCTTCAATCATGCTAACGTATTGAACAGAATGACAGACCTCTGCGGAATACTGTAGATGGGCAACTTATCAGCGCGCTTGTGAGGTCATCACTAGGGCAAGTTTTTGTTGCAGTAAAAAATGAGAAAGTTGCATTTATTTTCAACGAAAGTTGCATTTTTGCGCAAACATTGCAAACGACAGTAATTTAATCAAGCGATATTTACATAAATGCTAAATATTTCCAAATATTTTTTGGGGAGAAATGGTGTCGTGCTTGGCTGGGGTTGTAAAGCTTCTAGCTTACAAACCAACTGTTTCGTCATAGATAACATTGAGACGCAGCTAATCCGTCATATAGCTCTTTTTCATGCAATCAAAGAGAATAGAACTAAAGTAAAATAGTTTTGTAGTTTTTTTTTTAATTACACTTTTACATTTTGCGCAATACTTGATAAAAATTGCAGTAAAAAGTTGCACGTAAAAATCGAAAAAGTTGCAATATAAATCGTTGGAAACAGTTCAAAACATTGAACTACATATATTTTTAGTATTTAGGAAGCTGTTGGAAGCTGTAAAAAAAGTTGCAAAAACTTGCCCTAGTCATCACGTAGAATGAACGTGATGTTATGGTATGTGGTTGTAAGATGGTCGACTTAACGAAAGTTTTATTAGCATTTACAACATTTGGAAACACTGCGTCAAAGTTTTAACGAATGAAGGAAGAACATAAATCCATGTAATTACGAAATGCTTTTGAATGTCATATTTACCTATAGTAACTAATACATCTAACCAGTGATTACCACAAACGTAATCACTGATCTAACACATGCTGTACAACGCACCAAAGCATGAATGATGCATACACACGCAGCGCGAAAACCACCAGCTTTCTTACCTTTTATCTCCACTATCAGTTTTCCACAGTCGACCAAAATTTAAAGCTTCCAGTGACTTTAAGTCATTTCCTGGATCCCGATCATTGTTTCCGCACAATCCTGCATCACGTGACAACAACAAATAACACTGAGGTAAAAGGTCATCAAATAAGTCGACGTTGCGCAAGACTAAGGTTTTCATGCAAGTCGAACAAGCATAAAAACTACACTTTCCCATCTGCTGATCTTGAAAGGCCACAATTTCTCGGCATTGCACCCAACAGTGCGGTCATGAATCACTTGTGCTTCAGACAGAGCCAGTCTCGTCTCCACGGGGGTCTTTGGTGGGCTTAGCCCCCCAAATTGAAACATGAAACACAATAAATCAGTAGAGAATCTGTCAATTTTTAGAATGTCAAGCCACCCGGAAGAAACGCAAAGCCCCTCTATTGAAAACTTTCTGACGACGGTACTGGACAGAGCCATGACTGCATTTTTCGAAAATATCGTATGAAAAGAAAAAATATGAAGTAGCAAGAAGTAAAAGCTGGCATACAGCACGCTCATGCAGTGAGGATTTTATGCAAACTTGGGAGATGTTTCGAAGCGATACCAGCAAACTGGTTAACGTTGCAACAGTGGACAAACAAGTGAATAAAAGTTTTCTGATCACGGCAGCATAACTGTTCACAGCATGCGTGGCATTTATCCGCTTCAAAATAAAAACAAAATTCCAACAGAAGAAACTTGCTATCAACAACAAAAAACTAACATTCTACGCGCACGAATAAAAAATAACGATGCACAACCAATACTAGGAATCCCACCTTTTGTGCAATCAACGTATGAAGGCGGCAAGCCGATTTTTACTGTGACGTCATCAATGAATGACACAAGCAGCCCGTAGCTCGTTTCAACCCGAAGCGAGTTTCCGACGGAAGTGATCTGCAATCCGCTCTCAACTCGAATGAACGGAGCGTTTTCCCGGACACCATCAACCTGACAACCGTGAGCAAAACAGCTGTGGCTGTGGCAAGGTTGACTTAATGAAGGCATCTAAACCATAGAGTGCGATCAATAGAAAGTGGTTGCTACAGACAATATTGTTCAAAGAATACCAGAAAGGTATACTCTTCGAAAAAAGCCTTTAGCAAAGCAATGTTAAGTTTGTTTGGATATTAATATGATGATTTCTTAATATGTCACATTCATATCGTACAAATATCTCTGTTATAAACAGCGACGGCATTCACTCTTATACGCATACAAAATACTGGTTTCTTTTTGTCAAATTCACATCATGCAAACATTTATGTTTGAAATACAGCAAGTGCATTCCTCGCGCACAAAAAACTATTTTTATTTTATTTCAGCCTACGCAGACAGACCATTGCCACAGAATGCGCCCCTCTTTGCGAACGCGTTTACGCCAGATATGCTTGTTCCGGGTGAACTTTTGTTTTGTCACTCACAGCAAGTATCCGGTTCCTTCTCATTTCGATTCGATCCGCGCTCACTTGAACCACAACTCTCAACAGAGTTGGGACAACCCCGTTAGTAGGATTGTCCTTGACAATCTGGCAAGTTTAGAACGTCTGTTTAGACAATTGCGATCAAAAGCTGCAAGGATTTTAACTACGGGTAGGACCGCTGCATTCATGGAAATTCTGGCTTGAAAAAGACTAGCAACCGAAAAGGTGAATAATGCTAATGGCAAAGCACCGCCCATTATAAAAATCTTTAGCGTCATGTGATGGTGACTGTGATACTGCGTGGTAGTTGCTTTTTTATTTAAAAATTCATATAAGTATTTCGAACAAGGTTGAAAGAAAAAAAGAGGTGGAATTCAAAAAGTTATGTTGTGTAAACTCATTTGGAATTTTTTCTCAGATAAAAATCGAAAAGTATATTTGGTTCTGTATACCTCGACAGACACTGGTACAAGTCCATCACATGTGGTGCTGAGCATCGTGTAGCTGCACGAACCCGTGAAGTCGTATTTTTCGCCGTCGAAAGTGTCGAAATGATGGTTGTTTCTTACGAAGCAAAAACTGATCGGATTGTCGTCTGCAAATAAGTATCTTGGAAGTCAAAAATCCAGCCTGGCCTCCACTGCGAATGCGTGCGACTTTTTCGAAATAAAATTTGTTGACACAGCAAGTTAACGAGTGTATAGGAAATGCAGGTTTGTTGCAAACCAATTTGTTACCTGCTGGTACAGTAGTCGGCGCTTGAGTCGTGGTTGTGATCACTGGAACATACAGAAAACAAGCTGCGCGTGAAGAGCGAATACCTGTGCGATCGTGACGTCACTCATCTAATGCTTATATTAAAGTTCCAAACCACTCTTCTGCAAGGCTTCAATGAAATTAAGTACATCAGCAAAGTCAACACGGAGCAAAAAAGCAGAACACCGCTTCAGAAAAGACACTTAAATTTTCTGCACAGCGGAACATCTTGACAGATGGTTGGAAGTGAGGATTCGACGGCTCGTCGCAGTCTCATCGAACACGAAGCATTGACGCAAGACTCACCATTGCAGTATTCCTCTCCGTCACCTTCGTATCCGTGACCACAGGAGCAGGTGTAGGCGCCAACAGCGTTTGCGCACTGAGCTTGCTGGTGGCATGGATTTCTCAAGCACTCGTCTTCGTCTTAACAAGCGAAAATGGCAAACGTAAAGTACGAACCAAACGTATGCACACCGTGTGTGGAAACACAAATAGAATCGTTGCGCTCACGGTCAACTAGTCGAACCACTGGACAAAAATCAGCTTCAAACAAAGTGAAAAAATTGGCAATTTACCTTGGCACGTGGTTCCGTTTCCAAGGAAACCGCGGACGCATTGACACTTGTATCCTCCATTAAGGTTGCTGCACTCAGCATTAACGTCACAATCGTTTTCATCGGCATTAGCGCACTCGTCAATGTCTTAGGAAAAAATAACATTGTTTAGTCATTTATAGGACAATTTGACGATAGCTTGCAACAAAAAATGCTGGAACACAATACTAATCTCTTTGGATCGCAAACAGCTGGGTAACGACTAAAATCTAAGACACTTTCGAATGTTTGTTTCACGTTTCGTATTTTTGTCTGAAAACAAAAGAATAAGGGGGCCAATGAAAGTAAATCAACCGCCATTGACTTCATAATTATGACCTTCCCGCGTATGCGCGAATGAGCATAAATCTTAAAACAACATGCAAAATAAAACCTTTAAGCGAAGATGGTGGTTAAACAAAATATGGCAATTTCACTGAGGTAAGCCGAGGTACAATTCAAACGATGTAGTTACTTTACTTGTGTGAATATAGTATAGCCCCCGTGAAGAAGCCAACAAACAGGTATGTTTTAATCGTAAATGTTCAACAGATTCATTTTCTTCAAACATGCCCCGATTTCGTAAGGCATTAGAGTTTGTACAATCTCTTATGTCTCTGTTCGCTCTTTCTTTACGATCCACGCTGCAACAAGCAACGGATCACACGCAAATTTCGCTTTCTTCCTTGACCAACCTTTGCAAACCTTCCCGTTGCCAGAGTAACCGTCAACGCAGTCGCATCTGTACGTTCCCCTAGTATTGACGCAGTTCGTGTTTGGCCCGCAGTCGTTCACCCCCCCATCAACACATTCGTCGATATCTGTTAGAAAAGAAAACATTTATGCTGCAAGAAAACAATTTATTGCAACCTGTGGAGGCGCCCCCCTTTCCCTTGAAAAATCTGGTGCTGTTGGTCCTTTCGTTTCTTTAATGATCTTGAGAACTACAGCTTACAAACGAGCTCCTACTGCAATTTACTGTGCATACTATTTTACAGAATCTTCGGTTCCATGTTGATGCTGTTACTTGAAGTTAAAGAAAAACACCAACGTAAAATCGATAAGTTAGGTGAGAAAATTTCACCTTTTTCAATGACCATTTTCCACTGCAAAATCATGAAACAACTGGAGTACAATTCACCAGCCTCATCAAAGTAATGCACATTTATCAGAAAAGATGCCTCAAAATACCTTTTGTTAGTTGCAGATTTTCAGCAGCTTAACACTTCGAAAATTTTTAAAGTAAGTGAAATCTGAGGTTAGTGAAGTCGGAAAAATCAAATTTGGAATCCAAAACATCTTGACAGGCGCTGACGAAACGAGAGCAACATTTGCTGAATTGACAAACAAAATCATCGCTTTATTTTTACCGTCGCACTTGAGGCCACTTCCCGTAAACCCTTCTACGCAAGTGCAACTGTAGCTGCCAACTGTGTTGACGCAATCAGCGTTGACGTCGCAAGGACCTTCGCCGACTCCGCATTCATCAATGTCTGAAGCAAAACACTCAACGGTTAAAGGTTGAAGGTGGATGCGTTTAAAGTTATTAGGCTACATGCACGCGCACGCCTGTGAGCGAAAACTCGACATGCGTATTGTTGAAGCATCTCAGCGAGGGTTAAGATAACAACAGAACCAGGTGTGTGTCACAATAAAAGCTAGGTAGTTTGCTAGCAGCAAACTAATGTTACGTCACACGCAAACCACCTGAGTGCCTACAATTGCAATGTGACGCAACAATTAGCTATTGTTTCAGCTCACAAAAAACATAAACCAACTGACCTGTGCATTCCCCTGCAACCATCTGATAACCGGGCTTGCAGACGCACATGAAGCTGTCTTCCGTGTTCCGGCATACCCTATCCGCGCTGCAGTTGTGCTGGCCGGTACCGCATAGGTCGTTAGCTGGTGAGAAAATTTTGTGCAGGTTTTGCTTTAATTGAAAAAAGCCACCGTGATGCATGCAACCATCGGCTTGAGTGGCTGTTCACCCTCTTTACACAAGGCGCTCTTGCCCCGATGGCTCCAACCCAGTCATTTTTGATCCACTGAGCGAATGCTTCAAGATCAGCAGCACCATGTCAACACGTAACGACATTATTCACAAAGCTCCGCGGTTATTACCTTCTGGTCTAACATATCAATTTCATCAATTTCAGTAAAAATAATTCAATTTCAATCAACAAAACTCAACACGTTTCATTAAAAATCAATAGCACTGCTGAAACAGAAACATAATAACTACGTATTCTTTCTCGGAGCATGGACTTACAGAAACAAGCTCTACCGTCGCCCAAGTACTTCTCGATGCATTTACAAGAGAAACTTCCCTCTGTGTTGGTGCACTTAGCCAGGCCAACCATACAGTCGTCCGTTCCCATCGCACATTCGTCAACATCTGACACAAAGGTCGAAAACAAGGTTGTTTTTCGTTACAGACATCTTCCTAAATCATGGCCCTTGTCACTCAAGTTTCACGGTTCGTTAGCAAAAAAAGATCAATATACAGCTTTCAAACCAAACCTACAATTTCTTTAACTATATTAACGACGTCACCACCCTGTCTCCATGCTGACCTCCATTTTACAACTAGTAGATGAGCATTTCGTGCCACAAAAGAAAAATACAAACACAACTGCAGGACGCAACGAAGCAGTTCCAGACCTGATGCACCAACAACAAGCAATCGCGAAATTCAAGCTTTCAAACTTAGAGGTTTCACGTGACCCAGCCACAAATTCGGGAAACTTTTAGTGGCTTTCTCATTCCGTTGTTTACCAATTCAAAGCACTCTGTTAACTGAACAGTACAAGTGCTGCCGCAGTTACCGGAGCATATCCTTATGCCTGTTTGTTGATATCCATCAGCGCACATGCACTCGTAGCTGCCGAGCGTATTCTTGCACAGCGCGTTCTGAAAACATATTCCTTGCGCAGTTGAGCATTCGTCCACGTCTGGAAAACGCGTAACATGTGGGAAAAACTCAGTTTTGCAGCGGAATTACACAGAAGCAGTGATTGTTCAGAAAACAGTATTAAATTTCAAGTGCTAAGGTAAACCTTGAAGGTTAGCAGAAAGTCCATGTTGTCCAAGAGCGTGATGCAGGGACACCGAAAAGTAGTCAGAACGTGCGATTTTGAAGGCCAAAAAGCAACGTTTCAAAAACTACGTTTCTGGCCAATTGTGTAAACATGACGGCAATCATTCGATCACACATTTGATATGGAGCTCTCACCGTTGCATATTTTGTTGTAGCCTGTGTAGCCAACGATGCAATCGCAAGCATAGCTCCCTGGCACGTTTCTGCAAGTCGACGTCGACGGACAAACGCTTCGACCGCTCACACACTCGTCGATATCTGAAAAAGTAGTTAAACTGCTGTAGCTGGAACGGTGAAAACCAGACTTTCCGATAAACTTGTTCGATCGGACTAGCTGACAAGTACAAACTGTGTTGGGTTCACAGCATTTATAATCTGCCACTGAGATGTTCAGCTCAGCGCACAGCGCTTTGAGTAGCTTCGGCACGCCGATCAAGATCGTCGACACGCTGAGCAAAAAAATACGCTGATGGGATCTGAAACAGCAGTGATGATCGGTTGTTACAGGGTTCAGCAAAGAGCTTGATGCAGTTGCAACAAAATCTGGAAGTGGTTTTGATTTTTGAAAAGCGTTCGAATATCATCACTGCAGCGTACTTCGTTTTTCAAAAAATTTTGAACTAAAAAACGAAATTAAGTCTGATATCGTATAATGAAGATACAACAAACTTTAAATCGGTAGTATGATGGTAAGTACTTAAACAAGCTATAATCACAAATAGATAGAATCATGAAAAAGTGGAGGAGTCGCACCCGTTAAGACGCAAATGTAAAAAATTATAAAGTATAAAATTACACCATACTGCGATTCGGCATGAAAACGTTCTTCCTTGCGTGTGATAGCTGTTCAAGTTATAAAATCCAAAACAGAAGAAAAGAATTTCGACTGGTAACCAAAAAAGTTCAGGCAGCTGTCACAGAAGCGATGGTTTTAGTTCACACTGTCGTGATGAAACGTTTAATTCTCAAAATATGTCAAGTTTTTTTCGCACACCTGAGCAGCCTAATCGCGGATCACCCTCGTAACCGGTTCTGCACTCGCAGGTCCATCCCCCCTCCTCGTTGACACACTGGCTGGTGCTTGCGCAGTCCGACGTTGAATCGGCGCACTCGTTCACATCTGAATAAAAGCGCACGGCAGTTGAAAACATCATAATTTTGGCACCGCGTTAACACAACCTGCAATGCAAAAGGAGGGTACATGCAGCTTCATTTTTGCCACATTAACGTCGTGTTATTGATCACCTGCAGGCAAAAACCATTTGAAGCCCGGAGAAGCAAGAAAATGTAAAACATTTGCAAAAAATTCTCTAAGGTAGACTGTAATTTGTGGTAAGAAATATTCACACTTTAGCTCCAGCGACATAAGTAGCCCACTTGCCTGAACACTCCTCCTTCCCAAGTCCAGTGAAGCCTTTGCTGCAGGTGCAATCGTAGCTTCCCAAACTGTTGACGCAGTCGGCGTTTGCAGCGCAGGAATACAAAGCAGGATCCTCGCACTCGTTGACGTCTGTGCAAGTGAAATATCAATGATTTCGCCGCTATTTCAACACTTCGTTTTCTTTCACCATCACTAACAGACCCAGGAATGCTTTCTCTACACCTAACTTTATGTGTTCATGGACACGCGGAGTTTCGATAGGTCTTGCAGGGATGACAAACTATCATCATATTGAAAACGAGCGTCTAGAACAGTGGTTCTCAACCTTTCCCCTACCACGACCCCACGAAGTAATTGTCCTTTGTTTCAAGCCCCGACATTAAATAAGTTGAAAAACAATTGTATTTACTGGTAAATTTATCGATTAAATTTTCCATATTGTAAAGTGTGAAAGGGATCGCGCCCCCCTGGAAATTTATTGACATCCACCTGAGCAGGCGTACCCCTCCGGTTAATAACTACTCTTGCAGAAGATGTTCCCTTCAAAATTTTACGAGAGCTATAAGTGTTTTTTAGAACCAGGTTATGCTGGATATGTGTAAGCACACTTTTACCTGACAACACGCTGTCGTCAAGCAAGTAACATTTGTGACATAAAAACCTAACGGTTATCACAACTTAAATTAAACTGAAACACTGGACCGAAGGAAAAGACGGTGTTTTGCCACGTTCGTCAATGCCGCGCAGTTGGTTCGTTGCCATTTCGACAGCTTCGACACGCAGACTGGAGCCTGAAGTTTCATGGAGCTTCAGCAGAAGAGTTCACTTTTTGAATGTACAAGCTTGGGTTTTCGCTGCTGCGCGTTAATTTAACTTTAGGTACCGCTGCGTTTCATTTTAATTATGTGAAAACATTTAACAACACATTATTCTGAACTGAAGGCATTTTTTCAACTGCAAGTAAAAGAAAAGCTGCAACTAAATGTTTGCTTTGACCTGCTCTTAAAAAATTTGTGGAAGTTTCTGAAAGAGCTTTTTGAAATTACTATCTTTTTAAATTGGAGTAAACGAGTGTAAAGAATGAAAATCAGATCTAAGTGAGTACTTGTAACCACCGACGCCATTTTAATAAGAATATTCATCTTCTTCACCAATACAGTTCAGTATAAAAATAAAACGCTGATTTCCAAAAATATTAAGTTAAAAAATTTTTCAGCCCATAAATCCCAGTCGTTATTTTGCAACTCCAAAACAACAGCGCTGGATCTGAATAGTCATTGGCTGGACAAAGTTTCAGAACACAGTAGCTGAAAACGACGATTTCTTTATGAAACGAGCCGTCGTTCGGTGAATGAAGCTCAAGAACACAGGTTCTGACCTGATATCAGCATTATTCTCGTTTCGTTGAAACGAACCTTCACAAGCAGTGAGAAACTGCAAGTCGACAAAACATAGCTTCGCAGAGAACCAGAGGTTTTTTCGACAATCACCAACAAGGCGCTACCGCAGAATAGCGAACAAATCGCCCACATTTGCAACACGAGTGTTCTACTGTAGACCGGTTAATGAAACGATATCAGCGTGAGCTCTAAAGGGTTGGTGTTACATCAAAGCAACTGCGTTAGATTTCTCGTTTTCCTCTCTTTGTGCTGGGTGAGAATAAAAACTTTTGTCATCACGTCTGGAAGCTGCTCACGTCAGTTTCGTTCACAATCTAACGCGAGCTCTCAACGCATTTTCCAAGCAATTACGGAAGAAACTTGAACACACGAATTTAATGAGTTGACAGCCTGCAAGGCGGAAACGCAAGAGCGACCCAGCAGAATAAATTACCTTGACAAAAGCCGTCATCTTGTCGCTCAAGGAATCCCGGGGAGCATTCGCACTTGTAAGCCCCGGGGGTGTTCACGCATCTCGTATTGACGGGGCACAGTAAACGTGACACGGAACATTCGTCCAAATCTGTCTCGAAAAGACAAAGAAATGCTTGCATTGTATGGTACATATCACAAAACATACCAGTCATTAAAACTAAAAATCTCTTCTTTCTTGTTGAAAAATAGGGCTTCCAAAACCGGAAGTCAAGCAAATTCAATGTTTACCACCTCCGCACTTTTTAGAACGCCAAACCATTCAGGATCACCCCAACCACTGCAATGGCTTGTGAAGCGAATTTTGGCCGTAACTCGCCAACCGAACGCGCTAGCATTTCAAAATTTTTCACTGGTCCTAAATACGTCCCAGGGTCACACCCGGCGACGTCACAATGTCCCAAAATTTTCAAGTGACAATTTACCGAATTTATTTTTAAAAAGGAAGACGAAAATCCGCGTTATACGACGTCTTTGTTGACTCTCTAGCGCGATCAATCGACGAGCTATCAACAATTGCTTCAAAAGCCACTGCAGTTGCTTTCGCCGTTCTCAAAATTATCGCTTATTTATTTCTCCTGCACGCTACCTTCGCAAGTGATTCCATCTCCTTGGTAACCTTTGTTGCAAGTGCAAATGAATGAACCGATTCTGTTTTTGCAATCGGCATTCGACGAGCAATTATGAAATCCGCGCAAGCATTCGTCGACATCTGCAGAAGAAACACATTTTTAATGTCTTTTTCTGAAGAAAAAATTGCGTTAATAATTTAATGAGCGTCATTTTGTACGATCTTCAAAATACGGTTAGGATTCATATCCGAGCAAGTTGAACTTACTGTCGTTAAAGAGCAGCATGATTGAAAATAAGGTGATAAATGCCTTTGATGAATACATTGTCAGGCAAAATCTGTCGTTATTGATATAACATTTTGTTCTTGGTTTCGTAAGCTTCTGACATCATAGGAGTCTTTAATTTAAAATTTTTTTTGGTCAGCAGCATCCTATCACACGAGTGTGAGCTTTTGCCAACGTATCAAGTGAGTTCTCCACCATAAAAAAAACATCTTTGGCAACATTTATTCCAGGACCGCAACCACCTGATTTTTTCGAAGGGGGGAAAATTTGATGGTAACCTGTTGTTGTACCAAACAACTAAGAATGCTTTTGAAAATCTTGGGAGAGGCAATAGCCCAGTTGCCCCCCTTGTTGCGGACCTGGTGTTTGCAGTCAACAACAATGTTAACAATGTAACGTGTTGAGCAAGTCATCAGAATGAGGCAGGAAATGAAATTCACAAGCAAAATCGTTCAACAATTTTTATTGCCAAACCTAACGTCTCGAGAAGTCGGCAGTCGCACAGCGATTACAACTGAGTTCTTCGAAAGACATGCGTAGTCCATTTCTGACAAGCATCTCGATTTATCCAGTACCTTTGCAAAACTTATCAGTTGTCTGAAACCCGCTCTTGCATTTGCAATCGTAGCTGCCTTCGGCGTTTACGCAGTAGCTGTTCTTCTCGCAGGAAAACTGTCCACGTTCGCATTCGTCCATGTCTGCGGTGATAAACTTTGAGGCTAAAGTCACGTCATCACTTTGCTCTAATGAACAACAAGTGAAAAACGGCGAGACAGCAAAAGAAGTGGAAAAAAAGCAGGTAAATTTAAAGCAAGAATGGCTCATGGACCGCTGCCCCCAAACTGTAAAGTGCATCGAAGACTATTCGATCGTAATCGCATTACCGCCTAGAAACGTGACCATCAAACCGTTTAACGCGCCTTATTGCTTCATTCAGGATTTGTGCGTATGTTTTAAGCTTTATTCAAAAACAACTGTGGACACTGTTCTCGACCCAGCTTACCGTAGCACTGCAGTTTTCCATCTCCTTCGTAGCCAGGCAAGCATCGGCACTGGTAACCTCCGACAATGTTCTCGCATACAGAGTTTAGCTGACAAACCGCTTCGCCAGAAGTGCACTCATCGACGTCTGTATATAAGCAAGCACAGTTTGGATATCGTATTTTCTTGAAGTAAACCAATAAGCAATAAAAACATTACTAAAATTTCCTTCGATGCGCAATCGACAACCAACTGTTGACAGCTGATTTTCTTGTTCGGCAGGTAGGAAGCAAACTACATTTTACCCAAACCGTTTTGTCTGGGCTTATTGTTGTTGCAGACAAAATAAGACATGCGTTTTCTTGATGGATGAAAAGGGCGAAAACGTGACACCCTGCCGCCACCAGTCAAAAGCAAAACCGCCGTCCTGTTACGACACACAGCTTGCTAACATAGTCTTAAAGAATTGTTAGGGCTTCTTGCATCAATAAAAAATAAACTTCACATTTTCAGTGCATTCGGAATATCGAAAATATCGAGAGAAAAGCAACAATCGTTATAAACACTCATGGGTTGATTTGGTTACGTTCATAGAATCAAAACTAGTGCCAGTGTAGCAAGCATCGAAAAGAAAAAAGTTTGTTTTCTTTTGAGTTACTTCCACAAAAATGGCCACATTACCTGCCGCTGTAGTGGATGCGGGTGTAGTCGTAGTGATTGCTGCAAAAATGAAAAATATATTGTTTTATGAAGCAACCAAATGAGAAACTGTCTTCAGTGCAACAAATTTTTTGTTTATTTAACGCCAATTAATTTTCTTTCACGAAAACACTTCGCTACAAGCTAAAATCAGAACACTATGTCCTACAAAAACTTAAAAGCAAAATAATTGCTGTGCATCAGAAACTGAAGGAAAGTTATTAGAACTCTCCCAGTGACCGAGTTACCGCATATGTTAAAAATAAATGCAATTTTCAGCCACGAAAAACCAACCTGCACAGCCATTTTCACTGTCTTCAACAAATCCCGCATTGCATTTACAGGTGTAGTTACCCACTGTGTTAATGCAAACCGCGTTGGTGTCGCACTGGTGGAAGCCTTGTCTACATTCATCATCATCTGAAAAAACACGGGATCAGATCAGTTGTGGCATGGTTGTTTGAAAAGAAACGGAAAGCAGAAGACGAATCCAGGAAAAACATCAAGAAAAGTTTTGATTGACATTTCACGCCCAGTGATCGTTCTATACTTCCTCATTTGCAGCCGACATAGTTAGATCTAGCAAAGCAAAGTGCTTGCGGTGACTTGCAGAGATAGTCATAAGCGTATTGTAATGGTTTGGACAGTTATGCAGAAGCAGTTGTTTCGGACGAAAAAAGCGACCAGCGCACATTTTTTCTCTTTCCCCGACTTCTTCGTACGTACAATTTTCCGCTGCTACAAACCGTTAAAGCTTGTCGTTCGGTGTTGATTATACTATCTAGCTCTTAGCTTTAAACGTTCGCAGATCGTGGCGAAGATAAATTGTAATTTGTAATCGAAATCTTAATCTCTTTAGTTATCGTTGAAAAATGTTTAAAGTAACTTCCTATTCCGTGTTTGGTGAAACTTAAAAATTTACCAATGCAGTTGAAACCATTTCCTGTAAATCCGATATCGCACGTACAAACATAGCTTCCGGAAGTGTCGTCACATGTTGCGTCAGCATGGCACGGTTGATCAACCAAGCATTCATCCACATCTGATGGAAGGAAGAGCGTTTTCGAAAATATAACAAAACATCGATATAGCCAACTGTGGTTTCTATAAGTTCGTTGTTATTCTCGTAATGAAAACCAGTCAATAATTTGTTTTTTTTTTACCAGCCTCTGCAAGTTAATTCAAGCTGATAGTGTTTATTACGCTAGATGGGTGATTTTTTATGGTTTACATCAGATAACGAAACCCTTGCCCCACAATAATATCTTGCAATAGATTTTGAAAAATGCAATCGAGAAAGCGCTGTACATTGCGATATGATAACGTTCAAATAACACCTACAAAGATATTTCCTTCGCAGCTTCTAAAAGTAAAATCAAGCGGTTAAGCGGACGTTCAGCGCGATCAAGGCTTCTACGTCACGACGTTCCTCTTCGCAAAAAAAATCAGCACAGTGCACACTTAGAACAACCTACTTTCACAAGCTCCATCACGCATCTTATAACCTCTGTCGCAAATGCAAGTGTAACTTCCCAAAGTGTTTTGGCAAGAGGAGTATGTCCCACAGTTTGCCATTCCTATGACGCATTCATCAAGGTCTGAAAGAACAAAGTGTAGGGATTGGACAAGAAGCTTGGTTGTATTTCTGCTGTTATCCTAATAAAAAACACAACTCTGAATCATCTCTTTGTCGATTGTCAACTATCACAATGACCAGATTTTTACAACGTAATTTGAGAGTTTACTTTGCAACAAAGTGCTATTCGAGGCAGAAACGTTGTTTCTGATATAGCTGAGCGACTGATTTGCACAGGTTGTCCAACTATGTGATAGACGCTCGTTTTCAACTGTGAGGTGAAGAACACTCACCAGCACAATCTACACCATCACCGGTGAGACCTTCGTTGCACTGGCATTCGTAACTTCCATTCACATTACTGCAAGTGGCAAACTCGTTGCAATTGTTGAGGTTTTCGGACCTGCATTCGTTCACATCTGAAACAAAAGAAAATGTTTGTCTGCTTCAAACATCAATATCACAAAAGTGGCAAACAATGTGTCAATCGTCCAAAGGTACCCGATTTACAACTACATAAATGTTACTTTCGGCTTAACGTTGTTAACAGCAAGCTTGTAAAACATACAGTTCTACTGCGTTGAGATAAAAAAAACATTGAAACTTATTCTAAATCTTGATTTAAACTTAGCTCCAACTGTTGTCAGGGCTACTGGTTTAATTGGAGCTATATGCACTTCAGAACATCATTGATATTTTATACGCACTTCACAAGTTTCTGTATTTGTTTTACTAGCGCCATCTCAAAATCAAGCTTAAGGTATTGGGCAATACAGGTGCGTGGGGAGCTGTGCTGAGTTTTCAATCCGCCGAAAGAATTCGAGAAAGACACATAGGATGTTTTTATTCATCATCAGCGACAATTTCGCGTGGGCGAGTTTCGAAACAGACTCAAAATTGACAGAGCGCATAACGGATAAACGACATTGATGACCTGAAACAAAATTTCTACTTGGCAAACGACAATTGTGTCGGAATGCAAATTGCACACCTTGCAAAACGCAACCGTGTGATCTTATGCATAAAACGCAAAATCAGTCTTTGACTGGACGCCTGCATAAGCTGTGTCAGTGTCTAACAGAACTGCAAGCCGCAAGTTCTGCCAAAGCGTTGGTGCTTTGTGACTGCGCCAAAGTGGTTGCTCTGTGGTGTCGGCCAAACGCTTATATATATCGTTTGATCACTGAGCCATAAGGCAAAAATGGTCAGCGCAAAACCCATTGAAAACGTGCTAGACTGCTAATTAACTATGTTGTGACCAATCAATCAATCAAATCAAACACGAGCACCATGGCACGATCTCCATGAGGATCTTTTTGTAAAGCAATCATCGCTCAGCAATCATACTTCGCTGTTGATAAACCTGAACTCACCCGCACGACAAAACGTACCTGCACACAATTTCTTAGCATCGCCCTCGTAACCTTTACGGCATTTGCAAGTGTGGCCGCCGATAGTATTTCGACACTCGGAATTGTCAACGCACTGGTCGATACCGTCGTCACATTCGTTAACATCTGGCAACACACGCAAAGATAAAACTACACGAACTCTGCTTCCAAACATTTTCCGTTAAGACCTGTGATCACAGATTTGTGCTTAATATCGGGTCACGTCTGAAGAACAATTTTCAAAGCGACGACGTCAGCCCGGACAGATTGTGACGTAACGGTTCTCACATCACTTAGCTGCAACTGCATTATTAAGTATATGAAACTGGTTTGAACAACCTTGAGCCAATGAAGGCAATATCTGCGTCCACATGTACAACTACATGATGCGAAAGCGGTTCGGCATCTCGGAAGGTTTTGAAACATTTAACGGTTTTACAAGAAACAATTAAAAAAACAGTTCCAGTAAATTATCCAGTAAATTAAAAGGTACAGACCGGGAAACGTTCCCACAGCATTTCCACAAGTAAATTTATTACATGCACCAAACCAATCAAGGCCGCTAATGTTACTAGACTGTTTTCTTTTCGACAACATCTGAGCTGTTAAATCTGGAATAATAGAGCACACTGCTCTGCAGGCCCGTAGTCACGGGGATATTCGGGGGCAGTTCCCCCGAAATTTTTTGTTCAACCCCAAATTTTGTTGCGGACATAATTTTTTTTATCTTATTCATTTAATGAAAACAAAAACACAATAAAAACAAAGATTTGGTCTTCCTAAAAATGTATTTTCGCCCCAAACCTTGAATCTTGGCTGCGGGGCTGCTGCCCTGTACAGCGAAATACATTAAAAAACCAAGCAGGTTTGCGCGAGATCTGAATGTGACCATTGCAGAGAAAACGGAATGCCTGTGAAAGGTTTTTACTGCTTCGTTTCAAAAATTATTTCGATGAAAGAGAACGATTTCGAAAACCATGCACCGACTTCGATTTTAGTCAGAAATTTCTTTGGCAAAAAGTATCGGCAGCAGATCAAATGAAAATTGAGACAGCTGGCCGTACAAGGCTATACACCAGTGCTTCTCAACCCTCCCGCTGAACGGAGCCAAATCCAGACTTAAAACTTTGTCAGAGAGCCGCACTGAAGAAATTGCAACACAAATCAATTGACACGTTTTGTTTTATTGCAGAACAATGTCAGAATATCATAGGTTTTATTGAAACACTGCTGACGGCCGCACAAAGGGTGCTTAGGAGCCGCGTGCGACCCTCAGGACAGTGGTCGAGAACCACTGCTTTACACGTTGTGTTTGACAGTCACCTGCGCAGTAGCCTGTCGCCGTCATTTCATATCCAGCCGCGCACTTGCAGCTGTAACTTCCCTGGTTGTTCACGCACTCAGACAGACGCTGGCACTCAGCCAAGGATTCAGCGCATTCGTCGATGTCTGCAAGACGCCGGGAAACGTAAACGGTAATAAAGATGCGAGTTAACATAAAAAAATTACGCTGTTTCAAAAACTCTGCTGATTGTTGGAACAAGGTAAGTCTGCAACAAGGCTTGAGTTGAGTTGAACTCGGGGGAGCCAAGTCACTTCTCTAAGTCATGGAAATAAACACAGAGTGGCTCAGTTTTAACATTTTATTTCGATTTTAACTGCCCAAACTGCATAGAATGTAGATAACATTCGTGTGAATGGCAAAGTTAGCACTAGGCGGAAACCTTCACCATTTATGCCCGTCTCTACAAACATCGTAAATACAAATAATTTTTCTGGGAGCACACCATACTCCACTGCGAGTAAGAGCTCTTTCCAAGTGTTTTTGCAACGATGGGCTTTTACCTTCACACGTGACTCCGTCGCCACGGTAACCATTGTAACACTTGCAGACGTAGGTTCCAGGCAAATTCTGGCACGTTGAATTGTCCGAGCAGTTGTTCACACCGCTGCACTCATCATTGTCTGCAAACAAAGATAACGCTTGCGAAGGTCATGCGTTCCTTTAATAAACAATGTTTTGAAATTTTTAGCATCGTTTTTACTAATTCGATTGTTTCTTTGGTGGTTTTACAATAATCTTCGCTGCGTGTCAACTTAAAATCGGCAAAGAAGGAAACAACCAATTGACTTTCAAAGACAGAATGGCAAAGGTCTTACGCTTTCGGTAATTTTACCTTTTTTCCCACTTTCGAAACATCTTTCTGAAATAATTTCAAGCGGCAGCACAGTTGCTAAGTTAATTTCACCTTCGCACTCATCGTATGAGTTCAAAGCAAATCCTGATTTGCACTCGCAGTCCCATCCTCCCTCGACGTTGACGCAATCTTCATCGTCCGAACAATCGTGTTCATTGGAAGAACATTCGTCCTTATCTGGAGTGCCACATCAACAAATGCCCGTTTAGTTCAAAAGACATTTGCACTAATGTTTGTCAAAGTTCGACATTTTTCGCAAAAGCTTGTCTTTGGTTAAGTCTTGAATTTGGATATACTGTATGTTCTGCAGTAAGAGAAAGCGCGGTCTGTTTGAAGTTGCCAAAAGAACAAGACTTTTTTCTCCAAATCCATGCTTCTAAGCAGTGGCGAAGATTTCTGCTTGCTGTTCCAAAAATGAAAGCCAAAAGAAACACAGCAACCAAGCCAGGGTCGATCATCTGAGTGCACCAAAACGGTACAGTCACGGACCTAAATCTCAAACCCAACACTTAGTCACATTTCAGTTCCTGAACAATAACCTCTTTCTTTAACGTCAATATCAACGTTTTCAGATCGATTTTCGCAAGTGAAACACCACAATGTGAAGCAGTGCTCAGAAAGCAACTACAGCAAAACTCGCTCACCGACACAAGTGTTTCCGTCAAAGACAAATGATTCCAGGCATCTGCATTCGAAACTTCCTCGACTGTTTCGACACACTGAGTTTTCCTGACAAGGCGCGGTCAGACATTCGTCGGTGTCTGCAATGAACACGAGAGCAACAAACGATTGAAGAGCCTTCCTTAACAAACCCTGCAATAGTCTCCACTTTTCGTCAGTGATGGTTCTCACGTTACGCCTATCTAAGCTTCAGTGTGCTTCTATGGTGTGGAATCGATTTTTTGAAAATTAAAACGTGATTTCGAACTGCAGTTTTTATACACATATTCATGTAACTTAAAAAACAACCGCGCTACAAGTCATACAAAAAGGAATTGATGTTCAAAAGTCGTAATGTTCAGAAAAGGTTTCAACAAAGGTGGAAGTGGTGACAAGATTTACGCCTGAAACAAAAAATAACAGGATTCCCATTTGTGATGAGAGACTACTGTGCGCATACTTAATTTAACAAATCAAAATGGTCGAAACACAGATGCCACCTTTTGCTGCATCATACCTTTGCAAGATGCCAATCCATCGCCTACGAAGCCAGGTCGACAAGTGCATTGGTAGTTCCCGGGAGTGTTTTGGCAGATCGCCCACTTTGCACATGGATCAACCATCTCATTGCATTCGTCAACGTCTGGAAAAATCGCCGGGCTGCTTGCTTACAGAAAGCTTCAATTCAGTACTGCAGTTCAGTACGGCATTTTGATTTGTATGTGTCAGCAAGAAAAAGCTGTAGTTTTTCTTATTTTAATAGGCGACGAAAACCGCTGCCGCATGTATCGATGCAAGCCAGCTGAGTCGTTTGCTTCATAAGATGACGCAGAAGCAGCGCCATATTGTGTTTTCAAACACCAGGCTTTTTTCAACCTCACTGGAGACTGCGACCAAGGCCACCCGGGCGACTGTCAACTTTGCGACCGCCATTCTGATTACACATTCGCTTTGTGCTGAGTCATCGCTGCGTGATCCTGTACCTGTGGTTTTGTTGCTCGATAATAATTACCATCATATAGTTTTGCAATTTCATTCAAAGCAATTAATTAGGAACGATGTATTGTCCAGTTTTTACTTGCCGCGGGTTATGTTTTGATTTATTCATTTTAGTCTTCAGTTTGCTGGCTTTCTCTGCTCTTGCTATAGCCTTTCAACTTTTCACCCAAAAGCATTGCTGGCAGATTTAAAAACTGACGATACATAGAGTTACGTGAGATTGATACCCAGTTGAAAATTTTGCTGATAAATTCGACTGCGTCGCCTTTTTGGAGACTAATTACTTTATTTACCACGTTTTGCTTTTTAAACACCTGTTTTGTCTATATACAGCTGCAAAGTATTTTTCTACACACCACACAGTTTGGCAACCACATAATCCCATCCAGTTTGACTACAAATGGAAGATAGCATATTAAAAACAGGTTAGGAGCGCAAATGAGGCGTCTTCGCGCATTAGAATTATTCACGGTGCAAAACTTGCTTGCAGGTTCAAAATCTAACCAGTGCAAGATGACGTCCCGTCGCCAGTATATCCCTGTCTGCACACGCACGCGAAGCTGCCAACGATGTTTGTACAATCAGCATTTTCAACGCAGTCGTCAGTACCCAGGGTGCATTCGTCCTCATCTGCAACACACTGTGTGCTACACACGCTCGAAATACAAGGTTGGAAGGCAAGAAACCAGTGGGTTTAAACACTGTACAGCTGGGGTGGCCAACCTTTTCCATGCGCCAATCTTTTTCACACTTAATTCAGATGCGCCACACAAACATTCACTTCCTTTAAGTCCTTTAAAACGTGTGGTTATATGGACACATTTTGAATTTATAATAACGTATTTTTATTTGAAAAATATACGCTTTATTTTATATAACAAACATATAAACAACCATTACCAAATTTATCTAATAATAATGATGACACATGTAGCAGTTGTAGAGGAAAAGATCTTACACAACACTTTTTAGTTTTAATTGATCATTTTACTTCAGAAAGCGCTAATATTAATATATTAACACGATTAGCGGTTTAAATAAAAATAATTTTATTCACAGGCAAAATAAACAAATGACTTTAATGTGACTTTTGACTCTGCTTTGCTTTCATCAAACCAGTGATATTAGGAGTTAAATTCACAACTGAAAGCAACAGACAGTCCTTCAACCAAGAATCGGACCGTCGCGACCTCAGTTTGTTTTCGATTATTTTCATGAAAGAAAATGACTGCTCGCATTTGTACGTAGTTCCGAAGAGACAGGCATAACTCAGGGCAAACCTTCTCATTTTTGGCAATGATCGCCAAAAAACAATCATTTCCGACGCACTTGCCAATGAGGAAAGTTCATCAAATTGTATTTTCAATACTGAATTTGCTACTAGTTCAAATAAGTTCCATTTGCATATTACCAGGCATATTAGAATGTTATGTTAAGTGAAAATGGGTTTATAAAGGCAAGCATGCGGTCTTCTTCAGAACAATCACCAAAACGACTATCAAAGACCTCTTGTAGTAATTTGATTTTTTCAATGTATTTCGCGAAGTTGACAACATTTTCAACATATTGACCTTGCTCTTTTAGATTTCTTTTTTTTACTGAGAGATCAACAGTTTCAACTTCATCTTGAATGCATTAATGCACTGATATCATTTACTAAGCTAGGAAACAGTTTGTCTTTGCCCTGCAGTTTCAAATTGAGGTAATTAACATGGCTGGTAACATCAACTAAAAATCCTAAATCCAACAACCAGTTCTCATTACACAAAAGGGCCCTTTTCTTGGGCAGTTCATCTTTCGCTTCTAGAAAATCATGCACAATGTACAGTATTTCAGTTTCCAAAATCGTTTTAGAACTTGTCCTCTAGAAAGCCAACGCACCTCATAGTGAAGGATGAGATCACCATATTCCTCAACTAGCAGTTCACAATATTCTCTGAATAGTTTTCTGTTTAATGCTTTTGCTCTAATTTTGTTCACACATTTTACAACTGGTACCATATTATGCTGCAAATTCAAAACTTTTCCACACAGAGAATCTTGGTGAATAATGCAATGATTTTAGGAGAGGACGACCAAAAAAATTTTACAGCAAGGCTCCAGCTCCAGCAGCTTTACCAATCATTGACGGTGCTCCATCAGTGCATACACTTAAGCTTATACTTGAATCTAATTGTTGATTTCCTAGACATGACTTTACTTTCTCCAATGTGTATATGATCCTATTGTTTTTCCATTAAGGGACTCAAATCCAGGCCTGCACAACACAGAAAGCTCAAAGGGCCAGATAATCAACATAAACTTGCCGCGGGACGCAAAAGCCTATTTCATTTCGATGTAGAGATTTTGTTGCAGTATGGAAGAATTTCTGGAGCGACAATTACTTATTCGAGGTCACGCTTTTGTAACATTTTCAACAATTGAAAAAGCTCTCGCGGGCCGCAAGAAAAGCTTTCGCGGGTCGCATGCTGTGCAAGCCTGCTCAAAGCCAATAATTTCTTCAAAGACGTTAAATCATCACGTTACCTCGGGGTTGTTAAAACGTTACAACGCTAGTTACTGGACTACATTCAAACATCGAGGAAAACCATGCTTATATTTTTAACTACTGCAAAGCCAGATTGATCTGAAAGAAACATAGCATTGCTAGAAAGGGCGTCCAAGAAAAATAAAATCACTAAACTTAATGAGTAAGAGTGGCTTACTTAGCTGTCATCAAAAGGATGGAATGCCCCACTTCTAAGCATCCAATGCGCCACTTATGGCCCATGCACCACAGGCTGGCCATCCTTGCTGTACAGCAACAAGCGTTTTTTTCGTACAAACAACAACTAAAGTTTGATGAATAGGTATGCACATTACCTTTCTTACAAGGTATGATCAAAAGTTGTCTAAAGTGCCAGACGTTGATTCATTAGACAGCGGCGCATAAGGTCTTAGCTTTGAACCTTTACTGTTTAATCATTTAGCAACGTTCACCCTTCTAACCTGCACACGTGACGCCATCACCAGTGTAACCACTCGTGCATGAACACATGTATGTTCCCAAGCCGTTTTCGCAGGTAGCTGTCGCTGAACAGTCGTTTCCAAACAGGCATTCGTCGATATCTGGTAAGATATTGACAGTGCAACTTATTTGAAACAAAACTGTCTTCTCTTTTTTACGTCATACCAAGCAACAAGTTTTTTCGACAGGAAATAAAATTAACAAGAAGTTTAGTAGTTTTTTTCTTGAGAAATATTAGATCGGATCACTGGCACGCAGTTCACTGTATATATGATATGACGGATGCGCTTTAAATAGAATATAGCATCAACCAATTACAAATATCTTGGCTGAATGTTATTCGCCACGTGCCCAATCATGCTGGTCAAAACGCAGAGCATAGATGCAGATGAAAATGTCCGCGCTGAAGTAATTCTTTTCGGTACAGGAGGAAAACACAACACTTCAAAGTTTAAAGTTCATGAGTCATTTGCCAGTTGTGAAAAGTTGATGATTTTTTTACCGTCGCAAGCGTTCACTCCATCCCCACTGTAGCCGGACTTGCACCTGCACGTGTAGTTGCCCGGGAGGTTGATGCAGTCTGCGTCGGCATGACAACTGTGCGAGCCAGTCTCGCAATTGTCGACATCTGAATGAGAAATCCCTGCGGTTTACAGCAGATAAAATACGCACCGTGCTAACTCGTGCGATCTAGAAGTTAACTTCTAGATCG
>Ga0210059_1000482_pt1 | contig 50826 bp, 38 predicted proteins | sample Ectturendosymbi2_FD_188042 | JGI IMG/M metagenome (GOLD analysis project Ga0210059, IMG submission 188042) | Ecteinascidia turbinata endosymbiont from Florida, USA - Sample 2 (SPAdes) (version 2) | ecosystem: Host-associated > Tunicates > Ascidians > Unclassified | place: Key West, Florida...
CTGGAACCATTATGCGCTTCGCCAAGCAATGTTTACTAACAATCATAGGCATATTGAGACAGGTTTTCGTCTCGTCTCGATATAGATGGAAAAAGACATTGTTGAACTTTGTGCAAAGCCACAAAAGCGCCATAAAAGCAACAAACTGACGTATAGTCAAAGGTTTTAGTATTCCCCCCCAACAATTTTGGTTGGCCCCAGTTTGGCCCCCCCACTTTTTGAACGCTAGAATCACCACTGTCGGGGCGCCCCCCGGACGGGGGGCACGGGGCTGCCTTGCCACGGAACTGCTTGTGGTGCATTTCCATTGACGAGTTTCTGTCTTTTCTGTATCGTGGAACATCACGGCTTAAAGTAACTTTTCATCACAATGTCAAAGAGAACCTGAAAATTAAACCTTTGATTTCCGAGACTGAATTCCCTTTGGGTGAGAAGGCCTTGCATACGCTGAAGGAAGATTTGTCAGCGGCAACTGAGAACGCTATTTCTGCTTCCTTAAACCAAGGAAATAGGCCTGTGCCGTTCTTTTCTCGAATGTTAAACAAATGTGAACTGCGCCAGTCGAGCGTTGAAAAGGAGCCTGCAGCCATTGTAGAAGCGGTCAGAAAACGGACGCATTATCTCCTGGGCCGCAAATTCACTGTTGTTACCGATCAGCGATCGGTCACCTTTATGCACAGTGTTAAACATCTGAGCAAAATAAAAAATGAAAAAGTAATGCGCTGGCGTTTGCTCTTAAGTGAGTTTGACTTCTATATTGTTTACCGTCCAGGGCAAATGAACGCTGCCCCTGATGCTTTATCTCGTGTTTATTGCGCAGGTTTTCACAGAAACACGCTGTATGAAGTGCACGATGCTCTGTGCCATCCTGGTGTGACGCGCTTGTATCACTTCGTGCGTTCAAAAAATTTGCCGTACTCTTTGAACGACGTTAAGAAACTTGTCAAGAGTTGTCGTGTGTGTAGCGCTGTTAAACCTCAGTTTTATCGACCGCCACTTGCTCAGCTTGTCAAAGCGACTCAACCTTTTGAACGCCTCAGTATTGACTTTAAGGGCCCATTGCCATCTAATTCATCACAGCGTTATCTTTTAACGGTTGTCGACGAATATTCGCGTTTTCCTTTCGCCTTTCCTTGCTCCAATGTCAATGCACAGTCTGTGATCTCGCGTTTGACGCAATTGTTTGTGCTGTTTGGTATGCCGGCTTACATTCACTCCGTTGGGGTTCTTCTTTTCTTTCGCAAGAGCTGATCACGTTGCTGCATGAGCGCGGCGTTGCTTGCAGCAGAACTTCCGCGTACAATGCGCCTGGCAACGGCCAGTGTGAAAGATACAATGGCATTATTTGGTCTGCTATAAAACTTGGTCTGACGTCTCCTAATTTAGATATTGCTCGGTGGCAAACTGCCCTAGCCGATGCGTTGCACTTTGTACGTTCTTTACTTTGCCGTGCCACCAATGGAACCCCACACGAGCGTTTTTTTTACTTTCGACGTCGCTCTACGTTTGGAATTTCCGTTCCTACCTGGCGAAGTACTCCAGGTCCTGTATATCTTAGACGCCATGGGCGCCCCTCCAAATACGATCTGGTGGTGGAAGAGGTGGAACTTGTACATGCAACTCCGCAGTATGCGCATGTTCGGTTCCCGTCTGGAAGAGAAACGACCGTTCCTCTGCGGGACGTCGCACCTGTTAGGGGAGTATTGTCTGGATCCTCGCCCGATGCTGAGCCAGGGCCTGCATTGGACGCACAGTTTGCCCCCAGTCGAGATCCTTTCGATCGTCCTCCATTCGACCCATCCGTTCCACCTCGAGAGCAGACCGAAGCATCTTCCGAAACGCCTTCACACAGGACTTATGATGATCAAAACGTCTGCAACGTTAGGGCGAACGACGTCAGAGAGAGTGAAGCCGGCCCTGCGCCTAGTGTTCCCGAGACGTCCCCCGCAGCTCAGCCCCGCAGATCCTCGCGTCAACGGAAACCTGTTGAGAGATATGGGGCTGTCCCGTACTGGTGATGATGTTTTCAGGGGGGAAGATTGTGGTGATATGTTACCTTGCTTCGCTCGTAAATTGCGCTTGGGCCTTGAGCACTCTCGCCTGATTGCTACCGCAACTGTGGCCGGTTGTTCTGACCGTCGTCATTTCTACTTACTCGCCGACAGATGCGTACCGTTTCTTATTCGCTGCCGTTGTATTCATGCTGCTTGCTTTTTACGTTCGCATCTGATTTTAGTGTAATAAAGCTTACATCTAGGTGCGACGGCGAGTTACGTGTCACTACATATACATTTTCATGTAGGATCATGTTGCTGCCCTCGAAAATAGTGTCTAGCTGTCGATCTGTTTACCTGTATGTAAACTCCTTTTTGATAGTAACCGTTACCACATATTTTATTGAACAAACAAGCACAATCCATTCAGTGGACACAGAGCTTGTTTATACCGTTTTGATGTTGTCATTTTCCAAGCAATACAAAATATAGTGTTTTAATCCTCTATGCCAGGGCTTCTCAAACTTTTTGTTCTGCGGCCCCATTTTGAAAAAAGGTTTTTCTATGCGACCCCCTTGATGGATAGTCTAGATCAGGGCTTCTCAAACTATGGGTCGCGACCCCAAATGGGGTCGCGAAATATAATTTTGGGGTCGCGAAACAAATTGGCTTGACAAACCAGATATAAATGTTTTTGTTAACTAATGGGACGTTTGCATGTATCTCTGATATCTAGACTATCCGTCAAGGGGTCGCCTAGAAAAAACGTTTTTAAAATGGGTCGCAGAACAAAAAAGCTTGAGAAGTCCTGGTCTAGATGTTAATGATACATTTGAACGTCTGTTTACAAATCTGAAGATGCATTGTTGTCAATGGTGAAATCCTACAAATGCACACAATCCACGAAAGTAACTACACAGTAATAAAACGACCACGTAATGGAAACAGTAAGGCGAAAAATAATTAACAATAAACAATTCAGTTTGTAGAAATTATCAAGCACAACTAATGGGATGGATGCACTTGATAATTTTTACACAGATCAATCATTCGTAGATTGATACAAGACAACGAAGGATATTCTTAACATTTTTCAAAAAGGATCGATTTTTGGACTTGATGATTATCAATTTTGAGAATACCGCTTCACACAAATATCTTGTGCAACAGTCTAAGAGTTTATGAATGGCTAGATCAGAAATGACTGCACATTCTTTTTTTGTTCTTATCCAAAAATGACATTAAGGCTAAACTCTGTTTTGAAAATTCCAGTTGCAAACGTTTATCGTTTAATAACTCCGAAAATTCATCCCGGGCATAGCAGGTGTGTGGCCTCCTACAGTTTTCAATTGTGTATGGTTTGTGGATCCAACTTCTGGATCAAAGTCAAAAGTGCTTCTGAAACTGTGTATGAAACTTTGAACTTGGCTGAGTCATACAAAACAATAAACCATTACCAACAAGGAAGCTAAACGTGAGCTGAAAGTCAACCACAACAACGAAACCCTCCCCTTTTGCTCAGAGCCCACATACGTCGGAGTAATGGTGGATAAGACACTCACGTTCCGCCGACATCTCGAGTCACTTCGCAAAAAGTTAACATCACACCTTGAGGCGCCTTGCTGGCTCTGGCTGGGGTGCTGGAGCAACAACGTTGTGAACAGCCTCCCTAGCCCAGGGGTGGGCAAACTACGGCCCGCGGGGCGCATGCGGCCCGCCGGCACTTGCAGAAATTCCTACGCATGTAGAATTTTATGAAACATTTACTATTTTCATAAAAACTTGAATTTTATGAAAATAATTATGTTTCATTTCTAACTATAACTGTTTAAATAGCATTAAACGTACCGAGTGTGAAATCGAAAAATTGTTTGTAATATGAATATGTGGTTATTTTCACCCTGAATAAAGTTTCCTACTTTGTAATGAGAATGTGTGGCCCTCGGCTGCAACGTTGTTTAAAAATGTGGCCCTCCCAAAACGTTTGCCCACCCCTGCCCTAGTCCATTCATGAGCAGAATACTGCTGCGCTCCTCTTTGGTGCCGCAGTACTTACACCGGCCTCAAGTAAGTGGGCTTACTGGTATGCAAAGCTATAACGTGCTTTTACATGCATCTGCATTTTGCTTTTCATTAATAAAATTATATTACTGGTTTATCCAACCATTTCAGTCTATACAAAATAAATTTGCATTGCAAATATGATTTTTCAAAAGCAATATATGGTGGACATTCACCTAATCCGAGTTCATTTTATTTATTTATTTAACGACAATTTTTCCACAGGCATTAGCCTGATCACTGCAATCTTGTCGTGTCACGACGAGCTGATAAAAACAAAAATACAAAAACGCAACAGAAAAGGACAAATCACATATAAATGATCCATAATGTTACGAGGATGCTGTCAGAATCTATCGAAAGACTTGAGAAATTCATGTATGGCGCAAAAGACAGCCACCGAGATTTGTGACAAACCAAATAGTAATAGATGCAGCAATTCAACGTTGCTCAAGCAAAGTGCTCAGCTTCTTTGTTATCGGTTAAAATATTACAGATCTTGTTACAAAGTATCGCGCGTGTGGCATCATGAAATCGCACATCAGTCAAATTATATGCATTGAGGTTAGTATATTCCAATCATTTTGACTATTACATAAGATTCCTTATGACGTAGGCGCGAAGAAACAAATCACATTGCGTATCAAGCATTGGTAACAGTAAAGAAGATTGTAGAAGGCGAGTATACGGTAACATGCTTGCGGAAATCAACGGCAGAGGATTCCACATCTCTTAACGAACTCACCAACGCATTGTGAAAAGGTGCAGTTCGTATATTACGATATAGGGGGTATTTGACAAGGCAAAGTGAACAATGAACATCCAACAAAGTTTAGCGATTGCAAACAACAAACATGCCACCATCAGTGACGTGGAAACCGATCGTAGGAAACAAGTCACCAAGATGTTTCGCAGTAACAACCCTTAGTTACTGTTATGTATTTTGGTTCTTCCAAACTGTTGCCTGTCATATAAGCATATTGAACTTTAAATGGTCTGCTGATCATGATGGCTTCGTCGTAAAGGTAACGACCACCATTTTTGTAGAAGCAGCCTCTACATATACACGCTGCATCTACTATGTATTCGAACCCGTTTGCTCTGCACGAAAAAGTGAGAATAGTTGGAGTTTTTCATCGAGTTACGAAGACACGCAAAATACAAACGATGTTTTGGCCTCTGTATGATTGGGTTTTGCGAATATTGTTACAGGGCAATTAAAAGAAGTTTATACTTGTAATAGAACAATAGGCTATAACCGAAAACATGAAATCTTAGCATTTATCATTTCATCGGTTGTTAACTTCTTACATTTTTTGCACCAAGAACACGACAAAATTAAAAAAAAGAAAGACAAGTTCTGCTCATGAGCGATGGGCACTGAACCATGACAGTATCATCGGAGCCAGGCAGTTAAATAATGTATATCTGGTTTGTGAAGCGAATGGCTTCGTTTTATTGTAGTTTGTCAAAATCGACAAAATATTTGGTTCAAGATTCTTTTTATTATGAAACAATTTATGTGTCAGTTTCAATGGTAATCACGACAACTCACCTCCTGGAATCGAAATTTTTAAATAATTTCCATGGTGACAAGCTTCTGTCCTTGACGTCTCCTGCTTGTCTGTTAGCAAAGTTTCTTTGCAGCCTGTTGCACTCCTCACGCAGGCTCGTTTGACTCAAGCTTTCGTTGTGTTGCACGATTGGCAAGGAATCCCACAATCCCTTGCGTCGCAACTCTCTTTCCTCTTCAATGATTTCGAGCGATTGACGAGTGAAGTCAGACCTGTCGAAGAGAAAGGTAATGCTTTTTTCCTACTCACGTTGGGCGAGAAAAATTTCAAATGTTGCCCAACGTTTCAACGTCTTGCTGTGTGCTGCAAGAAAAATCGCGCCATACATTACCGGTAGGTTAACTATACATATCAACCTATGGCTGATTTCTGGAGCCTTACTGTAATTGTAAGAATTGGTAAAAAGAGTAGCTTTTTGAAGGCACTGTAAGTTTCTGCAATAAACACAACTTACATCACAACGTTGCGTTGACACATAGATATTACCATCCACGCTATTGCAATCCCCGGTTTCTTCATTGTATGTTTGTGTGATCCAAACAATTACGTATATACGAAGTATGATCGAGCTCGACTGAAAACCAGTTCGGTTGTAATAGCTTTCCATACCTCATCTTATATGGTCGCCGAAACCAGCAAAGCACATGTCATTTCTCGTAGCCTTCTTTCAACCAGGTTGTTGCCATTGTTTTAGTCACTGCATAGTTTCTTGATTGCATATTTCCGAAGTTTTAAAAGCGAATTTCCCACAGAAGTGCAAGTATCCGCCGGCGAAACTAACTGCTTTTGCTAATGACGCAATGACGTAAACTTAACCAGGAACGTGGATTACGTAGTGCTATTTATGTCAAATGCAGTAAGTAGCAGAATTGCTCATAATAGGTTTCAGTGTGTAATCACTGCCGAGTAAGTCAAGGCTTTGCGCTTGAAATAAGGCGGGTTTCGCAGACTGACTGGAAGAAACTGGGTTGCATGTTACGAAAGTTTCCTTCGCTTAAAGAAAATTAGCGCAAGGATTGTTTTTAACAAAAATGTCAGTAGGAGCATAAGTGTACGGGAGTGCACATTTTTGGGGATGCAAAAAACTTTTGCCCAAATTTGATCTTTCTTTCCCAAATAACGTATAAACAGCAAGTTAAGACTAAAAGGTACCATTGTAAACTAATCAAGGTTTCTGCATGCTTAATTTAGGCCTACCCATTACCGGAGTTCAAAGCCGTACGCCCTCAACTAGCAATCAATAATCTGCAGAGCTACATGTGAACAATGGTAATATTTATTGTGTTGAAAAATGTTAGCTAATTACAATTAAATCCTCCCAAAATTGTTGTTCATGCCACCACGCATGGAAGGTGTTGTTCAGAATCTTCATTTTCAAGGTTTTATATACGTTCTAAACTTATTCTTCCAACACGATCACCCTAATAGTTAAGATATGTTCTTCTCTAGCATAGATGTGTGTATTTGTGTTAACCACAACGGCAATCAATCTGGAAAAGGAGTAAAATATCGGGTTACGATCTAAAGTATTACAGTACATTGCTGCAAATAGGTCAAGTCTCAAGTAATTAGAGGGAAAGGAGGCAATATATCATATAGCTTAACCTTCCACATTGGCAATCGTCACTGCAACATGTTGCACTTAAAATACTACAACTTACTTAAACGCTTACAGCTTCTAAAGCCACATTACGAAAGCCAAAATTCCACTCCAGTTTAGATAGATAAATGTGCATTGACCACAGCATGCTAAGAAAATATAGCAATGTGAGGCTGATACACGCAAATACTGCAGCCTATATGATCAACTACACAAGGAATGTGTACAAATGCACATTTCCAATGACAAATGATTTATAACCTCAACAAAAATATATTTATAAAAATGGCAGTGCTTCACTGCATTAGCATAAGTGAATTATGCAGTACTGTTCATGAAAACTTCAATTCACAGCATTAAATTGAAACAATGAAATTTGGCAGGATGCAACATATGCAATTCATTGCAGGAAACAAACGGAAAATATTAAAACCTAAACAGTATAACATCATAGCTACATTACTACCATGCAACATATTAGCTACGTAGTTAATTTTATTCATGAATACTTCATGGAAACAGATTTGCACTTGCAAATCTCACAACATCAAGCAAGTTTGAAACACCAAAACTTCACACTATCATATCACAGCTTCACCACATTACTACCGCAAAACATTTTGCAGCTACAGCTACATTTTGGTTGTACACTTTACAGCATCAACAATTTGAGGTTTACAAAAATTAGGGTCAGTTGGAATGGTGAGTTACCACTACAATATGTTCCTAATTTTAAAATGTTTCTAACTCTACCCACATTTGAATGAAGTTGCTTCAGTTGGCCCAATTTTGATTTGGGCTGTTGTAAATTGCTCAAATATTTATAATATATGCAAATCTGAATGACACTCTTCCAATTTGATCAGATGTTTCTAATTGTACCCAAGTTGGAATGAAGCTGTTTCAATTACCCAAATATGATTAAGGCTGTTGGAATTTGCCCAAATGTTTCTAAATGTATGCAAATTTAAATGAAGTGGTTGTATATTATTCAAATTGGAATGAAGCTGTTTGATGTTCCCTAAAATTAAAAAAACTGTTTGAAGTTCCCCAAAAATGATCAAAGCTGTTTGATGTTACCCAAAATTGAATAAAGATGTTCCACTTGGCCCGAAATTGAATGGAGCTATTGTTGTTTGGCCAGAGTTGATTTAGTTTGTTGGAATTTACCCAAAATTTTCCAAGTTATGGAAACATTTTTAACTTCATCCAAATTTGAATGAAGTAGTCCCAATTTGCTCAAATTTCATTAAGGTTGTTAAAATATACCCAAATTATTTTGATTTTGTCCAAATTTGAATAAAACTCTTATAATTCACCCAGACATTTCTGAACGTTCTAAAATTTTAATGGAGCTTTTCTATGTAGCCCATCTTTGAACAAGACTATTTGAAGCCCACAATTGAATGAAACTGTTGCAAATTGGCAATATTTGATTTGACTGATGGACTTCACCCAAGTGTTTCCAATTAATCTAAATGTTTTTATTTTCACCCAATTTTGATTGAAGCTTTTCTCATTTGCCCAGATTTAATTGAAGCTGTTGGACCTTACTCAAATGCTCCTATTTTACTCAAATGTTTCTAATTTTACCCAAAACCGTATTAAAGTTCTTTAGTTGGCCCACATTTGATGAAGGCTGCTGGTATTACCACATGATTCCAGTTCACTCAAGGACAGTGCTTATTTTGCCATTAGGGACAAAAAGAATGGCAAAATAGACTCAGACTATTTTGCCGTTTTGGCCGTTATTTTGCTGTTGATTTGGTTATTATTTTGCCTTGGTTTGGATAATAGACACTACCTCACTTACATGTGAATGTAGTTGTATACTTTGCCCAAATAATGGCCAATTTTTCAGCGTTGGGGATGCGACCGCATCCCCTGCATCCTCGTGCTGTACGCTTATGAGTAGGAGAACAAGCAATGGCTGGAACCTGACCATACGGTGTACCTGACGCAACAGACCTGGTTTTCAGCAATCACTTTTCAGAGATAACAACAACTGTTATTGTGACTTCAGAGAAAAAATAGACGAGAGGCCGCTTTCAATCCCTCAAGTTCCAACATGCAGGAACAGCTGTTATTTGGATATGAGCGTGATAATTGCAACTTCACGAGACTGCATTCTCGGTCATGATGTTCTAAATTTAATCAATCGTCTGGCGAGAAAATAAGAAACTAATGTCCACTTTCAGCTCGTATTTACAACTGCATTTCACGATAGCAGATATCACAGTTTCATGTAACAGCAGTGTGGTGTCAACTGGGTTCAGGGTCCTTGAGTGCGAGACCTCTTTTGGACCCTCTTATAAATCATAACTGATTCATTAGCTTTAAATACTATGACTAGGCAATAATATTCTTTATTTGTTATTTTGCATCACAAACATTTACCAATGTGATTAGTTAATTTCAAAATGTCTCAGGTTTATCTCAAAGAATGCACAATGCACATAACAGTTGTTCTGCGGATTTCATAACTATGCATCACATTTAATATAAATTGTAGGCTATTGCAATTCTCACAAGCAAAGCAAATTTAATATTTCCATAACCCTAATACTGTAATAAAAGGACAACAATTTAGTAAAATTTTCCTGGGTTTTTACTTGATGGCTTTATAATGAACGTACAAAAGTACAAGCCTGCTGGTCATGTATTATTATGGGAAAAATTAAAATTAAATTTGCCATTTGGTATTTTTAGTAAGCCTAGGCCTACTTACATGCTAACCAATAGCAGCGATATACATAAATGTACATCGTCACAATTCAGACCAATTGCATGCACAACCGGGCAATTGACGAGTTTTTTCCAAATTGTACGGCGTGTATGATAATTTCTACTTCACCATGGAAGTAATAACTAACGATTGCATGTGCTTCCTTGATGTGATTGTTGAACGTTGCGAATATGGTATTGTTATTCAAATCTAGTGTTCTTCAAACGAAACAGTGGGACTCCCCTCCCCAACAAACGCAACTCCGATATTGTTATTCGACCATATCGAAAACCCGCGCATACAGTTCTGCATAGCAACTAGTCCGGTTTCGTTCCGTTGCATTATAAAAGAAACTATGTTAATTATTTTTCGAAACGCACCTACGCAATAACCAGCTCTTACAGAATTATGCACGAAGATTTCCAACGTTTACATAAGCTATGTTTATGTGTAATGGTTTCCCAGCACATTTTCTGGACGATTGCGTGCGCAATTTGTAGCACAGTCTATACACACTAATAACCTTGCTTCATGAATGCTAGCCTACAGAAGACATACAAATGTTAGTAAACCTAGCAAATAGAATGATTTTATCAAAACAGGGTTGCCTTGCTTGCGTGCCTTTACTTGGAAAAACTACGAATTACAAGATTCATGTCTGTTATGCTTTGCAATGTGAGACTCGATACTGAGCCTGGCCAGGTTGTTCAGGCGATCCTGGTCAATGGTGGACCTGAGAAAAGTTTTGATGATTTTATCGTCTTCACCTTTTTAGAAGAAAGGCACTGGGCAAGATCCTGTTGGAATATTCCTCCAACATCAAGGAAATGCCCTTCTCATATCTGGAATGACTTTTTGTCCAATTACGCCAATGACGTATTTGTCTGAGTTCATCATAGGCCTACACTCAATCGACATAAGTGAACCTATACTCCAGAAAAGCTGAAGCTATCCCATTACATCTTCTTCTGGTGGTGTTTCACTACAGTACCTAATTGAACTAGGCAGGACTTAACTGCTCAACCTTCCTGATCCTGGAAAATCTGGTATGGTTCCATTGAACGAAAAAAAGACTTTCATCTGAAAACAGCACTTGTTTCCAGTCTTCTGCAGTCCAATATCTATGCTTTCGATTCATTCTAATAATTTCTTTTTCAATATTTGAGTAATAAGCTGCTTTTCAGAGTTTTTTTATCCTCTCTGCCGATGTCCAGTTAGGGGCGTCGCCGCATTGTACTTGAGCTTTTGTGAACTCCGGCACGCATCAAATACATCTATACGGTAACTGTTTATCTGCAGTCTCAGTGTTTCCAAAGTGTGACAATGCGACTCCGCCACCTGCCATCAAAAATCAGAGAAATTGCAACATGTATGACCAGGGTGGATATTAAGGGAGGCGAACAAAGCGGTCGTCTCAGGCCCTCGTTTCCAGAGATTCAAGGGGACAATTCGGGAGCAGTTCCCCCCATTTTTTATGCCCAGCAAACTTTGTTGTGTCCAGAAAAACTTGTTTTAATCATAATAAAACAAAAATCTTTCCCTCCTAAAAATGTATTTTTCCTCAAACCTTAAAAACCTGGCTACGGGCTTAGCCGTGGGGCCTCCTTCGAGAGTTTGGCGCTTACGTTTTGCATCTAGTTAATAAATTGAAATGTGAAACAAATGTATTTCTTTTATTCACCTAGTGACTAATCCGACATCTACCTCCAGCAGTGGCAATGTTTCGGGACCCCTTTCTGAGAGTTTGCCTCGGGCTCCTAAATGTTTAGTGCATCCACGTGAACGTGGCTTCACCTATTTCCAGCTGCTTTAAAAAGGACGAGCCAGGTTTTATAGACTATTTGATTCATCACGCTTTGCTCATTTGCCTGGTGAGTTGAAGGTCAAGTTATGATCTTAGCGACAATTTCTTTACATGTTTGTCATGTTGGTGATGATGTTGGTGCGATTGACAATAGCTTTGAGTAAGTATATAGAGAACATATAATCTGCATATGCAGTAGATCAGCCCTGATGAGGTTCGTCGGCGTAGTTGTGATGAAAATGCAATTTAACTGGCGATGATGAGTAAATGAAACTTGAGGAAAGCCATTTAGTGAGCGAAGCATTGGAATGATTTGCAAATGATTTGAATAAATCGAGGGCTGATTGGATTTGGATTTCTGCAATGGCTTCGTGGTGGAGGTGGTACGCTCGAAGATTTTTTGATCCCGGATCGCCCATAGCCCGCAAAATCCAGCTCACTGGCCCGTGGACCGAGAAACTTTCTTCTTTTTCAATCGGGCCTGCCCGTGACCCGCTAAATAATTACACGGTTTTATTAACACATATTAACTGTTAAAGCGCAATAGCGATTTGGTACATAGAAAAACATTTATTAATTTTCAAAAAAACACCTATTATTTTTCAATTATCTAAAGTCTCCACAAAAGCCCGATGGTTTCACTCACTTTTGACACGTGAGCTGAACTTTCTAACACCGTTAACCAACAATTGGCCAGGCGGTTTACTCAGGCTGAATTCCATCGCAACTTGCAAGGTTAAAGACATTAGATCCTACTATGCAGACCTGAGTGAAAGTAGTGATTGCAGATGGTTCGTTGGCGCGGAACATCTGAAGTAGGAAAGGCTTTTTCTGATGGGTACGCGCCTTTTCGGTCTGGCCGATTCGGTCTGAGCCGTTTCGTTCACGGGACGTTTCGGTCTTGGTCGTTACGGTCTCGATACATTTCGGTCAGGCTATGAAATCTTGCAGAAATCTTATATGTTCACTTTTTACTGCAAACGTACTTAAATCAACGAAAGGTTTCATTTAAAAAAACTACAAACATGATCCAAGATCCAGCAGTTCGGAACAGGACTTTTCGGTCTTGCCGTTTCGGTCTGGCCGTTTCGGTTTGAGCCGTTTCGGCCTGGGCCGTTTCGGTCTGAGCTGTTTCGGTCGCGGGACGTTTCGGTCTGGGGACATTTCGATCACGACATTTCTGTACATAAAGAACTTATCGTATTTATTTAAATGATTATAGGCGGGCGAAATGTCACTCTAGCTGGTGTTATACCAACTCCCTTTGAGGAGTCATGATTGCGATTAAATTTGAATTGTAATTTTGAGTTTGAAGAATTTGTATTTACTTGCAAAACTTTTTGCTTGCTGATGATAATGAAAATCATATGTTGATGCTGATTAACTGTTGGATCTTGTATCATGTTCGTATTTCTTAAAATAAATGTTCTCGTTAATTTAAGTACGTTTGCATTAAAATGTGAACATGTAAGATTTCTGCAAAATTTCGTAGTCTGACCGAAATGTCCCCAGACCGAAACGGCCCAGACCGAAAAGTCGCGTACCCCCAACAGTTAATCAGCATGAACATATGGTTTTCATTATCATCAGCAAGCAAATTAAATAATTATCGACATTTTCAATACTTCAAAGCAATTCAGATTTAATCGCAATCATGACTCCTCAAAAGGAAGTTGGTATCACACCAGCTAGCGTGACATTTCGCCGCCTATATAATCATTTAAATAAACAAATGCAATCCGTTGTTTATGTGGAGAAATGCCGTGACCAAAATGTCCCCAGACCGAAACGGCCAGAACAAAAAGGCCCAGACCAAAACGGCTCATACCGAAACGGTTCAGACCGAAACGGCCAGACCGAATCAGGTAGACCGAAAAGTCCTGTTCCGTTTTCTGATTACGGTTATTTCAATATATCGCCAAGTATATCTTAAAGCACCACGTAGATTTGAACAGTTTGTCGACCTCATCTGTTGAAAAAAGTAAAAGTTCGATCAGCTTCAGATTGTTCGCATTACAAATTTATGGATAAGGGTATGCTGAATGATTTTATAGATTTTATGCTCGGCATTCTGTTCTTTATTGGCTAGCAGACTAAGCCTAAAGGGAGGACCATGTTCAGAAATTAAAATGGGACAGAATGTTGATAATGAAACATTTCAAAATCCACTTTTAAAATAACTAGGCATTACTCGGAGTGTTGACAGACGAACGTTTGATGTGCGAAAGTAACGACTGAAAAAATAATATTTGTCTAAAAAGTGTACTGCTCATTCCATTTTTGTTGTAAGCCTTACTGAAACAAAGTTATCCTTGTGTTTGTGCTTAAGTTTACTATTGCTTTAAGCAATCTCGGAAACAATCTTTAGTTGGTGCATTATATGTTCACAAAACGATTTAAGGACGTATGGTCCACTTAAAGATCAGTGTCGCCGAACCCGACTATCACATGCTTCGTACCGTACGTCTGCTAAGGCTTGAGGCAAAACGTGCTGCGGAAAGATGTACGTTTCACAACTCAGGATCAGTTCCCGGAAAATGCAAGACTCATTATGAACAGACACGATTAAAATACTAAATGCAAACACGGAAGAGGGGGAGCACTTGCTCGTGGCTTCCCACCTTAACACCGCCGCACTGCCAGCATTGCGCTGCTTTCACAACAGGTTGGAGCATCTGTTGAGGTATAGCAATGTACTGTATAGTCTGCTTTTAACCGCGCTAAAGAAGAACATTCGTGAGACGGAGACTTACGCAACTGAATGTGCGCTGGTTTGTTTCAGTTGACCCGTAACTCTGTTTCTATTCTGTTTCTACAAATTCTTGTCACTGTTTTGTTCCCTCGGTTCAGGTCAATTTGTTGGCAATTTGATTGCATTCAGGACTGCAGCAAACATTTGTTGCAAAGCTGTAGTTTTATTAATCAAGTCTTCAAATCAAGTAATTTATCTTCCCAAAAAGTAGAAGTCTTCCTTGGGTTTTCCACGCAATGTTAATCGGTACAGAAAAGCTTCAATGTCAAGAAATATTTTCAAATCTTTTACTCTTTTTCCAGTAGGCCTACATACATGTGCGTCAGGTTCGATCAAATAGACTTCGACTGGTATCCATAAATCTCCAGAACATTGATTGCGAGATGATAAGTTGCAAACTGGGTTTTTGCCAATATTGTTTGAAACTAAATTTTAACATCGATAATGCCATAGGTTTTCACAAAATCTGTTGATTGTGACTCATCAAGAATACTGTCTACTGGAGGTGGCTGGAGTCGCATTTTCAGATTCCGACTCCGCACCTGTCCTAAATATTTTGAATCCGACTCCTGTTTAGACTCTGGCAACCATTGATACAACCCAAATTCAACAATTTTTAAAAAATGACATTAATAAAGACCACGCAGACTCCTGTTAGTGCAAATTTTGACACCGGCTCCGGATCCGAGAAAAACGCAGAATCTTGCCGGAGTCCACTCCAGCACTCAGGATTCGTGGCCACCTGTACCGTCTACTCCCCTGGACGTAAGCTTGGCAACGCGGGCACCCCCCACTTCATGGCATTGCGCAATGCGAATCGGTTCATTGATAGACTAGCTATCCACTGCCTGCGAATTGCGATCTTGTAGGCAGTGGCGTAACGGACGGGGGAGGGGTGCGAAACGACCCCAATGGCAGAATAAATGCAAAAACCGGACGCCCGCCAGCTTATATTTTGGTATTTAGTGTTTTGGTTTTCAGTAGGTTGATTTTTTGCGGTTTTCGGAGTGTTTTCTGGTGAATTCGAGTTTCTCAAACTTTTTTCTGAGCGTTGGCCCGTCCGCCCCTTAGTTCAAACCTCTAGCTACACCACTGCTTATAGATGACGGTTCATTTTCATAACAGACCAGGTTCATAACTTCATAACGGGTCTGTTGTGAACGGACACCGTATACGACGCCCGCACTCCACTTCCTGATTGAAAAAACTGTTCGTGGATGATGTGCTCACTTTGTTCACCAGGAACCCAGGGGTGTTAGAAAAGGTAATTTTGCGCGAGTCGTAAGAAAGTTAATTGCAATGATTGCATTTGTAATAATTCGAATCATCGTGTCCTTCATGTGTGTTCAGGCCCATAGCAGGTTTTAAAGTTTGGAGGGGAAAATACATTTTCAGGGAGCAAGATTTTTGTTTGTATTATATGTTTAAAACAAACTGTTCTGGGGACATGTGTTTGACTGCAAGCACAGCGTCATTGTAGATACTTTTTTATTAAATCATTTTGTTTTTATGAACCACCCACATTAGGCCAAAAGACTAATGTGCAAACTTGGGCGCCTCGCACCGAAGTCTTTGTTTGCGGTTCGGCTTGTTTCTAATGAAAGGATGCTAAAATTTCTATCCAAGTAAATCGAATCAATATGGTCATGCATGCGCTGCTCGACACTTCATTTCCTGTTCCGGGACCACATGCCAGAAATTTCGATTGCTTATATGCAGATGCCTTCCGGGTGAGTCATCAGCGATCAAGCTGGGCATAAACGAGGGTTGCTACTTATCACGCAACGTCTCGTTGAAAGGACTTCCGGATATATAAATAAAAGTGAATCAAATGAACCGAACTGCCGTGTGTTCAATGCTTGTGTTCACCGTTTACGCTGCAGTACAGGTTTAAGTGCGCAACATTTAAAGCTTTAGGTTTGCTGCAAGCTTTCGAGAAATCAGCCGACTGGGCGCTGCTCTCATGACATCGCGATGATTCGGACTTGAACATATTTGTTTCATCTTCACCATCAGCTAATTTTTAACCAATTCCACGTAACTCTACACATCCTCTGTCATAAAATCTCATTGAAATAGAACTTCAAGAAGATATGACACGTAAGAGATTGTCGAGGCAGATTTTCTGCACATCGTGCGCCTGGCAAGAAGGGTGCAGTGCCAATTTAAAAGGTGACCCGGTCCAGAGTGGAATTTCAGACCTACCAGCGAAGAGGATGAACTAACTGACAGGTAGACCACAGCATGGTTTTGTCTAGATGTTATTTAGTTTTGTCTTATTCATTTTGAAGTTTCGATTGGCGTTTGATAACATGTCACCGTACGTGCAAAGACACCAATTTTGGAAGGAGTTGCAGTACATTTTCACGCTTCGCTACGTAACACCAGCATCAAGCGTCGTTTTTTTGATGTGGTGGTTTGTTGTTGTTGGCGCTTTATAACTACAATGGTGTTGTAGCGCCACGACTGAGTTCATTTCGTTCGGCTTGTTCTTGTGTTCTGGGTGTGTTCCCTGCAGCTCTTCCGCACACCGTGCGTCTGGCAAGAAGGCTGCAATACCAATTTACACGGTCTTGGTAAGACCCAGCCGAGGGTCGAACTCTCGACCTAACAGCACCGAAGCGTACGCTCAAGCGTCGTTGCATGGCACTGCTTTCCTGCTCGAACTTTGATCGATCTTTGATTTCCGAGGTCCAAGCGGCGTGTTTTTCGCCATGCAACTTTTGTCTATGTTTCAAAGTAAAGAACACCTGACTCTCGTTCAAATACAGATGAAGACGTTTGAAGCGTGGACAGTTTATTTTCACTCTTAAACAAACTTTTAATATAAATCTTAACTAGATGTTCACAAATGGGATACCGGTAACGCCTCATTAGTTATGAACGACACAAACAAAAACTCCAGCTAAAAATCTATCAACTACCATCACGAAGAAAATGTTAGTGCTTCACCCTCGGCGGTGATTGTGAACATTTTGTGCATTAGAGAGACAAAGCGCTAATACGTTACAAGCATATATTTCATAGCATTTACAATCATTTGATCATCAGCGTTTGTTGCTATATACAAAACGTTCGATTAGGGTACGAAAAGACCTTCACCAAGCTCTTCCAGTTCTACGTCAGCCACCTCAGTCTCCAGCTCTTCAAGCGACACCTTGGAATAAAAATCTACTTCCAGTTCGGAGACAAATGTCACTAATTTGTCAATTTGCTTTTCCAGTACATCTAATGGAGTGTCTGCAGTTTCAGGAGACGCTCTTTTCTTTTTCCCAAAAAAATCTGCAAATGGCAAAAGATTTAAGCTTTTCAATGTTGGCATCTGCGCTCAAGCTCAACAGTAGGATTCTGTCAAGAATAATGTTCAGGGCTTATGAACTTGACAATGCGTTGGTGTCCCTATGCAAAAAATATAACACTAAAACAAAGGTGCGACTTCAAAAAATTTATATTTAGGCACAACACATTGCGAGTAGGTGTTACGTGTGATCCACACAGATCAGTACCGGCGCTACCGTTAGGTACCGGCGCTACCATTGCGTGAAATAGGCGGCTGCCTAAGCGCTGGGCCAAAGGGGGGAGGGGGGAAAAAACGACTAAAAATACAACTGCATGGTTCAGAAAGTGACGCACGTACACCAAGTAAAAGTGAACGAACATGATGAAAGTGAATGCAACACACGTTTACGCACTTTATGAAAAGGTAGAGGTACTACTCTTTCAGGTTTGATGCATGAAGGAGGTTGATATATTTCTTATTAATTTTAATTTCGTATAGTTGAAATATGTCGCAATTTGGTGCAAATTTTATTCGTCTAATGAACTTTTCTCATGCACAGCAAACGTCCTTCCTATTTTCGCAATGCAACCATCTTTGTATAGGAGGGGTGGGCCCTTGAATGGATCTTGCTGAGCGCTTACAAGTCTATCAATGTTGTGCTGCTAGGGCCAGCACGGTATTCCCCGCAGGCCATCCTTTATCAAGTCCACTGCAAAATCTAAAGGTTTCCATAGCTGTTTTTTTCATTTTCTTACTTTTCATGGTTGGGGGCGCTTTTACCGCAGAAGGTTTATGTCGAGGCCTCAAATAAATCATATTTTCAGCCAACCAACGTAGTCAGTTAGGAAACGCTGTCGAAACGCCACTAAGATTTAGATTATAGAGTAGGTTGCATCACCTTAATTTATTTTTAACCAAAAATATTCCAGCTGGTACGCACCGAACTAACGTGGTGGCTTTCGAGAACGTCAGGGGTTTGTTGTGCATGTGGAACTTCGTCGATTGTTACGGCACCAGACTGTAAATATGGGCCTGTAAGAACGTTTTGAGGCCTACGCTAGATTTTTTGTTTTCATGAATGCTGTCACGCTTCTTACTTGTGTAGATGATGAATTTGGTGATTCATCTTACAGATTTGCTTGATGCAAAAAATCGTCTTTACCTACGTCATATGCAAAAGGGTCTTTTCGCGGGGAGGGGTGCTGGAGTGGACCTTGTGTAGAGAGAAAGTATTGGTTTACTTTGTCATCCTTTAACGAGGCATGAAATAACACACCTAGACAATTTGACTTGTCACAACAAATATTCAGGGGTTGAAAACCAATGGCAGGACCAAACACACATCAATCATTAGCAAATATCAGGTGGTTCACAACAATGTTTCCCTCAGTGCATCCAGCTCTGGTAGAGTCTGAAACAACGGAGAGCTCATCAAGGTAGATATGGACTGAGAACTCCCCCTTGTGGTTACAGTGAAGGGGTCTGACTGACAAGTGCCCAACTTCATTTGCATGGTTTAGTTCCTATACCAACTCACCAGCAGGTTTAATATACGCATTGGCACATTGCATTTAATTAATTTTGTAAACAATAAATTTTCAAATGCCTCAGACCAAGTGTCGGCAACATGAGGCACGCGTGCCAAACTTGACACGCCAAGCAATTTCCAATGGCACGCAGAAGCTCCGAGTTTTACATATCAATTTTGTTATGATTCACAAGAAATATTATTGACCTTGACTTGTACAAAAACACGTATATATTTGACACATTGAATGATTTGGAAACTTAAATCAGTACGCATTTACCAAAAGGTTGCCGACCCCTGTCTTAGATGCATTTACAAAACGGCAAATACTGGGGTGTTTTTGTTTACATAATATTATATTGTACACTCTGGTTCTGATCTGTGTGTATTTTTACTCAACCTCACTGAACTGCCAGTGGTAGCAAGAAGTGGTGAAATGCAGAATAAAATACAATGCTCAAATTGTTTGGAGATAATTTACTAGTGCCACTTACGTCACTATTCCCACTTGTGCAAAGAGGAATAACAACAGGTTTCACGCGTTGCTGATGATTTTGGCCATGCTTAAACACTCATTGAAAAGTATAGGTGCACTGAGATAAAAACACACACTGGAATCAGCATAGGTGATGTGCTCAGCCAAATTTCACCTTTTCGTGAATTAGGACTGCAAGCTTATTCTTGACACTGGCCATTTTAATGCGAGCTTATGGCTTGTGATAAAGAACTGAAGCATGAAAGTTTCAAACTGAAGTTACAGTAAAACCTACTTTGAACAATTTTGCAGGACTGATGTTAATTCGACCTTCCCATGGTTTACTGCATGGGTTCCCAGCCAGGGGTACATGTACCCCCAGGGGTACATTTGCTTATCTGAAGAGATACATGTAAGGTTAGAAATAAGTGGGGAAAATAAATTTGTATATTATTTATTCCAAATATTTATAATTATCAGTGAATTTTATTCTCAAAAATAATTACATGCTTTTTGTTAATATATTAACTTTGAGACATAAAAACGGAGTCTTAACTTCATGGTTCCAACAATCTAAAAGTTCTATTAAAAATTCAGTGAATTTTTGTTGTTCTACTCAGCCTTTTTGTCCTGAAAAGTTTAGGAGTATATGCTCATCTGTCGAAATATTGAAGGGGTACATGGTCAGAGAAGAGTTGTGAACCCCTGGTCTAGTGGTTAGCGAGTCAGCTTCGGTACTGGCAAGTCTGGAGTTCGACTCTACAACGGGTCTTTTGGACGTGAGAGATGCAACCCTCGGTGACGTACGAACGTCTCTTGCCTGCCTTGCCATCGGAACACCTTCATGGAGGACCAAGTGCTTGCGGTTGAGGTACAGAATGTCTTTTGCAGCATCTTCAAAATAACTCTGCCTGGACTTTGTTGTGTGTGTGGGCATGTGCACTGTTCTTATGTACTTATGCGTCCGTGAATGCCTCTTATCCTTGAGCTGGCGCTCTATCACTTGCGCAATGACTTCATCGACTGCAGCAACGGGTAGGCCATAGTGGGAGAGTAGTGCTGTACGTATTAAATGATATCTATGAGAACTACGAGATGCCATATAAAATCTTGAAAAAGCGGGGTCAGAATATTGGAGAAAAATGGTCAATATATTTTAATAAACGAGATGTCACAACAAAATTTTGGAGAAACAGGTTACAGGAAATTTTTCGAAATTACGAGATGTCACATAAAATATTGGGAAAAATTGTAGCCAGAAATTTTAGGAGGAACCCTGCTACGTTGGCAATCCTTCGATTCACTCATGGGTGGACGACAAGTGCCAGAAAGTTACAAAAAGATTGTTTGTAGCTTTGTTTTCTATCGTCACTGGCTTTGATGAAAACCCAGAGTCAAGTTGCTGCTGAAACGTCCGCGTCGTTGTGAAGAGCAGCGATTAATCGAAAAATTTCACATACTTACTGCAAGTTGAAGAATCGTGACCAGCAGTCGCAAACCATTGAGCCGAGATTTATTTTCGGTTTACATGTTTTTGATTACATGTGACATTTTGCTTTTAAACTTTCAAATTGACAAGATGTAAAATTTAAGCAACGGTGGGTTTTGATGCGCATCGCGTAGAAAACGTCGGTCGGCAAACTTAAACTTTGCGCGAGCAACTCAAGTTTACAAAACACGGCATTAAAATTTCAATGTGCATTGTAAATTTGATTCACGTTAGAAAATATAATTACGAAACCACGGCAAACATTTTTGTTAGAAAACAGCAGAACACCCAACTGCATTTTCAACAACTCGTTGCAAAATTCTACTAACTCCCACAAACTAACCTGCTTGTTCCAACAGATACTGTGGCATCACAGCTTGAATGGCAATCTTTAGCTTGTTCACAACATATTCAACCACTTCAAACTTGTTCTTTTGTCTATCTACAGCTTTCCTAGCCTGCAAATTCAATAAAGTCATGCACTTTGCGTTTCGAACAGCAAATAGGTAAAAAAAATTCTGAAAACCTTAAGCACGAAAGACGATGATACTATTACATGTATCTGTAGGTGTAACAGGCGTGGGGAGAGTGGGGATGAAGCCCCCCAACTATTTTGCTCTCAGGCATAAACCATGAAAAAACGCTTTTGTCAATTTAACTCTTTCTAGTATCAATGCGGCGCAAAATGTATCAGATGTGTCATTGTTTAATTAGATAAGTTAATCCCAAAATTTTTTGAAAACTTTAGTTTGGACATGGACATACGTTTGAGCAAATCCAGTCGCCCAGATTTTTTGGCCTCATACGTCTACGTATGCACGAAACATCAATTCAAAAGTACTTAACAATGCGAGTTCTTTTTTTCATTGATGGAATTTCAGAACACAATCACCATAAGTTGAATCATTTAAAAGTTTTCGCCTGTTATCAAATTTGACCACAAGAAGCACACCAGAAATCTGAAGGAGCCGAATTCTAATCATCTCACCAATTCAATGCTTTCATTCACGATAACAGTAAACATGTTGATCAGAACAAGTGTGCAAAGGCCAGCGAATCCTGTGAAGAAAATAGGACCCAAAGTCGGATCAGCGGCTTGAAGCTTCGTGAAGTCGAACCGACCCAACAACATCGAAAACATCTCCTCAGCCTAGAACGCAAAATTGCAAGTTTCAATCGAAAAATTTGGGTCAAGGTTTTTAGGATGAGTATCAATTCAGTCAACAATAAAAAATTAAATTAAGAAGATGTTGCTACATTTCAATGGTTTAGCAAAACAATGCTGTGCGTTGTGATTACACTTCCGACAGTCGCACTAGCTACATCGCAGTTTCCATTTTTTAAATTTTCTGTCCGTGAATCAGTTTGTTACAGTTATCAGCTTATTCACTATCGCCGTGGATACAGAATTCTTTACAACATCTGACCGACGTTTTGGGATATAATGGCAACACAATGAACCCAGTTCACTTCATTGGATGTGGACACATTAGTTTTGTTAAAAGGTAACCGTGGCCAACCGTCGGCTCGGTTAAAAGTTTCGGTGTTGTATTTATGTCAAATTTAAAGTTTTTGATGTAATCATCCTCAATGCCAGTTCATCACGTCTGCACTGAGTACTGACAGATTTCCATGTGTCCATTGGCAGCTCGGTGCAAAACGAATTTCAGGGTTTCTAACTTCTCTCTTGTTGGTCCATTGGCACTAAGCTTGCCTGTGACATCACGCTTATAGAGAAAGTATTGGTTTTTATAGAGAAAAGTATTGGCCTTTATAGAGAAAAGTATTGGCCTTTTTATAGAGAAAAGTATTTGGCCACTTATAGAGAAAGTATTGGCCTTTGAGCCATGAAAAATTTGCTGCATTTAGAAATATCACGGGAAAACGCTTTTTCGCAAAATTACGTTTGCAATATGTCCAAACCCAAGATCATTTTATGAGAAATTGTTTGGAAAATGCAGGATTGTGGTGGTCAAAGGAGACAGTAGACGAATTTCTCTGCAAACTAACTTTATAGGTAGGCGTTTACATTGTCGGTATGTAGCACATTGGGGTATACGTTATCGGAGTATACGTCATTGGAGTATATATCATTGGAGTATACGTCATCACTATATATCATTGGAGTATACGTCACTGCAGTATACGTCAATTTTCCACGTAAGTCAATTTTTCCACCACTAGCTATTACGTAAATACCGTACAGTTCTAAAAAGCGCTTATTTTCTTTAAACAAAGACCAGAAATTGATAAAATCCAACATAGAAGGCAGTGAAAAGTCTTTAAAATCAAAGTGAAATGAACAAGCACCCGTCACGTGCTTTTTGCCGAAACAGTGTATGTGAAAATGTTGTTTCAAGAAAAGTATATGCTTTGAAATGCATTTTGAACACAGAGTATTTCCTTTAATGTTGGTCAAAGCAAATAATGAAACGCACAGCTATTCTTTGAATTGGTCTCAAAAATTCTCTTGATTTGTAACAAGTTGAATGCATAGCTTCTTTACCGTGTCAAAATAAATCATACACTTTTCGAATACAGTATTGCAATGAACTAATGGTGACTTACTGTTAAATACAACGTGCTGTAGGGATAGAGCTTCTGTTCAAACCAGATATTTGCCAAGAACAAGAAAGCTACAAAGTAAATGGCAAACATTGCAGTGAAATATGAAATAGGCTTGGCGGCTCGTTGCAGAGTGTAACCCAGAAGCCGGATGCGTCGGTTGAAAGCCAGTAACTGGACCAACTTGACTGTTGACAGGAACACGACGAACGCCACACAAAAGCGGAACGTGTCGTGCCACCTGGTGACGTGCTGGAAGTTGATGAAAGTCTCTGGAAAAACGTTGACAAGTGAACGACTTTGCCAAGAAATTTTTGTTAAAAAGTCTGCCTTAAATTGTTTGAACACGTAACTGCAACAAAATACACCTATGCCCCAAGAAATGATTGATAATTAAAAGTCTCAGTGCAGTACATCTAGTTGTTGATAAAACGTTACTATTGCTTCCGTAAAAACGTGTATTAAAGGTTGTGGCGCTGCTAGTCAATACCTTTATACATATCTTCCTCAATTTTTTCCGTCACAATCAGCATATGAATAGTTCGCACAGCATAAAAGGCTATGGCCAGAAGTGACCCAATCACTCCTGCGAAGTCCATGAGATTCCAAATTTTTTTGAAGTATTTGCATCGTTGCAATCGCATTCGCACCACCATCTGTAACCACAAACCAAGATTATGGTACTTTGGTGTTAAATGCATGCCATGAAACAGAATCCCATAAACGGTATTTTTCGCTTTTTTGCGCAGTGGCGTGAGACCAAAACCTTGTAAAATTTTCTCTTCGATAATCATTGCAGCATGCACAGCAAGAAAATCGTAACTCTTCTGGTGACATACACGCAGCAGGCGACCAAGCCTTCATTTCAACCATGCTTCATGAAATAAACTTTTCGTTTAGATCAGATTCTAGCGAAAAACAACTTTAGAAGCAACAACGTCAGTTGAAAGGCAAATCTAAAGCAAACACCTTTCTCAGAAAAGTGGCATTAGCCATTAACAATATGGGCATCTTGAGGACATTCGCAATCACAAAGTTCGATAGGTGAACAGTCAACACTTCTTGATCAAGTCGCACTCAATTTTCACACTTTCGTTTCCTTTATTGCTGGGTTGCAAGGACAGGGGCTTTGAGAGAAATTTTACCAGGGATACTAAGACTGATACCTGGTCCCCTAGCTTCTGGGTTTCTCGTTGAAACTTGTATAGCTTGTTTCTATTGTAATTGGAATATATATAAAACAGCTACCATGCCGAGATATATAAATATATTAATTTTGATACTGGCAACTAGCTTATACACTATTAATTTTGGGCTTGATTGCAGAAAAACTTAGCGTGTGTACATTCATCCTCGCGGGCCCGGGTACCTCTCGTAGGACATGCGCAGGGGCAGCAGCTCTAGGTCCAGCAACACATCGCAAATTTCAGCAACCTGTGATCTTCTGTCACATCATGTGGGGACCAAGCCAGGTCTGGGATCTAATCACGCCACCTGGCGCTTGGCCTGGCTATGGGCCGCTTTATCGTGGGTGGAGCCAGCAGGACGCACGAACCTTTCTTGGGAAATTCAGTGCATGTGGCCTAACCATCGTAGCTGGGAGCTCTATTCGGTAGAGAAGTTGTTCGACGTTCACGGCTTTACTAATTGCACGACTGAGTACCTTTGTCAAGCGGCGAACTCATCGCGGAAACTCAATCATTGCTGCTTGTCCGTCAGATAATATTGAGCATTCATTCATTATATAAGACTTGTAACTACAGATGAAGATCGAAACAGAGACCGATTTAAAAACTGAAAGCCTTGTGACCACGGAGCAGTTGCTGTGCTTGTTTTACCAATTCGTATATCAACTTTATTGTTCTTCCTTCTGTTGTTCGTAATTAAATATCACCGCAAAGTTACTCGAACTTCTCAACCTACTGCTGCACCGCAGCTTATTGCTACTTACGTGCAGCGTGCATTGAGTTGGGTTTACATCAAATACATAATCTGAGTGACGTTAAAATCCGACTTTTTTATTGATTGAATATAAGCTGAAGAGGAAATCTAGGAAGATGGCGTGAACGGTGTTTTAGCCACTATTCGAGAACGTAAGGGGGCGCACACATAACCTATCAACGCTCTGCATTTCTTAAGCAGAAACTAAAAGTTACGTTTAGTCTTCCTGTAGAAACTTAAATCTGGGCATCTTGAGGAAATTTCCTTACCCAAAAAACTAATGGTTGGCATTTGCACGGTTGTAATACTAACGCAACTGCTATCTTGTGTATGCTTCGTTTAGGACATAGTAAATTGAACATAGATGGCCATTACAATCAGATCTGTCAATGTGGTGCTATTAAGACTGAAATTCACGTTTCTTGAGTGTCCTTCAACCTGTGCGGCACGCCAAATGTTAACCACAAATGTCTCTAAGATTCAAGTTGAGGAAAATGCGTTTTCCCACTCTGGGTCTGCTGCACTGAATCGAGCTGAACTGGTCGAAATACTTCTCTTTGGACACCCTAAGCTGTCTAAAAATCCGTCCTTACGCTTGTTTAAACAAACGTGTCTGTTCCTGTCCGAAATCCACCCTTTTAATATCACCTCACCGTTTAACACGCTTTCTGTTTGTGCTGTTTTATTTGTGTGCATGTGCGTCATTTTTCTTTTACGTTAATCTTTGCGTTGCCAATGATCTCTTCAGGCTTTGGCCTGCCGTCATTGGTTGTTTGTTAATAATAAATAAATAACAAACTTAAATCTGCCAGAATCAACTTTTCATAAGTTAAGCTTAAAGTTATGAACGAGCAATCATGTGATACGATATTGTGATTTGCGTGTATTGCAAACAGCACTTCGTTTATTGACGTCTAAAGAGAAAGATCTGCTTTGTTTCGATGGGGAAGCGCTGGACCATGACGACCATGGTCTTGGAATGTGCTGGAAATAAAAAATCTATGCAAAGGGACAAACAACTTGCCTGATACATTCTGTACGTCAAAAAAATGACGAAGATGATGTAAATTGCAATTGTGATGTTTCCTTTTCCATCAATAAACTCGTATAAGCGAATCGGAGTAATAGCAGGATTTGGGAGAAATGCTCCGTTGTACAAACTCTCCAACACAAACGCGCATGACGCAAACAAATTAATATTTGCATTGTACACCTGTGAAGCAAAGTTATGTGAGCAAACGTTTGAAATAAAAAATTCTTAACGAATATGAGGGGTATTGCATTCGGACCCTCCCCTAGCCTCCCCAGTTTGCATTGGTTCAAGTTGCGCCAACGATTTACAGTATGTTCTGTGCTGCGTGGATGCGCAAAGCAAGCAGTAATTCATTTTTTCGCTATGAAACACTTTTGCTACATTACATTCAAATGCATTCACGAACTGAATATGATCAACTGTGGACTAGAAGATTATTTATGGTCTTCTGCGAATAAAATGTACACAACGGAAATTGGACGAATTTCTGAAGAAAGGTCCAGACACGGAATAGAAACGACGATGTGGCTGAAAAACACTTGCGATTGTGATGAAGTATTGCGGTTTTATGCTGAATCATTGCGGTTTTATGCTGAATCATTACGGAAATACGCGTATGAGCAACATGAGGACATTCCTCGAAACTTTTCACGGTATTTCTTTGCAAAAACTTTCGCAAGCCTAAAAGAAATCGGAAATGAAAAAAATGCGAAGACCAGCACTTGTGAGTTGTATTCACCGTGAACTCCACAAAAACAGCAGCCGTTTTCCTGTCCAGCCATTCTTTGCTCTTCAACTTCGTTATTATGTCTCTGCTCTTTTTCGCAGTATCTCCCAAAGTTGCTACATACCCTCCACCGTCGTACAAGTTTCTCAAACCAGAGTAAGGATATCCCCCAAGAACACTGTCAACAAATTTTGATACAATCTGCTTTAAACTTGTTGATAAACAAGTAACGCGTCTTGATATATTCTTTCACGAAACCTTGGCTGCAGGGCCGGCGCTAGGTAGTTGGGACCCCCGGAGCCTGGACGTTGGGGCCCCAATATACAATACATTGCATTCAACACATAGTAGCCTATTTATGTAAACAAAAACATCGATTTATTTTAACAAATGTTTACAACAGCATTTTCTACAGCATCAACACAACGTATAAGGCAGACAGACTTAAGCATTTGCGATTTTGCAAGCTAGGAAAATGACTTAGAACAGTGCACTGTGGGTGTCATAGCGGCAAACGCAAATAAACTGTTAATGCAAGAATCAAATCAATTCAAATGGAATTAACCTCCTGATCTCAGGTTTGCTAGAAAATTTTGGTTCTTAGTCCCAATTTCCAAAAGGAGAGGCGAGTGACCGTTTTCCCCCTTGCGGACGCTCATGGCGTTTCTGTCGTAATTAAAGGCCCGTGCTTTTTTTGAAGGACCAATTTCAAACTTATGTTGTATTCAGTTATCTGTTGGATTATGTTAATGTAATAAACCGTATAAGGACAACATCAGTGCCGTGTTAACGTCAAACAATACATGTTCCATAGTAGCCTGTTTGATCCCACGCAACCGGCGCAGCAAACACGGCCCACAACAAGTGTTGCGCGGCCCAGTAGAAGGTGCTGACCGGCCCACCACTGGGCAGTGTTATTCGTTAAATAACTAGATTTCTAATTGAACTCTGATGCAAGATACACTTGATATTACAGGCGCGGGCTACGAATACGATTTAGTATGATTGTATGCCGGTTATTCTATTCTTGTATAGTGAAATGATACAACATAGGTCTACAACAGTGGTGTGACTGACGGGGAGACCTGATCGTGAAGATCGAATTACAGAATGCACTGCTGGTTCACTGCAGTCAATTCACGACCATATGCAAACGGGAAGGTTTTTGCATGAGAGTGAAAACTGTTAGTCATGAAATATTTGTTACTGCCCCGACGTCTGGCGAGTCTAGTTTTTTTTCAGAACTGGATCAGATTTTTTTTTAATTTGACGGGATTTCAATTTTCCCTGAAACCAAAGTAAAAAAGCAGAAAGTTTTTCGTTTTCGTTCAAACGGTTCGACGACAAAAAACCTTCAACCTTTCGCTGTTTGCACACTATCATCTCCATTACGTCCGAATTGCCACGTTTAATTCCGCAACTTTTAGCAAAAACTTTGTCTGACACAAAGTCTTCTTTTTTCCTAAAATACATATTTTTTAGCAAAAAATTCAAAGCACTGATATTATGATTTTAAACGTTTTGCAGCGAATAGGGAGGAGAGGGCGGCCAACTCCACAGACCCTGTTTCGATTGCGTATTTCCACCAAGTAACGTGTGCAATTTTTGTAATTGATTTTATGACGGTTAACCGCGAAAGCTTCAATCAAGCAGGAAATCTGCTTAAATTTTCGTTCTGATAGCAGTTACTTCAACCATATGCGTAACAAAACGTGACTTTCAAAAATTTCTATTTACGAGAAAGCGTTTACACAAAGTTTTGGAATTCCCATGGGGTGGGTGACGACGCATTGCTGGCGTTGTGTGGAAATATCCAGCCTTCGTCAAATGTGTCGCTTTCTTGAGAAAATATGTTGTATTCCTTCACACATTCCAACTGAACATTTGTCGTGCTGCCGTTGACATCGCAGAAATCTACAAAAGCAGCCCGTGAACCTCATACAAGCTATGGACGTCAAAGTAGTTTCCTGCTTTGTGATTTAATAACGATAAATCGAATTTATCGACGGTTTACGACGGAAAAAGCAATATTCATCCGTTTATCAAACAATTTATACCAGCCTGTGAATGTAAGGGTATTTTTAATTATAAATGTTACAAAGCTTGTTGGTGATTTTGAGATGATACGCAGCCTTTTCATCAGTATGAATAGAATTCTCTTCTTTATGTCAGTACTTGCAATGTTAAATTGCAGTGGAATCGATTGAAAATTGCGTTTATTGCTTCACACAACAAATAGTGCGTCGTACTGCTATGGCAACTGCAAAGCAGAACTGAAAGAAGCGCGCGACAGCTGTGTTGTAGTGTTGCGTAAACGCTGAATCAAAAGACAAGACCAGGCTGTTTTTTTCAGTGAGCCTCTGGCACCATCTAAACAGTCTGGTGTTGCTTCGGGTCTCACCATTTTTCACCCTCACTTGGCGCAGACGTGCTGGACCAACGACGAATGACTCGCGGTTGCTGAGATACCTGCTCTCCAACCACGTCACGCGTTTCCGGTTGTACCAGTTGGACGCGTGAAGGCCGGGTATCAAAGTTTCGTTTGTCCAGGACCAGAAATCATCGACAGTTCGAATCTGGGAGGAAGGGCAAAATGTGAACGTGCGCGAAATTTCACGCCGTTATTTTTGGACTTTGAATTGTTATTAATGGCTGACAACAAACTGTTTTTATCACTTAAGTACAAATGTAATTATCGAGTCTCTCAGGGGATCGGCGAAGAACGCGTCTTGAAGCTGACAGAAAAATTAAACACAAAACAAGCGATCATGTCAGTTCATACTGCAGTACGTGTGCAATACTCATTCAACCTTATGGAGCGCTCACGTCAGCAAATGGTAATTCCCCGTTCTTGATAAACACGTCGGAGATGGACTTGTGCATTCTGTACGACTGAGCATCTTTCGTTATATTGGCCGCAGCCAGGATGAGCAAAACGTAGAGCAAGTACGTTGCGATGTCATGTATGGTCGCCACCATAGACTTCTGGTGTTCTCTGGCATTACGTGCCTCCTGTAACTCTTTTGGGTCTGGTGTGCGTATTTTCAAAGTTTCGTCTGAAAAGGAACAAAAAAGGAAGTAACGCAGTCAGTGCCATTCACAAGAGTACGGAACGAAACAAACAAAAATGTTGTGAATTACGAATAACGATCAATCTCATTCAAAACTCACAACGTTCGACTCAGCTTACCAAAATCGTCATCAACTGGACATCGCATAAGCCAGTCTTCTTCTTTTTGTCTGAAGTCGTCAGCATTTACTTTCATTCTTCCTGTGTTTTCAACAACCTGGCTTGCTTTCTCTTTAGCGAATCGGTTGATGAAAACAGAGACGAGGACAGCGACAAGGACGACCTGTCGTTTGTTTGCAATGCACTTTAAATAATAAAAGCGCTTCACACATTAAGGAATTGCACTTTTTTCGCAAGGGTACAAAGCTATTTTCAACAATGACAATATCATTTTTTGGGGAACTAACTTTTGAAACAGCAGTTAAGCAAACACAAAATTTTTAATGGACTTTTCCCAGCAATGACACCAACTTATGTGGTACAACGCAGCATTTATTTGATTGTGCACTAACAGCGACTCACTCAGTGGCCGTGGATCGAGCACCCAACCTACACAATTGAGAGGAGGGCACTCCACTATTAAGCTATTTGTTTATTGGTTCCATGCTTATGCGATTGCAATACCGCTGGGTTAATGCAACACATGTTTGTATTTTACGACTAATTATTGCTCTCTTCAGGTTTTCGTTGTAATTTTAAAACTGGGCCTTTGCTTTTGTGTGCTTGCATGGGCTAATAGGTTTATTACGTTGCGTTATGTTTTAGACGTAGTTCCGTTTATTATTTATTTTTCGTGTTAGTTTTTGGCAATCCACTAATACTTTCAAGCCTCTGCATGTCCTCATCTCATTGTCCTATTCAAATAAACCCGGAAATAAGGTGCATATCGATTTTGTTTTGATAAAATATGCTGCACACGCTTCTGCGTTCTCTGCCCAAATAAAATCAATATATCTTTTCAAACATAAAACTCACTTTGGCAGGTTGAACGATGAAGACCGATTGTGTGAAGGAAAGAAATATTGAGAACAACCAGTCGTTAGACTTGGTTGGTCCCCAATCAATGCTGTAGATGAAGACGAACGCGGCGCTAGTTGCTGAGACAATCACAAGTAGAGCCCATCCAACGTATACGAACCAAGGAGGCAACGTACGCTCCGCAAAGCTTAGATCAAACGGTTGTTGTTAATTGTATCGATTAAACGCTTGCAAGCAACCTTATAATAACATACTTTGACTTTCCTGGATCTTTTCCGTTAAAATTGTCTTGTTGATTTTTCGCTTTGTTCATCGGAATCGACGTCTTGCGCATTAATTTTCGGACATTTTTATCCAAAGCAATTTCCCCCTTACGAGGCTGTACGCGCCGAAATATCTATGAAGAAGAATCAACCTTGCTGAAATAACTAGTTCAGGGTGGTCCAAGACTGCGAGCATGAAGGCCACATTTCGATTTGAGGAAAACTTTGCGGGCCTCAAACAGAGGAATTCCATTGCGATTAGGAGACTGGTTTGCTGTTCCAGCAGACCTAATGTTTGCTGTACGCCTAACGCAATGTTGGATTCTAGGGTAATTTTCACTTTGAAGTTTTCTGTTACATTGTTTGGGATTCAAAATAGAGACTTTCTGCTAAAAAAAGGTACACAACACGCCAACAAAATAACAAAACAAATTATTGTTTCTTGGTTTTGGTTACTACATCAATGTCCCCGTTAATTTTGGTAGTCGACAGACTCAAGCAGGCATCCAGGTTTTCACCAGTCATTCTGTTCCATGTGTCGCTCTTGGTCAATCTGCGTTATTGACGTTAGTAGTACTGTAGTTAACCAGTTAAGTTTCGATTTTTAATTATTGGACGTATCACCTTAATTTATTTAACCAAACAGCTTCCAACTGTTACGCACCATAACCAACGTGGTGACGTTCGCGTAGGTCATAGGTTTGTTGTACATGTCGAAAACTTCGTTGATTGTTAAAATACCAGATTGTAGCAACGGGACTGTAACAATGTTTTGAGGACTATGCTATATTTTTTGTTTATATGAGTGCTGTAACGCCTGTGACTTGTGCAGATAATATTTTGATGAAATTTGTGTTCAAATAAACTCGGTATTCATCTAAAAATATGCATGATGCAAAAATCGTCCTTATCTACGCTATATGTACAACGGAAAAGGGTATTTTTGGGGGAGGGATGCTGGACAGACTTTGGATAGGACACTTAACGGACCTTGCCTAGGACGCTCCGGCAATTTTAAGATGTGCAGAGGCAATGCACGTTCACCAAATACAGTCGGTCGGCAAATTTGCAAAAAAGTCGCGCCACAATTGATTGACCCTGGAAAGAATATTTTGGCTTTTCATTGCGACTTTTGCGATACCTCGCGAACCGCTGAAGCTACAGTACGTCAACATATAAGACATTGTAAGCAAAGTTTTTTAACGACACATCCTTTGTTGTCTTAAAGGCGTATTTGTGATGTCGGGCAGGGGAAAAAACGATCTTGCTGCAAAACATTGGTTTTATTCAACTACCTGTGGAGGGAAAACAAAAAATGGCAGAAAATTCGTTCTGTACACAAAATTCAACCATATCTAAAACTTTTAAAAAATGTAGGCAAAAAAACTCCACATGTGTTTGGGGGTCCAGGGAGAAAAGTTTTTGGGGGCGTTTTTATCATTTTTCGTCTTTGAAGGGCCATATCACCAGTTCCATATAACGAAACAATCTGAAACTCGTAGAACATGTTGACATTAACGTTTTACAAAATACTACCAATTTGAGTAAAAATAAAGAGGAAAAAAGTCATGGAAATTTAAAATATTGACAGAAATTCCACAAAAAGTTGACAATGCTTTTATCAAAAATTTTGAGTTTTTTAGGATTTTTCGCCTTTATTTGGATGGTACACTCTCAAAATGCTTTTGGCAAAAGTTTTGACGGAAAAACTGAAAAATCGTATTTTTCCAAATTTTGAAAAAAAATGCATTTTTCGGCCAAACATTTTCTTCGAAAAGCAAGGATGAGTGACTTTTTTGGTGTTTGTGGGTTAATTGTGATCCTTGGCAGGAGTCCAAGCCAAATAAGCGTTTCGAAAATGGTGACAGGTAAGTGTGAAGCCGATATTTTGAAAATAACCGACAATTACCAAATATTGCTTGCGAATAAACAAAAAAACTGCATTTTTTTCTGAAACTTCAAATGCAAACATATCTTTTTGGGGGCTTATCAAAAAGATCACTCGTAAACATTAATTACAATGTCTTATTTGTCGATCTTGCTAAGAGTGGTTCGCGAGTTATGGCAAAAACAGCGCTAAAAAGCCGATAATCGGCTTCTGCTGTACTTAAAAAGCAGAATGATGTTTTCACACCTCTGACACTTTTTTTGACACTCATTTTTTGTTAATGCAACATTTGACTAAGATTACTTCCACAATGCAAATCTTCTAATCTTACTTGCAACTGAATTACAGAGTCTATACTTGCAACAATTTTTAATTATCAAACACAAACGCATGGTTTGTGGTCAGAGAAGGCCTAGCCTAGAGGTTAGTTATTGTAACGTTATAAATCGTGAATAGATATTGTTACCCCATAATAGTTGCATAGTGACCGGCAATTCAATGGTGTGTGACTTACTGCAGCTGTGTGGCTAATACACTGTATTTATGGTTTCGTGAAATGTCCGGCACACACAAAGTGTTCGCGGGCCGCATGCGGCCCGCGTGCCGCGTGCCAGGGTTTGGACCACGCTGAACTAGTTTATTAACGCAGCTCAAAATAAAGAAGGAATTTTACTGAATAGACTGTGATATTGGTCCAGCTTTGTTAAAAACAGTTTTAAACACTACCACCTCCATACGAAGGTTGGATGTTAGGTATGACGATTTGGTAAAAAGCTCATGAAAAGTTTATATTTTAACTTTAACTTGAAAAGAGATCTAAGAAAAACGAAAACATTTTACACTTGAGAAGGTGAACTGCCTCACGTGGAAGCGGACACAATAAAACGTTCCGAACTAAGCTGCAGCGAGAAAGTGTCAAATCGCGAAAGATACACGAGATGGCGCATGCAAAAGCCTTTACTTTGTCACTTCTTGCAATTTTCCATTTATAGGAATTTTACGGCTATTTAAGAAACAGTTTTGGATTATACATACAAAATACCTACCTGTATAAGAAGCATGTTGACAGGCAATGCAATAAGGGAGGCTTCAATGCTTATAATGAGCTGCTGTACAGTGAAGGAGATGGGACCTGGTTTTACAAAAAAGTTGGTGAAAAAAGTTAACACGAAAAACTTCTCGATTTGTTCTACCTTTCGTTCAATATTCTCTATTCCAGAATAAACGCAAAAACACCTGGTCAGGATTCAGTTTTTTTTCTAATTGTTTGCTGCGCGCATCTGTTGCGGGTTTGATTTAAAACGAGACAAACAAGAATTGGGTTTAAGAATTTATTTTGTGCAAAAAATAAATATGGTCACACACACAAACTCACGAATGTACCATGTCCCAGACATCACGTTAAACCTTACCAATATTAAATCTTCCCTGCTGCCCACTGTCTTCACTCTCTTTTCCAAAAAACATGGCGCTCGTCAGCATCGTTGTAAGCGTTAAAGCAAGTGCACAAGAAAGTCTTTGGACTCGGGTAAAGGAACTTTTAGTTGGGCGAGAGAATACTGCAAATACGTAACGATTAAACGTGTTAGTTTCCTTAACCATCATAAGTTAAAATGTGTTAAAACATTTCAGTGAAATTTACGTGAAAACCAGAGATGACCGTCACTCATATCTTGTCGCGTTGAAGACGAAAACAGATTTCGGAAACTGCCAATCTCGCAGTCACCAGCAACAGGAAGAATTCTTTCGACTTTTCCATCCGCTTCGTCGACAGCCAACCAATTGTTGCAAAAAAAGTGAAACCTGAAACAGGATACATATGATTATAAAAAATATTATTTTCTCATCTCCAAGATAAACATTTGTATTTTATTAACTTTCCCAATTCTCAGTCTATTTGGTGACCAAACTTCTTATGGCATCACCGTGGATTCAAACTATACAATACAGGGAATTTCAGTCAGGAAAGCACACACCAAAAGTTAATCAACAAAGCATTAATTTCAAGGCGTCAAATAATCTCACATTTTGCTGGTCTGCAAGTCTGTAATGACCACGTGATCAAGATACCAAGAAGCACAATCATCCTTCCCTGAGTTGTCATGCCAAATCCTCATGCCATCTAAAGATCCAAGCGATTCCTCTGTTGACATCAAGAACATTCTCACACTCCCCCGCGCGAACACCTGGAATAAGCAAAAGAAGTTGACAGGAATTGGAGAAAATAAGATAAGTTTTTTTTGCATTCCACGTAGTAGGTGACTTTGCTTCTTGTATTGTTTTTAGAAGTTAATTCAATTCAACCACCGCTTTCACATTTTCCAGCAGAAACAGAAGCAGATAATTACTGAGATCAACTCTAGCAGTTTGACTCGCAGAAACAACCTTGAAAAACATAACGTTCACTTCTTGAAAGCAACCCGTGAAATTCCAATTAACACAAAGAGTAGTTGAAGTTAAAGCAACTGATGCGCACAATAAGCTGAAATCAGTTTGAAATTTTGTGAATGGTAAGTCCGCCACACGCACCTCTACGTACTTTAATACCCTCCATTTCACCTCAACTACTCTTTGTGTTTATTGAAACGATATATGTGTCCTGTTATTTAAACGATATATGTGTCCTGTTATTGAAACGATATATGCGTCCTGTTATTGAAACGATATATGTGTCCTGTTATTGAAGCGATATATGTGTCCTGTTATTGAAACGATATTTAGTGTCCTGTCATTTAAACGATATATGTGTCCTGTTATTGAAACGATATATGCGTCCTGTTATTTAAACGATATATGTGTCCTGTTATTGAAACGATATATGCGTCCTGTTATTTAAACGATATATGTGTCCTGTTATTGAAACGATATATGTGTCCTGTTATTGAAGCGATATATGTGTCCTGTTCTTGAAACGATATATGTGTCCTGTTATTGAAATGATATATGCGTCCTGTTATTGAAACGATATATGTGTCCTGTTATTGAAGCGATATATGTGTCCTGTTATTGAAGCGATATATGTGTCCTGTTATTGAAACGATATATGTGTCCTGTTATTGAAACGATATTTAGTGAATGTTTAGAGATTCGTAAAATCGGAGGCACAAAAGTCGCCTACATCAGCCGCCTTTAGTAAACCTCGCAAAAGTTGTCTTCAGCTGCAAGTTATCAAAGACAGTCTGGCTTGCATGAAAGAATCTTCCAAGAACAAACATTATAATATATCGCTTGTCAACATACGACATGTGCACTTTTGCAATCATGTAAAGAAAAGGCAGCCTTAACTAGTTTCGTGCATCAATATTTTGATTCCTAAGTCGATTTGGAACCACGCGGTTTGTTCATAACTTCAATGCATAACTCTATGCATTACCTTGAATTTTGAATATTTAAATCCTAAAAGCAGAACAGCATCAGCAGAAAGATTTTCCTCACCCGCTTTTAGACGCTCGATTTTTGCAAAACTCAATTTCAGGCGACAGCAAGCAGAGGTATTGATTCACAAAACTGAAGCGGATTCTAAATAAAGTTACATGGAGCGTTGAAAGGATCGCTTCGCATTGCTTTGCATGAGCGATTGCAAAGTCGAGAATTTTATGACTGATTACGTTGATAGCAAGCACAAATAAATCTGATCAATCACAGAAAATGAAATATGATGCTATTCGATGGGATCAACATTTTGAAAACACCGAAATCTTTCACAGCTTAAGTAACAGCATGCTTGTGTTCCATTTTATGAACTACTCCTTACATTTTAATGTCGTAGCAATGGAATCTTACGGAACAGAGTGGGCGTCAGTTTAAAACTTTTTTTTTCAGATGTCGTTTTATTTATTAACAAACAGCCACCAATGATGGATGGCCAAGGCCTGAAGAGATCATTGGCAACGCAAATGTTAACAAAAGTAGGGACGCACATACAAACACAATACACAAACAAAACAGTACAAACAGAAAACATGGTAGATGGTGAGGTTGTATTAAAAGGGTGGGTGCTTTGACAAAAACAAACACGTCTGCTTAAACAGGCATAAGGACGGATTTTTAGATAGTTCAGGATGTCCAATGAGCAGTAGTTTGATTAGTTCAGCGCGATTTAGTAAATTCAGAGTGGGAAAATATTTTTACTTCAACAAGAATCTTAGAAACATTTGTTACAAATCTTACAAACAAAACTCATTTCAGTGGTAACTTCTCAAAAATAAAATATTGCACATGGAGCAACTGGTAATAACCTAAATTTACTTTTGCCTGCTTTCGCATGACCAAATGAGAGAGAATCAAAATGCGTGATCAACAGTTACATACATTATTAGGTATCCTGAATCAGAAGGTGTTGCACAATATCAGCAGTACGTCTGTAATTGGGTTTTCTTACCGTATTTTCATCGTCAGCCAGACGGCGAATTCTTGTATGTGCGTTATCTCCACTTAAAACGAAGTAAATTCTGCTGGCGCTTTTGGCATCACGGTGCCAGCCGGTGTGGACGGATAATTGGTAGTAGTATTCACTGTGAAGCTTATTGTCAATCATCAAGGCCACTGACCACTGAAAATCAAAGCAGTAGTTCGAACAACAGATATATGAACGAATGTTTCATGATACTCGCTTTGAACTCCAATCGAAGTGTCACGAGTGGTCTGCGACGCCCATCTCCGCTTACTTGCGCCGCGGGCCACGCGGCTACTTTCGCAGTGAATGCTGCACTGGTGGTGAGTCAATGGCAGCACCACGTGTAAAGTTTCCCTTGCACTCACCAATGTCTCTGAGCGCGAAGCTGGGATCATGGCTGTGGAGCCGGAACTCAAGTTCCAGGCTACCGCTTCAGCTCCAGGCATCTGATTTGTTTTGGCTCCGGCTCCAAAACGATTTGGTCCAGTGAAGACAAAAAAACAATGCATTATTTGTGCAACTGGCTTGCCCACAAACTACAGTATGTCTGTGGGACCGGAACCAAAATTTCAGGCTCCAGCCCCGCCATCTAAAAGTTTTTGGCTCCGGCCATTCAAATCTGCTTGTGTTCCGGCTTCACAGCCCTGGTTGGAACCGACAATCGAACAGCGCCGTAGCCGGTACTCACATATAAGCAGATAATATATTGCGGCGAATCACTGATGACAGTCAGTACATACACACGCACACACACGCTGCTTCAGAAATTACCTTTTTAACATCTGCTTTGTCGTATCGGCGGCAAACCACAACACCGACGACGTACACAACAAGCAGAAAGATTAATGTGAGAAGAACTGCCAAATTGTCTTTGAGATTCTAGACAAAAGAAATTTGTAAATTATTTTCGAAAAGTGTCAAATCAAAATGTTTGATATGCAAATCAAATTAAATAGTTTTTAGTTTGAAACATATTAAACAAAAAAGTTCACATCAACAATTGTTTCATGGAAATTATGTTCTTTTTTAGAAAATGTATTGTAGATGTCCCACCCAAGAAAACCATAATTCATAGTTCAAAGAAGATCAATAATGTAACAAAAACCACTTTCTTATGACGATTTCGTTTGAATAATAAACAACATTTATTGCGAGAAATACACTAGCTAGCATAGATCACTTCTTCATGAAGTTCACCCCAAGCTCTTTGAATGACTGTGTACAGTCGTAAACTGCTGTGTAGCAGTCAAGTTTTCTTTCTATTTTTGTGTAAGGTTTTCTATAGTCGCCTTCATGTGAGGCGCTGATTTCGTGGCGGTCCACCTGTATGAGCTGTTGGAGTTGAAGATGTAGCAGGTAGAATGAGGAGGTAGGTTTGCTTCGTGAACTGTCTTGTACATCGCGGATGGTTCAGTTGTTTGGCAGTCGTGTAAGCGTACAATAGCGCTCTATTGTTGGCTTATATTTTATTGGTTTCTTAAAAAATCGCTGTAGATGATCACTGCAAGCCCCATTTAGTCTTTTTTAACCTTACTTTGAATCTCAACCTGTATTGCACCGTCTCATTCAGCATTCAATTTAAATCTCCACGTTGATAGGTTGAAAATAAACTTAAACTGTAAAAATTTACAGCAACCACAATCACGGTCAATGGTTGGGCAGGGAGAGGCTAAATGTGCTGAAACGTGGCAGTAGCAGGCGACTGCAAGATCGTAGTAATGTCGTCATCTACATTTTGTATACAATCTTACTTTTGGCTTCTTGCGTGGTCAAGGGTTGCAGATCAAGGACGTCTAGCCAATGAAATTTTAATTTATAAAAAAAAACCATAAAATCGTTGCCACAATTTTCCATATGTGGGCAAAATTTTTAACTTAGTTTGAAACCAAGCCTTATCGTAGATCGGTGATACTAATTAAAATGAATACAAAATGTTTCAATTTTGCACAAAATTATTAAGACGTTTTCTCATGAGGTTAAAAAAAACAGGAAAAGTTTCTGCCACGTGCTCTTTCTCTAATTGAAACCAAAGCTTTTGCATGGAAACAATGCGTGTTTTGCACAGTTTAAGATAAATCATTTTTAATTGCCCAACCGTGTTTACCAGAGGGTCTAACACAGTCAAGCATACCAAAAAAGCAAAAGAATGTTTTGGTATATCAAAGAAAAATTGCCAACAAAACAGATGAGTGATTTTGCACGCGTTTCACAGCGAAGTATAGAGTATATTAAAAACTTGTAAGGGTTTTTTTACGAAATCCGCGTTATCGCAGTTGTTTGAATTTCCAGTGTATGAAACCTATCCCCCAAATGCCCAAATGCATTGCTGAGCGTCCCTTTCATATATAAACGCCACACAAAATTGAATGTTTTGGGTTTTTGACCTGGGATACGTACTGCAGGGTTGCATAAAGTAATCTGTTTTGTCTATTACAAATTTAACCATGGCCACTTGAAAAGTTGCGTTTAGAATGTCAATGCTCTGCCTTAATTTTTTACAATCGGTTGGGTCATAACGTAAAGTGTTTTTCGATGCATTACTTTAAAATGTCACAGTTGGATAACTAACACTGCAAAACAAATTCGGCATACTTGAATTTTGCTGGAAAGAGATGCAAAGTCAATGGGGTTGGGCGCCACTATGAATCCTGCTCCAAATGAAGTCAGATGTTCGCAGAAACAAACGACTTTGCTTGAATCGGTTTCCGAGCTGACAGAACAGCCTATGCAGTGAAAACAAGAACTATTATAGATTTCAGGCAACACGGTTGGTAGGCTACAGTGGAAAATCGCTTCCAGAGCTGTACCGGTGGTCTCCCATTTCTCTGTTGATTCATTCCAGAATCGACACGATGTGATCAATGTATAGATCGTGTAGTTTCGCAGAGTCATGTTCTCGTTTCTTGTGACGTTCCCGTTAAAGTCTGTCGAGTAAACACAGATGAAAGTACCGGAAGAGAAAGTTGTTGAATACGAAAACAAGTGGAATGAAAAAGGTCGGAGTTGAATAAAAATGACATAATTCAACTCAAGGAAATGAAACATATTTCCGTGGTGCATAATGTGTTGGCCGTATCTGTGGAAAAATACATCGTACAATACATCTACAATATTCCTTATGTGTTCAAAACTGTAAAAAGTGTTTTATACTGATGAAAAAGGTAGAGCTGTTCTGAATACAATCTCTGAGACAAAGTAGACGGATTTGGTGGAAGGTTTTCTGAGATAAGGTAAAGGTATTTGATCATTAAGCGGTTTCATTTATCTACTTTGCATGGGTTTATCCCTGTAGAAAAAGCCACACCAAGCTTTTTATAAAAACGGATTGATATTTAGAGCGCCATGACTGGCGTTGGCCAGTGTAATCTTAGACCTCATCGACCTGTTGTAAAAGTAACAACAGGTCGACACAACTTTCTCACTTCTTTTCACACATAACCTGAGCTTCAGACAGAAAAACGAACCTAATTGGTGGATCCCAAACACGTAGCGACTTTTTTCTGACAAGTCAGATCCATTCATCCGAATCCGGTACGGATTTCGAGGGTCGTTCTCGTAATCAGGCAACTCTTTTATGAAGGAGTTATTTTCAACCGTTGGAAACTCCGTTAGGCTGTTAAGATAAGCATATCAGTTAAAGAACAATAAAATCAATCATAAAGTAGCTTTCAGATTAAGTTCACAGTTTTGCACCCAGTTATCTCTAAGTGTTTAATGCATAACTCTAAACAAACGTTGCAATTTTCCACTTCTTACATGAAAAATTATTATCATTATCAAATGTGATGGAGACGAAAGTCCCAAGCTTTTTTTTTCTAAAGCAGGGGTATACAACCTACGGCCCGAAGGCCAAGTCCGGCCCAAGAAGCCATTTCATCCGGTCGCAAAGGCACTTTGTCAATAATGAAAAAATAATATATTTACGAAAAATTTGTTGATTTCGTAAAATGTGACTTATCCCGAAACCATCACATTAAGTAAGATGTTCGGCCCTCGAACTGTTGCGTAATAGTTTATATGGCCCTCGGACAAAAAAGTTTGGAGACTTCTGTTTCAAAGTGAACTGCTCATACGTAGATAGAATAAGCTCATGTCGTAACGGTTTTAACTCTTGGTCACTGTGAGTAATTGAAGAAACGAGGTCCACTTTATGTTGACATACTTTGGAAAAATGTTGACGATTACAATTGAAAACTGCGAAAGTAATAGTTGCGTTTCACCATGAAACTTAGGATTATGTGACTAGAAGATTTTTCGCAAGGCTACTGCAACTTACTTTTCTGTAAGCAGAAAATAGATCCTGAGAGATATGGAATGCATCATCTCGGTCTGCTGCGGGATCACACTCAGGAAAACAACGTCGTCACTGTTTCCCGAAGTGAGCTCATGATAAGACATATTTTCGACACCAGAAGGTGAAAAATCGAACGATTGGGGAGGAACAGAAGAAAGATCATTTCCAACAGGAATTTCCAATCGAAACAAACTGAAAGTTACAACAAACACAACTAACGTTCTTTGCAATTTTACCATAGTCTCATAACGTTCATATTTGAAACTACAGTATTATGCGAGAAGCGACCAACTACATTTTTACCTCATTTTCGTGACTATGGTAGAGTAAAGTCGCAAAAGGCTTAATGTAAACAAGAAAAACGTTTTGTAAAACAATGATGTAACAAAGCAAGGTATTAAAACAAAACAGTTTTGTGGGTGACTTTTTCAAAATTACTTCAAGTGTACGCTCATTATCGATACAACTTCTTTTGCATACGTCTAAACGTGACGTAAATGGCGGTACTCTTCTTAATTATCCAACTGAAAACTTGACCAAATTTTATCCAACATGTTTGTTCTTCTATTTTTGGTAAACTGCCATAACATATAAGTATGAATTTGCTGTCACGCAAAAAAGTTCGCTATATCTTACCTGCCAGATGAATTTTGAAGTGGGTTTGAACCATTCGGGAATTTCAAGGAAAAACTAACCACAGAAGACCTTACTTGGTCTGCACTTTCATCCCAAATAAACGGATTGTCATCCAAAGTCAAAAGCTAACAAAAAAAGATTTTGAGAAGCAAATCAACAATATTTAATTTCATTAAATCATGTTTCAAATTCGTGTTTCTAAACTTTCTAGCGTTCTTGTACTGTGAGTTGTCAGAACACTGAGCCTTCACCAAACTTTCACGTTCAGGAATAACGTAAGAGTTAATGAACGTGGCGGAAAATTTGCGTTTGATTTTCAACTTGCACCTTTCAAACCGTGAAGCTATGTTTTTTACCCTTACAGGACATGACTTTATCTTCTTCTTAAAGACGCGTTCAAATCAAAAAGTAATGGCACGCTATTACACACACGACGGCCTTTCATAGATTACGGAACAACAGCAAACGTACCATTATTTGGCGTTACGCGTGTCAAATACTGGAATCAGATGGGAAAGTCCGAAAAATGTCGGTTTTGTTTTGCACCAAAATCATGTGAGCTGCTTTTTATGAAAAAACTTTGTTCTAATAAAGCAATTGTTTTCACCTTGGGATCAGGGAACCTCTAGGTGTCCGCGAGGTATATCCCCATCTTATATGATAATTACACTGGTCAACAAAATTTTGGTGTCGGTTAAAGTAACTATTGCACAACTAGGATGATGTCAGTTCACTGATTAGAAATCTGGAATCACAACTTCCTGGTTATGTCAGGTTTTGAAGATAGTGAATTTTTTGGTACTGCACTAATTTTTGATTGGGTTCTTGGACAGAAAATTTACAGTACTCAGGTGTTCGCGTAGAGAAAATGGTGTCGAGCCGTCTTTCTATAGTGTATTAAGTGTTTATTACGCAATTGTTTAATCCTACACTTCTTTTAGGTATAGGGACGCCGGAACATCGGTAGGGCAGGGGGGGCAGTGAAGAAGTTGAGGGCAATGGAAACTTTTGAAAAAAAATCGTTACCAATTGTGCTTGCTACTGTTCAACAACAATGCTGACCTCAAAAATACTAAAAGAAACCAGGCTATGGCAAAATTTGTTTCGATTCGATCTTGATAAAACATAAAATTACTCATGATGCTGTTATGAAAAAAACACCTCCGTCCCCGTTGCCCCTCTTTCAAAAGGTCAGGGGGAAATACCCCGCTATCCGGCGTCCCTACTTACCGCTATCAGCAGTCACTGTCTCGCTGCATTACCTGCCAAGATGTCTGCGTTCAACAGTTACATGTGGCAAAACGCCTAATATCGTAACTTGAAGTGAACATTACAAGATTTGTTGCCATTTCATTGTTACACAATAAAGACCAACAGTAAAACAATCCGCTCGCAAGTTTCGCAACCTGCCACTGCAGGCAGAGGTGTGGACATTAGCGAACTGTAACCTCATCATTGCATGACACCTGAACAGTGAGTCTGGCTCTTGTGCAGTGTGAGTGCCACTGCGTCAAATAAAAGCTGACCTCAAATTTTCTAGAAAATTTGGTTCTTAGTCTCACTTTCTAGTGGAGCGCAAATGCCGTTTTCGCCCCTCCTGCGGGCGCCCACGGTTTTGATGTACCACGCTTCCGAAACTGTTTGTTGAATTTAGTGTAAAAGCACACCCATAAATAAATAATGGTCATTCTTTTCGCATTTACATGTTCAACTACAACGGTGACCTCAAAAAAATAACACAAATTATAGAAAACCAGTCTGAATTTTCTGTGTGCGCGAATAGCTGAAAAAAAAAACATTGAGAAGTTTGTTTATTTTTATTCGAACCAAAAATAGTCGATGATTTTTCAACCCGAAGCGAAACTCAGCTAGAAGATTTAAACCCTTGTGCCATCCTATAGCGTAACCTTGAATGTAAACTTCAACTTTAAAATCCAAAAACGTATTTCTTTAAAATACCTCAAACTATTTCGAGGCCAGGTACAGTTAAACATCAACCATTATTTAGAAATATTCTTGTCCACATTTCCGAGCCATTCATCACGCATATTTCACCTCTGCGTCAATGCCCCCTCCATCAGATTCATCTCCGGCGTCCTCGCAGTTACCCAGGTTGACATTGCTGGCGGCCAGGATACTTGTGAGAGGATCGGGCGCTGCCCAAGCAAATGTGGACAAAAATAATTTAAAGTGTCTGATTTATTTTTGATGGTCTGTACTCTGTATCATTAGATTTTACTTACAAGACGTTCCATCTCGATCGGTTCCACTTTCAGATATTTCTTCTGAGCACATTTCTGACTTGCCAATACGTTTGCTTTTAATTTCAATTCCATCAGCTTGCACGGTAGTGGCCGGCTCTCCTGGGACCTTTTGCGTGAGGACAGCGTCAGACAACAAAACCATCGAACGGAATGCTGATAGTCCGACTGTTCTCGACTGAAGATAAAGAACAATGATGAAGGCTCAAGAGTTAGTAATGAAAGGTAATCAGTCACTAATCAAACAAATTGTCTTCACAAAATTTCTCACCAAGGACAATTATTCGCCTTGGCATAGCTTACTGCAAACAACCATTGTCTTTCCACGAAATCGACAAACGTTGTGAACAAGGAACTTGGTGGTCACCATGACATTACTTATCACGATGCAAGAGTCCACAAGGGTAACTCGTTTGGTGAGAAATTATTTGTGGTCGCAGATGTCGCGGTGATAAAACATTTGTGGTGAGAAATGTCACGATGACAGATTGTTTGCGGTAGGAAAGTCTTAGCAATCGTTGATTGGTGACAATTGCCATGGAATGGAATCGTTGTTAAAAGCAAGATTTGGATTTACGTATGTTTGACAACCCTTCGCACAAACAGCTGAGAATAATGGGCGCAGACTTGTTTTGAAATTAAACTGGTAAATAAGAAAATATACAAAGCTATCCATTAACCTTTTGAGAAAGCAGCTTTAATACTTTCTCAGGGATTCCATGAAAAATTTTGTGGTGAAGTGGTAAATACCTGTTCTTGATTTTTTTTATGTTTTTGTTCTTTCTGTTTTTGAAGCTCATTTCTTCGTTTCACTCGATCCTCCGGAGAAAGAAATTGTTCGTAGTCATCGGTGATTGCTCTCGATGACACTTGTGCCTGTGGTTTCAAGGAAAACGAAGGAAGACTGACCAAGCTTTGACCTGGGTCGACTGCCTCAGCGTTGTCCAGTACTTGCTGCCGGGCAGCCTTGACCACGTTTTCCAATCCAACAACAACCACTGAAGCTGTCTCGTGAACATTTTCAGTAGATTTGGTTAGAGACAGTCTGAAAGAAAACATTGGAATTGGTCAGAGATTAAAAGTTCCTTAAAAATAAAAAGCAGGTTGTACACGTATTGTGGTTTCACCCAGTGTAGCACAGTCAGGTTAAATGGATTCTGGAAACGATTTACTTTTTTCTAGTTGAAAGACAACATTTCAAGTTTCCATATCTTGAGGAGACAACTTATCATGCAGCGTTTTTCAGCAGTGTTCTACAAAAACATTGATAGCAACAAGCAATCATGCGTAAATTGAAGCTTGCATCATACGTTGCATATGCAAGTATACAGTCGCAAAATACACCATAAAATTTTTGCGGAAAAATAATGTAATAAATCTACGGGAATTCCTGATCTTATTTACGTAACTATATCCAAGTTCCAAGAAACTGTCCAACTACGAAAACAAAACTTCTCAAATGTTAAGGTTATATAATTTTTACCTAGACAAAGATTCCGATCTTTCCCCAAGTGCTTCTGTAGCTTTTCTCTGTGTTGTCTCATCAACTTCTCTTGCTACATCCACAAGACTAGCGATCGAGCCACACGACTGCTGTATGCCTGGTGTGTACAAACGCGTCAACAGCAAGGACAGCCGTTTGCCACAAACATTGTTGATCATCAATAATGTATGAAATTTAATTGCACGCTACACTAAAACATGATTCTGGTTTTAAGGCACAAAGTGTCAAATAAACCCTAAACTGTGAATGAAATAACTTGATTTTATGAAAGTTATAGAAGTCTTATGCTTTTCTTTTCTACAGATACGAATGCTTCTCCTTGGAAGTAGTTTGTGTAAATTCAAATGAAAACAGTGAAAAAGCAAACTATGCCACTGCTTGTAGAGCTTTTTTAAATCAAATTTTGCTTACCGTCAAGATCACTCTTTGGATCAATTTTTTCTACGACGGCATCCACAAGTTTATGCCTGAGGTTCAAGCGATCTTGCCGTTCTGATTCATCACTTAATTCTGATGACTCGTTGGATTCTGAGAGCTGCAAATGCGCCTTGTTCTAGTTAAAACACTTGTGTTTCTCGAACATGATGGTCTTTGCAAGTCTAACGAAAAGCGAACAGTGGACAAAACAAAAATATATAAGTTTCAGTGACAACTCACTAAAACGACATGCCAGCAAGGATTTGGAATTTATGATTCCTCACAAATCAGCTGTATTATTATCCACAAGCACAAATTAATGCAGATTTGTATGCGGTGACAACTTCAGAGCAGCGGTGCTGTGGTTTATCGACTGAAATATTTTGTTATTGTTGCAACAAAAAATGTCCTTCAACCAGGAACGGTACCAAGTTCACACCTAAAAGTTGAGGAAAAACTTTCCTTTTGATACAACTTTACCAAATGGAGGTATTTAGTTACAGCTTTCGTCATGTTTTCAAACAGAACATGCCTTTTCGTGGCTCCAGCAACACTAAGATCGTTAATCAAGGACTCTCAATCTCACGCATTGTATTTTTTCAGAAGTTTAAACTCTAAACCCGTTGAAAAGAACAGACAAACAAACGCTTCGGAAAAAGTTTTGACGCAACACACCTTTGAATTAAATCCTGGATAAACGGGAAACCCCAGGGTTTTGGACTTTGAAACCAACCTTCACACCAGCTGTTTTATAGACGTTTTTTGCCTTTACAGTGATAGGTTGGCTTTCTGATTTTTAGAGCTTTACATTTTTCTCTATGCCTTCCGCTCTGTGTTCTAAACACTGTGTGGTCAAGTGAGTCGCATAAATCTTTTGATAATTGTGTTTGAAATGCAATATCCATTCTCGTGTCTGACCTGAAGAAGATAGTTGTGGTTGATCTATCGAAACCTTAGCTTGGTTTTATCTGTATCCGTTAGTATCAGCAGAACATAGAATGCCGAGTGTTTGAAGAACACAACGAGACTTCGTACTTTCGCTCCAACATCGGCACCCACCCTCTTGGAATCGCCCTCCCAAGAACAGCGTGGGTCCTTCTTAACCGCCTCCGCACCGGTGTCGGAAGTTACCGTTCGTTTTTGCATAAATACGGTATGGCCTCTTCTGCGGCCTGTGAGTGTGGCGCAGCAGAACAAACCGTCGACCATGTTGCCCTTCACTGTCCCATCCATCGAACTCCCCATGGACTGCACTGACTGACCGTTCTGGATGATGAGACAATCGAATGGCTGCTCAACACCTGCCCCGAGATCTAGTGCGGCCAAGCAGGATTAAACCAACTCGCTAAAACGCTGAAGAAGAAAAAGAACAAAATTTTCGTTTCGCTGATGACTCCGAAACAGACAGAAGCCTCAATATGCTGCACTATACAACATTTCTATGTGAAAAATTGCTTTTACAGTTTTTCTCATTTGCAAAAGTGCATTTTCGAATTTTATGATTTTACAATTGTGTGATTACAAGTGTGGAAAATTTAATCCCACGTGCTCCATTACAGTGTGGAATCGACGCTCTGCTAAGACCCATAGCGTCATATTCGCAAGTGGCCGTTTTCTCCACATTGCCTCTGTGAACACTTATGGTTAACGCAGTTATATTGCGAGATAGTTCTGATCTGTATTGGGTATCTTGCTAGTTGTTGGCTACGCCTTCATGCGCTCGATCTCAACTTTTATCTGAATCGATTTAAGGAGAAGGCAACAGAACAATGACAAGACCGAATCTCAAGAGGTTGGTGCGGTCTGCAACGTGGTGGTAACTGATCGAAGTCCTTGCTTCGACTTCGCCAGCGCCGAGCTTCAGACTATTTACTTGAAAAAACAAGACCTGTACTATATTGCAATGGATAGGCTGGTCTCTTTGGTTAGTAATATTTTGAAATGGATGTTGGCATTCTACGCGCCGAGCACACTTTCCTGACGGATCCCAGCTTTCTATATGAATAAACAGGATCAGAAGCTTTTCTCTAAGTTTCCGAGACGGTTTTTTCTGCAAATTAAAGTTTTCTTTTTGATTGTGCAGCAATAGGTCAAGGGATTCGAAATCGCGTTTGTTTATTTTGAAGTATTCAACTTCTTTTCGGAAATTTACAAAACAGCAGTGTTTTGTTCTGGAATGCATCCAGATGATCACCTGATCATTAAGAACAGAAGCGACAGCTCCCAATATCTGGGTCACTTCTTGGGAGCCGGCGATGGAAATCTCAGTTGAAGTCAGGTTTTGCAGAAATGCATTTGAAGCTGCCTGTATGTAAATAAACGAGAAGTGCGTTAAGGTTGAATTGTCGGTATTGCAAACATCAATACATTTGCTTGTCACAGGTCCTTACTTCCGCTGGAAGAACACGAATTGTTTTGTTAACGACGGCCGATTCTCCAAATTCATCGAGAATCCGGAATAAGATGAAAAGTCTGTGAATAGAAACAGTTCATTAGCATCAACTCTGTTAAATACAAAGGTGTTAACGAACAATTTGGAGTTTCAAATAACAGACGATCATCTGCTTCTCAAGTGTTTTCCTTTTATAATTCAATCGTTCATTTTCAAACCTGCATTTCATTTCAGTAAGATGGAGAGAGCAGCAGCCCTAAGAAACGTCGAAACACTTCACGGTTTTCAACAACCTCTGCTAGTTCTGCTGGCTTCACATCAAGGAGATGTAATCACGCCATCTGGTCCTTGACCAATCTCTGTCGACCCTTACTGTACTAAATCTTGACCATTTGCAGCATATGGTGAATGTGGCACTAATTAAAGTAAACAACTGGCTGCGTTCAAATAAATTGTACTTAAATTAATCCAAACCAAAATTTATGTTTACAATACTTTTGAAAAATAATAGCAACCTATCCGAAACTTTTCCATTCCAAATAAAAGTTAATGACAGCTACTTTCAACGAACAACATGTGCAAAATACTTGGGGGTTTTGATAGACAGCTCGTTAGGTTGGTCATCTCACGTGCAATCCATAAAATCAAAACTAGTTGAGGCATCTTATCTATTCAATCTATTCTATAAAATTCGAAATCTGGTATCAATTGATGTATTAAAAATGTTATATTTTAGTTTAGTCTTGTACATTGTCATCTAAAATACTGCATTGATTCATGCTGCACAGCTAGTAATTGTGTTTTGCAACCACTAGAAGTAGTGCGCAATAACACTCTACAAACTATCACATATAGCAATTTTAGATGTCAAGTTACACCTCTGTATAAATTTCTCAATGCTCTGAAACTTAACGATATTTATAAATTTTAATCAGCACCAGTGGTTCTCAAACTTTTTTTGCACGTTGACCCCCAATTAAAGTATACAATTTTCTGTAGACCCCCTGGCCTAGCCCAACAGTTACTAATACAAGCATGGGAGCAATTTAGTTGTGTAGCAGAACAATTATATTGTTCTCTACATGTAAAAGAACTCAAAGTTACAACAACAGAACTTGAAAGACAAGTTGGAGACTAAATTGAAAGACTACTGAACAACTGCTAGATTGTGCAGTTACT